>Ga0213881_10001064_pt1 | contig 13975 bp, 14 predicted proteins | sample BarmaccoBMER_R08_FD_160104 | JGI IMG/M metagenome (GOLD analysis project Ga0213881, IMG submission 160104) | Barbacenia macrantha exposed rock microbial communities from rupestrian grasslands, the National Park of Serra do Cipo, Brazil - ER_R08 ... | reverse complement strand
CGGTGGAACCGGGAAATTCGATCTGCCGGGGGTGTCTCATGCCCGTTGATAACCAGTTGTATGACCGCCTCAGCCACACGTGGTGGGATGACCGCGGCTTTCTGAACATCCTGCAAAGTGCGCTGAACCCGGCCAGGCTTGCGTTTCTCGAGCGGGAGCTGTCCGCCCGTTTCGACACGCTTCGGGGTCTCACGGTGTTGGACGTCGGCTGCGGCGGCGGCCTCCTCTCCGAGGAGCTCGCCATGCGCGGCTGCGAGGTAACCGGGGTTGACCCGTCCGAGGGTTCACTTGCCACCGCGCGTGAGCATGCCGAACGCTCAGACCTAGACATTGAGTTTGTCCCCGGGGTAGCCGAAGCGCTGCCGGTCGAGGACTCCGTGTTTGACGCGGTCATCTGCTGCGACGTGCTCGAGCACGTCGACAGTCCGCGGCAGGCGGTTCGTGAGGCCGCCCGGGCGCTCCGTCCCGGCGGCTTGTACCTCTATGACACGATCAACCGCACGCTCCGCAGCAAGCTGCTCATGATCAAGCTCTTCCAGGAATGGAAAGCCACCGCCTTCATGGAGCCGAACCTCCACGACCACGCCATGTTTATCCGCCCCAAGGAAATGGACCAGTACCTCCGCGGCGCCGGGTTGGTGCCCGGGCGAATCCTCGGGCTGGCACCCGCGGTCGCCCCACCACGCGCGATCGCGCTATTGCGCGCCCGCGCCAAAGGACAGATCGGCTACGGTGACCTCGGACGAGGGCTGCGGATCACCCAGTCGCGCAACCGGTCCGGCATCTACGCAGGCACCGCCGCTAGACCTTAACCCACCCCATCATTGCGGCGCGCCTCACCGACAGATGGTCGGCGAGAGGCCTATACGCGGGTGTGAGAGCCGTCCCTGGGGCTGCACTGGCTTGCGCTGACGAGCGAGACGATTAATTCTGCTGTCAGCATGCCCGAAGAAACGAAAACCATCGTCTTGCCCGCCGGCAGCGCACCAACGCCTTGGCGATGAGAAACTCACCGCGATCGGCGACGTGGCGCAGGAGCGGATTCGCCCGAGAGGAGGCCCCCCACATGGAGTCCTGCGATGGCCAAGACGAGCGCCGGACCAACGCAGACCGTCGCACCCACAAAGCCTGAGCCTTCTGGCGGGGCCGGCTCTGGTCTGTTGCGCCTTCTGCTCCCTGGTCTCCTGCCGCCGGGAGCAGCAGCCCCCGGCTGGGGTTCTGCGTCGGCGACAATCCGCCAGCCACGACAGTCGTCAGTTGGTTCCGAGACGCTCTGGCGTGATCGTGTCACGGTGCTCACTGGAGCGCGTCCTCGAGCTCATAGACCATGGTTCGGACCTTGTCTGTGGGCGCGAGGTTGGCGACATCGTCGGCGGTCGCACGGCCCTCAGCGGTCTCAAAAGCATGCCGGAGGTCCGTTACGTCGTCCCAGTCGAGCTCCGCGATCAGGTAGTACGCCTCACGGTCGCGAGTTGGCGCCGGGTTGCGACTGATCGTGTAGCGGCGTAGCCCAGGTAGCTTCTTCGCCAGCGGGATGTGGAGCTCGCGGTAGTGGCGATCAAACGCCTCCGGATCATCCGGTTTGTCATACACCGCCAGGAATCTGATCATCGATGACCTCTTCTGTCGGATCTGGTCTTGATGACGAGTGTGACAGCGCGCTCGTTCCGGACGTCCCTCCGGGTCCGGGACTCGGGCCTGGCAGCGTCGGCGCCGTACATTGCCTCCGCGAATACTTCCCCAATCACGAACACTGAGCCATCTGGCCGGCTTGTTCTCACCTGTAGGGACTTCTCCTCTGGTCTCCCGCCGGCCGAAGCGGAGCCCGCGGCTGGGTCCCCCGGCGGCGACAAGGCGGCAGTCTCCGTCTCGAGGCGGTTGTCGCGGCGCAGAGCGGGCAGGCTGGCGCTGCGTCAAGTGCGCCCGCACGCCAGATATATGGTCCCGACGATGAAGCGCTGCGCCCTCGCCCTTTCTGCGGTCGTGTTGCTGGTGGCTGCCGGCAGCGAGTCGGCACGGGGCTTCGTCGTCGCAAGCGGGACCAACGGTTCCTACACCTGGCAGCTGAGAGTCGCCAGGATACACTTGCGTCATTCGCACGGCCAAGAGGCGCTGTGCCCCGCAGTCTGGACTAGCCCGGCGTCCGGTCAGCCCCTCGAGTCGGGCGGCGGCCCGTGCCTGAGCGAGCCGGCGTTCGTGACCCTCCACGGCGTTTACCACTCCTGGAACCTCAAGGGGACCGTCTTCCCCGCCATCGGTGGTTGGTTCGTGACCGGCCCGCCCTTTCTTCGCGTGACGCTCGCGCTGGCGGATCCGCGTGCCCGCCGAGTGGTGTGGAACCTCGATACGGTGAGGTCTGCGAGCGCGTACCCACCCGCTCCCGCGAGCGCTCAGGATCCGCGGGACGGTCGCGTGGTTGCCGCAGACCTTGAGCGACAGTCAGCTGACCCGGGGCGCGGAGTACGAGCGCCGAGTGGTCGCCTATGACTCGCACGGTCGTGTCGTTGCGGAGTTCGTCGCATAACGGCCGGGAACTGGCGACCATCAGCCGCGTTCACGACCTCCGTGAGCAGGACAGCTAGCTACCGCAGTTCTTCGTGCCGAGATCGATCGCCGGTGAGGATGACGTCGACGGTGCGGCGTCGCTGACGGATGACGAGCTGGCGGATTGGGAGGCTTGGCGCCTATTACGCGTTCTCTGAGGACGCGCTGGCGCTCGGCGGCAGTATGGGCGGCACCAGAGCGCTGTCGCTGGCCTCGTTGGATGTGCTCGAGGGCACTCGGCGCGACTTGCGTCGTGACCACGCCGACGCTGAGCTCGCGTGAGGATTGTCAGAGGAGCCGGATGCGAGCGAGCGTGCCCAGGATCGTGAGCTTCGACGTCATGCCGCGGAGAAGCAACAACCCGCTTTGGACGGCTGAGCGGGCCGCGAAGGGAAGCCGTCGACCGGCCTACGCGGTCCCGCTGTGCCAGACGAGGTAGCCGCTGCTGGTTCCACGAAGGCTGAGCCGTCTGGCCGGGCCGGTTCTGGGCTAGCGGGACTCCTCCTCTGGGTCTCCAACCGGCGGAGCGGCAGCCTGCGGCTGGGTTCTGCGACGGCGAAACAGGTGTCCCGCTCAGACTTGGAGCTGTTGCTTCTTGTGATGTCGCTCGGAGGAGAGGCGACGCTGCTCCTATAAGCTCGCGGGCACGGTAGCCATGGAGCAGGCCTCGCTTTTTATTGTCGCTCTGGTGCGGGAACGTGCGTGCCAGACGGGCCTGCTCCCCGCTGGTTAGGTTCGTTTCAGGACTCGCCCGCAACGAAGTATTTGGCATAGGGGGTGCCGGCGAGCTTCTCTCCCACCAAGCGGGACAAGAGCAGCAGCGAGCTGCGGGGCCGGTAGTTCGCCGCGACGTGCTGGGTCCGCCCTGCGGCGTTGCTGGTAATCAGGACGGCACACCCAATGGGCTCCCCGCGGACCTGAGCGGTGTAGTCCTCAAGCCAACCGTTGTCGCCGTAGGCGCCGGCGAAGTTGAACACCTGGTGCTCATACAGCGTGCGGATGACGCCGATGATTGTCCGGAGGGCATCCGGGCCGAGCGCGGCGCCGTCCAATAGCGAGCCTTCGATGGTGACGTCGTCAGCCAGGTTCTCGAGCCAGGCCGGGTAGTAGTCGGTGAACCTGCCAGCGGGATCGCCGCCTTGCAGGTATGTGGGGACTCCGTCAGTGTCTTGGCTGTCGTGGCTGCTGGTCATGGCGTGCCTCCGTCGGACGCACTCTTGCCGTTGTGGGAAGGACTGGCGTCGATCGTGCTCATGGCTTCACCACAACGTGCTTGACCTCCGCCATATAGCGCCCGGCGGCGTCTGATGCTTCGTCCGGGGTACTCCCGCCCTCGCGGGCATGCATGTAGGCCGCGTACCAGTCCCACCAGTCGTGCGGTGGAGCGACCGCCTCGAACGCCCCGTGACGCTCGGAGGTCTCGTGCAACAGATCTGCTAACGCGGCGACATCCATCTCAGTCCTCCCAAGTCCGGCCGGGCAGCCGGGTGGTGATCTCTTGCAGCTCCCAGCCGTTGCCATCCGGATCGCTGAAGGATGCGCGGGCGAAGTACGAGTGCCCTGGCGCATCGAAGCCGGGAGGCTTCATCTCCTGGACCGCGCTGACGTCGACGCCGCGATTGATCAGATCGTCGCGGGCGGCGTCGATGTCCTTGACGACCAGGATCATGGCCTGGGCGGAGCCCGGCTCAGCGGCTGTCCGGCCCTTGCCGAATTGGATCGAGCACTCGGAGTGGGGCGGGGTGAACTGCACGCTGCGGACCTCGTCGCTGACAACCAGGTCGATGTCCAGCCGCCAGCCGAGGCTCTGGTAGAAGGCCTTGGAGCGATCTACGTCGGCGACCGGCAAGGTCACGACCTCGAGATTCATGTCCACGCCGAGAGCGCTCTCCGCCCAGCCGCTGGTTTCACCGCTCACGTCGCTGCTATTCATGATGACCTCCTTCGATTTGCTGTAGACGCACATTCATGCGTTTTGCACCGCCTCGCACCCGTGGACTCCCTGGTCGGAACCCTGGGCGCCGGCGTTGGGTGTGGGCCGAGCCGAGTACCTAGGGGAGATCCACAAGGGCATCCAGGGGCGCGACCGTCGACTCGCAGCACCATCCTGAACCCTGGTGGTCCTGTGCGCCGCTCGGGAGCGGGCCGAGGACGCATGCGACCTGGCGGTGGCGGTGGTGGTGGCCCTCGGGTTGCGACTGCACCCGTAGGACATTCGGGTGCACATGAAACGAGACTGGACGCCCGCTGCCGACACGCACCAGTCGAAGCAGCGCGTGACCGTGCCTTACTCGGCGCGGAGTTGCGCCAGGACGCTTGCGTGGTCGTGGACTCCCCAGTTCTCCACGACGATTCCATCCGCGATGCGATTGAAGACCATCGTCCGGAAGTCGACGCGCCTGCCGCTTGGGGCGACGCCCTCGAACTCCCCTTCATGCGTCCCTTGGTGCCGCACGTGGTACGCGACCCAGTCGTCTTCCGCGACAAGCGTCTCGATCGTCGTGTGGAAGTCCGGGAATGCCGTCCGCCATGCTCGAACCCTCGTCTTCGCTTGCTCCGCGAACTCGCCGAGGTGCTCATCGATGACATCGAGGATGCCGCGGTTGAGCGCCTCGTCCACGTATCGCCGAATGTTCGCTTTGTTCGCCTCGGTCTCGGTAGACGGCACCACAGGACGAAATCATCCCCGGTGTACGGACAGGATGCAACGAGCGGTCTTTGCCGCTCATCCGATGCTCGCGGTGCCGGCCTCACTCTTTGAATCCACGGTGGAATGCGCGGGCCGCGAATGCCACGGCAACTGAGCAGCGCTCAGGGCAACCGCCCGGTGGCGTTTAGGCGCCGACCTCAAGGGTTCCGGCAGTCGCGGTCTTGGCGATCGCTTTGATCCGACAAACTGGCCTCGCGTAGGGCCAGCGCTCTCGCTACTCAGGAGGCGCCCTCTGGCCCCCGGGCGACCGCTTGCCACACAAACGAGCAGCCCAGCCATCCGCGCAAGCCCGTCGGAGCGCGACCGATGTCGGACAGCGGCAGTCGTGCCAACGACCCGAGATGGCGGATTGGGCCAAGCGCTTGAGAGCGGCTTCCGAAACGAATGTTCACTTCCGCAACCTCGAAGACCGAGCCGTCTCGCCGGGCCGGTTCTCGCCTCTTCGTACTTCCGCTCCGGGTCTCCGGTCGGCCGGAGCGGCACTCCGCGTCTCGGTTCTCCGGCGGCGACAGAGCAGCACTCGGCCCAGCAATCCGGGATGCAGAGTCAGCTCACCCAGTCGTCCTAGACCGGCTCCCCATCGCCGGGATGGTGCGGCCGAACGCGATGGGCTGGAGCCCCTGCATACTGGCCTCGGACGCCCGAGGTACGTCGGGCGCAACCCTGATCGCGTCCAGCGGCCAGACGTCGACGATGCGGTCGTCGAGCTTCAGCTTCCCGCTACCGGCAAGATGACGTAGATCTCCTCTGCATCAGTGTGGCCGTGCGAGAACGGTGAGCGCTTTCCCGGACGAAGGCGAAAGTGAGTGATGCCGGTCTGCTCGGCGCACAGCGCTTGACGTGCAACACGACCCCTCCCCTCGATCACCGAAGCCAGCCGCAGGGGCGGCATCGTCGACAGCGTCGAGGTTGAGGTGCGTCCATCCGGACGTCATTGGCGGACCTCCCCAGTGGAGCTGGAGTCATGATCCCAGGGAAGCGTGAGCCCTGCGAACGTTGCGGGACCGCCGACAGGTCGCGTCGTGTGAGTGCCCGTTTCGGGGAACCTGCGGCACTTCCCAGGAGAGCGTTCCCGAGGTCCCGAGGCGCCCGCTGCAGGCCTCGAGTCTCTGGATGACGGTCGTGCCTTGCTGCGCTGGCATCGGGAGTTTGCGGCAGTTAGAGTCTCCAGACAGCTAGGCTCAAGCGAGAGGAGCGGTGATGGCGGGCGACATGACGCAGGCGATCGACGGAATTCTGCAGCGCGTGACCTCGGGGCCGTCGCCGATCCCGGGCGTGGCTTTCGTCCTCACCGGCCGCGATGGTGTGGCCTACGCGGGGGCGGCAGGAGTGCGTACATTGGGCCTGGAGGCGCCGATGACGACAGACACGGTCTGTGCGATCTTCTCCACCACGAAGGCATTGGTTGGCACCGTGTGCCTGCAGTTAGCCGAGGAGGGGCGTCTGGACCTCGATGCGCCGGCCAAGAAGTATGCGCCGGCGCTCGGCGAGGTGCAGGTTCTCGAGGGCTTTTCCGACGACGGATCCCTGCAGCTGCGGCCGCCCAAGCGCGACATCACGACCCGCATGCTGCTCCTGCACACGGCCGGGTTCGCCTACGACTTCTTCAACGAGACCTACAACCGACTGGCTGAGGAGCACGGTCAGCCGAGCGTGCTCACGGCCACGCGCGCGTCGATCACCACGCCGTTGCTGTTCGATCCGGGCGAGCGCTGGGAGTATGGCTCGAACATCGACTGGGCCGGACAGGTCGTTGAGGGCGTCACGGGGCAGAGGTTGCGCGAGGCGCTACAGGAGCGCCTTCTCGGCCCGCTGGAGATGACGAGCAGCGCGTTCGTGCTCACGGACGACATGCGCTCGCGTATGGCGATGCTCCATCAGCGCCAAGACGACGGATCGGTCGAGCCGCTGGATCTGATCCTGCCACAGGATCCCGAGGTGGACATGGGAGGAACGGGCCTGTACTCCACCGCCGAGGACTACGCGAAGTTCATCCGCATGTGGCTTAACGACGGTGCCGGGCCGAACGGCCGCATCCTCGCTGCCGAAACCGTCGAGATGGCAGTCGCCAACGGGCTGGGAGATATGAAGATCAAGATGCTCCCGGGCGTGATTGCGTGGTTGTCCAACGACGCCGAGTTCTTCCCCGGCATGCCGAAGTCGTGGGCGATCACGTTCATGCTCAACGACGAGGACGCGCCAACCGGACTGCCCGCCGGATCGCTGACGTGGGCCGGGTTGCCGAACGTCTACTTCTGGATCGATCGCAGCAACGGAATTGGCGGTTTTTGGCTGGTCCAGATGTTCCCGTTCGCCGATCCCACCGGCGTCGGCGGCTTCCTGGACGTCCAGAGCGCCGTCTACGCGGCGTTGCCGGCGGGCGCAACCGCCTGATCGAAAACGACACCCTGGCATCCAACTCAACGCGCCCCGGGACGAAGTCCCGGTCACCAACGCACAACTGGAGACGAGACCAGCTCCCGGGGGCCGGTGCTGCACTGCTCGGGCAACACGACGCGCATCTCGCCACTTCTGCCCGCACGCCGAGCAGCGCCGAGCCGACTTGTCGCAACGATCTCGCAGCGACTAGCCGCTCGCGGTGAGGCGACGCCCGACGTGCCGGCTGCGCAGCTACACGTCGGCGCCGGCGCGAGCCCCCTCGGTTACGGCGTCGAGCAGCGTGCGTGGTGCGAGCGCGTCGCCAGCCACCACAATGCGAAGCTCGGGCCTTAGCGCAGTCAGCTCCTCACGCAGATCGACAACAGCCCGGCGGTACCCAGCCATGACCACGAGGCCCACGCCCTCGCGCCGCTCGTCGCGCTCGGTGTAGATGTGGCGCAGCGTGACGCCGTCGGCGGCGCTCGATACGCCGCTCAAATGCGGCGTCATGACGACCTCGGCGAGCGCGAGGCGGCGCAACACGAACGGCTGCTGGGTTGGAATCGTTTGGGAGTACATAGATGCTCCAGACCACTCCCGCAATTCGGCATCGCGATTGGGCAAGTCCCAGCGTTTTGTGGACAGGCGAGTTTCGACGGGATCTGAAGCCGCGGCGTCGGCTACCTCAGGCGTGGCTATACCGGGGAGGTCCGCCGGGCTCATTGATGAAGCTCGTCGGAGGAGGGGGGCCGAAGGTGTTGACCGAGCGCGCGCGATCCTCGGCCGTCAGACGGCCGGGCTCGTGCTGCGGGTCGAGCCTGGCCATCTCCGCGCACAGCTCCCAGCGAAGTCCGTAGCGGTCGACGAAGTAGGCGAACAGGTTGCCACCGACGAGGTGTCGCCCTGGCCCGAACTCGAGTTTGAGGCCGTGGGCTGTGACACGGTCGATGGCCGAGATGAAGTCATGTCGAGTCGGTAACTCGACCGCGAGATGATTGATGTTCGCCGCCGGGTGCTTGGCGAACGCCATCGAGTGATGGATTGGATTGGGCCGCATCCAGAAGAAGAACTCGCCGAGCGCGTCTGAAAGGAGGAACAGCAGGTCACCGTAGAACCTCGATTGGCGCAGCGGATCGGGGCTGTTGAGCGTGACGTGAGACAGTGTGACCCGCCCGAGGGTCAAGGGCTCAACGGCCTCCACACCGCGCAGTTGCAGCAGCCAGCCGTCCGGGTCACGAAGCTGCAGCGGTCCGTTCTGAGCGTCTCCGCCGAGGTGCTGGGCCGCTGTCATAAGCTCGAGGCCCGCGTCGAGCCGCAGTTCTGCCAAGCCTTCGCGGGATCCCTCGCGGATGACGATCCGGGTCCCGCCGCCGAGCTCGACCGAATCGCCGTCGGCGCGACCTCCCAGGAGCTCTGCCCAATACTCCCTTGCTTCCATAGGCTCTGCGGCCGTGAGAACGATCGCCGTCAGCTTGCCGTTCCAAAGTGCCATCGCGCTGTTCTCCGTGTCTTGGTTACGGCTGCACGCCGCTCTCCGCGAGCAATCGTTTCGAGTTGGCGTTGATCCAGAGCTCGGCCTCTGCGCTGTATAGCCGCCCCCGACGGAGCTCTGCCGCCGCGGCGGCGAGCGCGCCGGCATATGTGGCAGCGTCGACCGTCAACCCTCGCTCAAGAAGTGCCAGCTCTTGCCAGGCCTCGGTCGGGCGCGCGCGTCGGTCGTCCTCGAGGTTCGGTTGGCCGTCGAACGGCCGGAAGACCGTGAAGGGACCGCCGTTAGGGGCAACCCACTCCCCTAGTGGGGCGGCGACCTCCGGAAGGCGAACGGCCCGATCGCCTTGGCGGCTCTCCGGAGGATTGCGCCCCTCGCTGCACCACTGGTCGAGCGCATCCCACAGGGCGCCGAACAGCCCACCCAGGTCAAGGATGTCAGGCCGCCCCGCCATTCCGGCATCGAAGTGCGAGACGCCCGCGATCTCGTAGTGACGGTAGCGGCCGGCAAGACCTCGCTCAGCGATGACCTCGCCGAAGTAGCGCTTCAGCGGTAGGTACGCCTGCGGCTGATAGAGGGCGCGGCTGACGTCGATCTGGGGCACGAAGCGTCCTCGCGACTGCTCGCTCACGAGCACGGTCTCCTCCCCGTCGGCGTCGAGCGCGCTCGGGAGATACAAGCCGGCCCCGGTGTCGTCTCCGATGATGCCGTCGACGATCGTCTCCCCGGTCGCGCTCGTGTTGCTTTCGGGACGGAGGTTCACGAGCCGGGCGGTCATCGCTCCACTCGAGTGACCGTAGAGATAGGAGTGCGCGGGTAGCTGGCCAAGAAGCTCCTTGATCTGCGACTGCGCGAGCTCGATCAGACCCAGGGTGTAGGCGACGTTGGAGTGATGGGAGACCCGCCAACTGCGACCATCGTCGCTGCAGACGGAATTGACGCCCTCTGGCGGACGCACCTCATCCTTGCGCAGCCAGGCCACCGCATACCCGCGGTCGAGTAGGAGCTCGGCGTAGAGATTGGCCCCAAGGCCCGGCGCAAAGCCGGTGTCGCGGTCCAACTCGATGAGCGCGCCATCGCGCCGTGCCCGCTCATCGAGGTACGCAGCGGCCAGATCGCGGTAGACACCGCTGCCCGAGGTGAGCACGGCGAGCCGACGATTCCAGTCCTCCGCGTCGGTGGGCACGATGAGCCTCATCCCGGCCCCAGCGGCTCCTGCAAAGCGCCCGGACGCCCACACAGCCTCGCCCTCCCACTCGCGCAGCAACACCGGTAGCGTCACCGGTTCGCCACGGGTGGTGTGCGAGCGGTGGACCAGGCGCTCCTGGGCCACAGCGATATCGGTGTCGAGGAGCCATCCGAACGCGTCGGTCGCGAGCTGGTCAAGCAGACCTCCCGCGAGCACCCAGCCGTCAGCGATGCCGTCGACCGAAAGATCGTGCATCTCGACCGCGCGTTCTCCCCGGATCATGTGGCGGCTCGTCCGTCTCGAGATGACCCGGCGCTCGGCGCCGTGCGCGTCAAGCCGCGCCCGCCATCGCTCGCAATCTGGTCGGCTCTCTGGGAGTGGCTGAGCCATAGGTGTAGACGGTATACACTCTGCCTCGCCTGTGTCGGCTTCGCGCAAGGAGAAACCATGAGCACGGCCTCGACCGCGTCCCGTGACCCTGAGCCCGTCGAGCGCTACGCGTTCGGAATGCTGTGGGCGACGAGCTGTGCGGCACCGCCGGGCGCGATGTGGAGGATCCCTCGACCGGCGACTCGGTTGCCATGGTTCCAGACGCTTCGCGTGAGGACGTCGATCGTGCCGTGCAGGCCGCAAGACGAGCGCAGCCTGGGTGGCAGGCGCTTGGCATCGATGGTCGATCTGAGTTGTTTTCAAGCTCGCTGATCTGATCGAGCAGCGGAGCGAGGAGCTCGCCTACATCGATTCCGTCGATTCGGGCAGTCCTCTGAGCGCAATGCGCTTCGACATTCGATACTCGACGCTGAACCTCCGTCTGTGGCCGTCGCTGGCGCGCTGGCATGGGGGACGGACGATCCCCGCCTCTCCGACGGCTTGCATTACACCTCCTACATACCCTCCGGCGTGGTGGCCCGGGTCGTGCCGTTCAACCACGCGCTGATCGGCCGCACCACAACCAAGAGCGGTAGGAGATTCGACAACGCCGACGCTACGTGCTCCACCTTGCCTACGGCATCGTGGACGACGTCGTCGAGTACTGCGACACCCTGCACGTGTCCGAGACACTGGACGCGCCAACCCCCGCGCGTCGTCTGAGACCGGCGGCCAAGCCAGACACCGACTGACTGTGCCCACGCATGGTCGGCTGAGCGGACAGCGCGGACTGCGTCCGTAGACCGACGGTTAGCGACATCAAGTCATTTGCGTTCTTCGCCGAGCACTTCGAGAAGTTGGGCTCGAGTCACGTTCCCGCCGCTCGCGATCAAGGCGACGCGCTTTGAAGCAAGCTGGTCGCCTAATCGGAGTGCTGCTGCAAGCGGTGCCGCACCTGCCGCCTCGATCAGGTTGCGCGTCGCCTCGATCATCAAAGCCTGTGCTGCCCGGGTCTCGTCATCACTGACGAGCACGAAATCGTCAAGCCAGCGCCAGAGGATTCTCTGGGGCAGCTCGAAGGGCGTGCGCGTGGCTAGGCCCTCGGCGAACGTCTTTGTCCGATCCTCGACGAGGCGCCGCTCCCGCCAGGACCGGAACGCCGCCGGCGCGGCGTCCGACTGAGCACCGACCACTCGGATGGAGGGGTTGATGGTCTTCGCGACGATGCAGGCACCCGCCGCCCCGCTCCCACCGCCGATGGGAACGACGATCACGTCTGTTTCCGGTTGCTCCTCGAGAATCTCGAGCGTCTCGGTGCCGACACCGGCGATCAGCAGGGGCTCGTTCCCGGAGTGCACGTAGCGATAACCATGCTCGCGGGCGAGCTCCTCGGCGTGCTCGCGGGCCTCATCGAAATCGCGGCCACGGAAGACGAGCCCCGCTCCGAGTCCGCGAATTGAGGCAGCCTTGACCGGGTTCGCGTCCTCGGGAACGCAGATCGTCGCTCGCACCCCGAACAGACGCGCCGCGTAGGCGATCGACTGGCCGTGGTTTCCCGTCGAGGCGGCGATTACCCCGCGCTGGCGCTCCTCCGGGCTGAGCTGCGAGATCAGGTTGACCCCACCCCTCACCTTGAACGCGCCGACCGGTTGGTGATTCTCGTGCTTGACCACGACCTCGGCGCCGAGAAGCTCGTTGATGCTCGGATAGCCGTAGAGGGGCGTCGGGCGTAAATGAGCCGAGATCCGACGTCGTGCCTCAAGTACATCTGCGAGCGTCGGCAGCTGCCACTCCATCATGCATGTGACCGTAGCTGAAGCCCCAACGAAGCCGCGAGGGCGGGTGTAGCCAACAGGATCACCGCCGAATCACGAATACACGAACAGCGACGCACGTACCGATACACCGTCCGCGAATGTCGATCGGAGATCCCGGCGAACACCGCCGGCACCGCCAGGGACTCGCGAACCAACACATAGTCGGTCTCCGCACCCATCACCATGTCTTTGCCTCAAGACCCAGCAGGGTTGCACTGAGTCCGCCCGGCTGGGAGCGACCCAGCCGACGACAGCACGTCAAACGGCTGCAGTCTGACCTCCGTTGCTCTCGCACCGGCCGTCGCGCGGGTCTCGAAGGTCGCAACGCGACACCGCCGGGGTGCTCGGAGCGGGCGGATGATCGCCGAGCGCACGCGTCCGAGTCTCTTCGCCAGGCCGGCGCTCTCCTACGCCCGCTACTGGACTCGGGTGAACTCGTAGGTGAGGAAGACGAGGCCGTCTCCAATGGTCTTGGCATCGACTAGCCGCACGGGTTTCTGGGCGCTGGTCTCACCGAAGAGGCGCTCGCCGGCGCCGATCACGACCGGGAAGACGAACAGGCGCAGCTCGTCGACCAGGTCGTTCTCGATCAGCGTCCGCGCGAGCTTATAGCTGGCGTAGACGACGATTTCGCCGTCCAGCTCTTGCTTGAGCTTCGATACCTCCTCGACCACGTTGCCATTCAGGACCGTGGCGTTGCTCCAGCGGGGATCTTCAAGGGTCGAAGAGACGACGTACTTAGGCAGGCTGTTCAAGGTGTCCGCCCACTCGTCATCGCGGGATAGCCACCGCTCGGCGAACCACTCGTCGGTGCGGCGACCCAGCAGCAGAGCCTCGGTGCGCAGCGCCTCCTCGAACTCGACCTTGGCCCACTGTTCGAGATCCTCGCCCCCAAACTGGCCGAACCAGCCGCCCAGCCTGAACCCCTCCTTACCGTCCGGGTCCTGGACCACTCCATCGAGCGAGACATTCGTGCTGATCACGAGCTTTCCCATCGCGGCTCTCCTTCGATCGGACCGATATTGCTGCGTTTGTTGAGGCGTCCGCCACGAGGAAAACTGAGCGGCGAATTTCGGGCCCCCGCCGCCATTACTCATTGTTGCTCGCCATTCAGTTGCCGGCGAGCGCCGCCGTGGTGGGCTGCGAGGCGACGCAGGATCACCGTCGGGCCGCGCGCCGCGCACTGGGAGACCGCGTGATGCGAGGCTCGATGACCTCGATGCCAAGGCTCGACAACGATGTGGCGGGCCGTTCCAGCTTGACCTGTCGCCACCCCTGCAGCGCGCGGCGACGTTCACGATCAGGGGTCGGAGCGAGGCCTCGCAAGATCGCGGGTGCGAGCCGGACTCACGCACCACGGGAGGTTGGACACTGGGCTTCAGGAGCGCGAGAATCGGCCGATGCTTCGATCCGGAGCATCGCGGAAGCAGATCGCCCGAGTGCTGAATGCAGCCTATGCCGGCGGCCTGCTCAGTGAG
>Ga0213881_10001063_pt1 | contig 13999 bp, 10 predicted proteins | sample BarmaccoBMER_R08_FD_160104 | JGI IMG/M metagenome (GOLD analysis project Ga0213881, IMG submission 160104) | Barbacenia macrantha exposed rock microbial communities from rupestrian grasslands, the National Park of Serra do Cipo, Brazil - ER_R08 ... | reverse complement strand
GAAATCAGCGCGAGGAGCATGAAGCGCACGCTGAACGGAAGGCGACAGGTGATCATGCTTCACCTCTCGCTGCAAGTGTGATGCCAACTGCGCTAGTCTGTCTGCGCAGGCTGGCGTGTCTTAAAGATTAGCGCGTTGACAGCCGCGGCGAATTTCTGAACGCCGCCTGGAATGTAGCCCACGCGGCCGAGCTCAGCTCCCTGCGGGCTGAGTACGATAACGGTCGGGAATTCATCAACATGGTACTTTTGCGCGAGCTGCTGGTTCTGGACAAGAACGTCGGGCGCGCGCTCCTGCGTCTGGTAAAAATGGATTTTGCACAGCAAAAAGTTGTACTTTGAGTCGTCAGCAAATGCAGCCTGATCGAAAACTTCGCGGTCCAGTTTCAAGCTCTTCAGGCTCCAATCAGTGCCGAGAAATGCGAGCAGGAGCGGGCGGTTTGTTTTACGGGCGATTTCGACAGAACGGACAAAATCGGTATCGTCGCTCTGATCGCAGGCGCGGGTGATGGTCGAGGCAAACACGATTGCGAAGACAAGCGCAACGGGTCGCACCATGAGTACTTGGCTAAATCAGCTCCTTCTATGTGTCAAACTGTTCTCCGGCTGCTAATCGCGGCCTTCATCCTCGGCGCGTTAAGCGCAGCCGATACCAGGACTGTCGCCGAAGCCGCCAAGCAGATCGACGCGCAGCTTGACGCGATGAAAGACATTCAGGGCGAGGCGGAGATTACTTCCGCTGCTAACGCGCTCGAGAGGGATCTCGATGTACTTAGGGAGAAAAGCATCATGCTACTCGGTGAACGCAAGATGCGATGGGACGCTGTAAACGTGCAGTTGGACCTTGCCCTGCATAGCTGGAAAGAAGCTGCGTCGGTTGAAGACAGAAGCAAAGCATTTGCCGCGCTGCGTAAAGCGTGGGCAGCGCTGAAGCTGCAATATCCGTCCGAAGCTCTCGGGGTGATGCCGCGCTTATGGTCTTGTCCGATGCATCCCGAGCTACTTGAGACCAGCCCAGGCAACTGTCCTATTTGCGGCATGTCGCTCGAGCCGGTGTATGAGACGCAGCCTCAACTTACCAGCGACCCGATCATTCGTGCGGAAATCGTTGCGCCGGAGCCGCTGGTGGTCGGAAAAACCGCGCATCTACGCATCCGGCTTACCTTTGTGGCTGACGGCACGCCGGTGGCGCTTGCCGACCTGGAGGAGACTCACACAAAGAAAATTCACCTCCTCATTATCGAGCCGACCGAGACAGACTACCACCACGAGCATCCCGAGCCGGTGGGTAACGGCGAGTACGCCTTCAGTTTCACTCCCGAAAGGCCTGGTACTTACCGGCTATGGGCCGATCTCAAACCAGTTAAAACGCACGTACAGCAATTCTCGATCGCCGATATTCCGGCAAGTACGCACGGCGGCGCGCTCCAGCGGGACGAGCCGGAAAATCGGCACGCCGAGATTAACGGTTACAAGTTCGATCTCTCTTTTGCGGATGCAATGGTCCAGGAGAAAGCGACAGTACCCGGCAAACTGCGCGTGACCGATCCTTCCGGCAAACCTTGCGACAAGCTGGACGTTATAATGGGGTCGTTCGGTCACTTCGTTGGCTTCGGCGACGATTTTTCCACGGTTCTGCACATCCACCCACTCGGGGCCGTGCCGCGCGATAACCAGGCGCACGGCGGCCCGGAGCTGCCATTTTACTTTCGCTCGAACTCGCCTGGCGAAGTACGCTTGTTTACGCAGGTGAAAATCGGCGGCCGAGATTATTTCCCGCGTTTCGTGGTGAAGGTGCAGCCGCTGCGGCATTTGGCCGAGTAAAGCCGGGAGGGCGCGCCGCTTGCTCTTGTTCTGCGGGCAGTGTAGCTCACTGCGGGGAATGACTCAGGAACGAACGAAGGTGTGCGTTGTCGGGCTCGGCTACGTCGGATTGCCGTTGGCGATTCAGTTCGCCAGGTCGAACGCAATCGTCACCGGCCTCGACATCGACGAAGCGAAAGTCGCGCGCATCAACGCCGGCCAAAGCTACATTCGCCACATCCTGCCGGAGACGATTCAAGAGGAGCTTCGTACTCAGCGGCTCACGGCCACGACCGATTTCAGCAGCATCAAAGAGGCTGATGCGGTGATCATTTGCGTGCCCACACCGCTGAATAAAAACCGTGAACCGGACATTTCTTACATTCTTGAGACCGGAAGACGCATCGCCCCGCATCTCGGCACGGGAACGATCGTCGTACTTGAATCCACTACTTATCCGGGGACTACGGACGAAGATCTGCGCAAGGTCTTGGAAGAGAATTCCGGACTAAAGGCTGGACGCGATTTCCATCTGGCTTTCTCGCCCGAGCGAGAAGATCCTGGCAATCCAAATAGCGTCGTCGCAAGTATCCCCAAAGTAGTTGGCGGTCTCACTCCCGCCTGTCTGGAGAAAGCGATAGCGGTTTACTCGATAGCCATCAAGAACCTTGTGCCGGTTTCTTCCTGCCGTGTCGCGGAAGCAGCCAAGCTGCTCGAGAACATCTTTCGCAGCGTGAACATCGCGCTCGTGAACGAGCTCAAGGTCGTTTACAGCGCGATGGACATTGACGTCTGGGAGGTCATCAATGCGGCCAGGACAAAGCCATTCGGTTTCATGGCGTTCTATCCCGGTCCTGGTTTGGGCGGACATTGTATCCCGATCGATCCCTTTTACCTGACCTGGCGCGCCCGTGAGTACGGCAGGCACACCCGTTTCATTGAGTTAGCAGGCGAGATTAACACCGCCATGCCTGAGTACGTGGTGAACCGGGTTGCGGAAGCTTTGAACGAGAAATCCAAGCCGGTACGTGGCAGTCGCGTACTTTTGCTTGGTCTGGCCTACAAGCCGGATGTAGATGACGAACGTGAATCACCTACTTACACCTTGATGACATTGCTCGATCAGCGTGGCGCGGCTATCGACTACTACGATCCGTATGTCCCGCTGATCAAGCCCACTCGTGAACACGCGCACTGGGCGGGAAAAAAGTCGGTCGATTGGAACCGGAGTGTCATCGGTACTTACGATGCGGTGGTGATCGCAACCAATCACTCGCAGGTGAACTACGCGGAGCTCGGTGAGTGGGCGGATACAATCATTGATACTCGGAACGCCATGAGCTCAGTCGCACAGCCGCGAGCCCGGGTCTGGAAAGCGTGATTAGCTCGAAACAAGCCGCGCTGCGCCAGGTCGCATCCGGCGGAGAGGCAGAGCAAACGTGGTCGAGACGTTGCACTTACTACTGCGTTTATCTCGCCGGTTTGATTGTTGCGTTCGTGCTGCCGTTGAGTTCGTGGGTGCGCGCCGTCGCAGGTAATGATCTAAACTCATACACATTACTTATTCCGGTTGTTTCTATCTATCTCATCTATATTCAATGCGAACGACTACTAAAGAACTTCGTCGCGGCGCCTTCGTTGGCATCGCTCTTTATTCTGCTCGGTTTTGCCGGCGTGATTCTGGCCGTGGTATTACCGCGATCCGCCTTCGCACTTAGTAACAACGATGAGAGTGCGCTCTACTTGTTTTCGTTCGTGAGTCTGGTCGTAGCGGGCGGATTCCTGTTTTTGGGGAAGACTTGGATGAAAGCTGCGGCCTTTCCAATGGCGTTCCTTATCTTCATGGTGCCGATGCCGGAAGGCATAGCGGATGGACTTGAAGAAGCTTCCAAACTCGCCTCCGCTGAAGTAGCTCACGTCTTGTTTCAGATTACGGGAACGCCGGTGCTGCGCGAGGGCGTTATTTTCCAGTTACCGGGTATCTCGATTGAAGTAGCGAGGGAATGCAGCGGTATTCGTTCAAGCGTCATTCTATTTATCACGAGCCTGCTCGCTTCGTATCTGTTTCTGCGATCGAATCTGCGCAGGTTCGTCTTAGTAGCCGCTGTTATTCCACTGGGGTTAATCCGCAATGGAGTACGCATCCTTACGATTGCGCTGCTCTGTGTTCATTACGGCCCCGGCATGATCGATAGCCCGGTTCACCGTCACGGCGGACCGCCCTTCTTCGTTGCTTCGCTTATACCCCTGTTTCTTCTACTGTGGTGGCTGCGCCGCGGAGAACAACGCCGGCCGCTGCCCAGCCCAGCTTGAAAAAGCGAAGGCGGCCGCCCTTTCGGAACGACCGCCTCTTGTTTGGGGAAAACGGGCTACCGGTTCATCAATCGGCGAACGATCACCACTCCGGCCAGGCCGCACCCGAGCAAAATCGCTGTTGCTCCACTGTCCGGCACAATTTTTCCGCCCGGGCTGGCGAAGAAATCAATGTGTGAAATTTCCGCCGGGCCATGATCTCGCCCGTGTTTGTCGATATTGGCGGGCGCGACGACAACGGCGCGGTGCTCAACGTCCGAACTGAGCTGATAAAACTGGCCCCCCTGGTTACCACCGCTCACGTAGATGCCGACGAAATCATCCGGAGCCTTCGTCCAAGTGATAGTCGCGCTGTCGTCGGCATTGAACGTGATGGAAAAATTTCCCTCGTGCACGGTGACTCCGTTGCCGGCTCCATTCACGCGCGAGATGCAAGTAAATAGACTGTTTTTCGCGAAGAAGACCTTGGCTGCGGCCAGAGTGGCCGCTGGGCTGTCCGGATCAACGTCGTCGATCGCGAAGCGGATGGTATGGGCGCGTGCGAACGAGCAGATGCCGACGTACAGAATCGGTGCGAGGAGTGCGTACTTCAATGTTCTCATTGCTGGGCAGGGTGCGAGCTGGTGAGCAGCATACGCTGCACCAGCGAGCTGCTATCAAGCGATATTGCCAAATCTCAACAGACGTGTAAATCGCTGGGTAAAAGGAATTTGCCAGAAAATTTGACAACCGTTTTATTTGCAATCATCGGATTTTCTCACTTTTGCAAGTTTTGTAAATGAATTCGACGCCTCAGGCTCCAGCCGCTCAGTTGCAACGCGCGAAGTGTTGAAAACTAACGAGTTATCGATAGTTACGCAGGCGTCGGCAGGATTACCGCTCTGGGGGCATAGTACGCGTTACGCTCGCCAGGTGAGATTACGAGAGCGCTTGCGTTGCTCCGTTCCGCTGCTGTATAGAAGCGGTCACATGAAGCGATCGAGCATCAGCAAATTCATCAACTTACGTTTTGTACTTGGGCTGCTCGTGTGCGCGGCCTGTGCCATAGCCGGGTGCCAGTCGGACATCGGCAACGGACAAAGTCTCGCCAGCCAGGCCGCGCCTCCGACGCGGGTCACACTTACGGCGGGTGATACCGTGCGCCTCACTTTCAGCGGTGCGCCTGAGCTGAACCAGGCGCAAAAGATCCGGGCTGACGGTAAGCTAAGCCTTCCGCTCATCGGCGAAATGGATGCCGCGGGGAAAACCGTCGCTGCTCTGCAAGGTGACCTGACACAAGCGTACAAGTCCCAGCTGAAAAACAGCGAAGTGCTCGTCACGCTCGAGAACGCGCCGGCCACGGTGGTGATCTCTGGTGCAGTCGCAAAGCCGGACCGGATCGAGTTCGACAAACCGACGACCGTACTTCAGGCAATCATGCAGGCGGGCGGCGCGACGCCCTTCGGCAATATGAAAGCGGTGCGACTCATCCGCACCGTCCGAGGCGTGCAGCAAAGCCAGGTGCTCGACTTGACTCCCATTCTGCGCGGCGAAGCGACGAAGCCGTTTTATGTGCGTGACGGCGACGTAATTTTTGTGCCGCAGTCGCTATTTTAAGCTGCGGCTTAGCAGCCGGCGCACGGCTGTGTTGCAACGGAAAAGTTCGGCCTGGCCACATCCGCCGCGGTCGACCGGGCACGTGTCTTGCGCTAGAATGCGCCTGAGGCGAGACGCTCGCTCGGCTCGCCTGGCATTGTTCAAGTGAATTTGGAATCGAATCTGCCATTCATCGCGGCAGGGTTCAGCTTTCTGCTCGCTGTCGCAGGGATCCTTTGGAAGCGGAATAACCTCGCCAGGTGGTGTTTTGCCCTCGGGATGGCGGGCTTTGCCGCCGACGCGCTCCTGAGCGGGACAGCGTTGAGCGAGCCGGACATCGGTTCGCTCGAGCGGTTGCGTGATTTCGGCCTGGGATTCAAAACTGTACTTACCGCCATCTGGCTTTGCTTTAGTACAGTGTACTCGCGGGGCGATGCTGGTCAGTCGCTACGGCGCTGGCGATTGCTCATCGCACTGGTCGTGGCGGTGCCACTCGCTTCAGTAATCCTTTTCCCGGATTCGCTGGTCGAGGCCAGGACTATTTCGGACACTGGCGATGTATGGCTGCGCTTCGGGACGGCGGCCAAGATCATCAATGGCACCGTACTCGTGGGCACCATCCTCATTTTGATGAATCTCGAGCGAACATTCCGCGCCGCGGTGGGCAACATGCAGTGGCGTATCAAGTTCCTCATTCTTGGCCTGGCGGTGATTTTCGGTGCGCGTATCTACACGCACAGTCAGGCGCTCGTTTTCTCCGGGCACGAGAACGGTCTGACACAAGTGGAAACCGTGGCGCTGCTGATCGGTTGCGTTCTGATGACGATCGCCTATTTCCGCCGCGGCTTTAGTGAGATCGACGTTTACCCGTCGCGCGCGGTTCTGCACACCTCCATCACGGTGCTACTCGCGGGGGGATACCTCTTCGTCATCGGCGTACTTGCGCAACTGGTCTCCCGCTCAGGCAGCGGAGGAGGGTTCCAGCTCGAAGCGTTTCTGGTACTTCTCGGCATCGCGCTGCTTGCCGTGCTTCTTCTCTCTGAGCGCCTTCGCCAACGGACCCGCAATTTCGTCAGCCGCCATTTCCAACGCCCAAGCTACGATTTTCGGCAGGTCTGGACGCGCTTTACGCAATCGACCGGCAATGCACTCGATGACGAAAGCCTTTGCGCGGCATCGGCAGCGCTCATTTCGCAGACGTTCAACGTGCTGGGGGTGAACATCTGGCTCTTCGATGACGAAAAACAGCAACTCACGCTGGCGGCATCAACCGCGCGAGCCCAGCGTGAAACGGCGGAAACGTCCAGGGAGTTCATTCCGCCGCCATTGCTGAAAACGCAAAGGGTATTCGATCTGACCACCGTCAAGGAAGACTGGGCGACGATGTTACGCGACGTAAGCGGCACCTATGTCCACGGAGGCGGCAATCCAATTTGCGTCCTGCTCATTGCCGGCGAGAGATGGCTGGGGGCTGCCATTCTGAGCGATCGGGTGAATGGCGCCACCTACACTCTGGAGGAGTTTGAGCTGCTGGAATGCATCGGCGACCAGATAGCATCCAACTTGCTTAACCTTCGTCTCGCGCGAAAGATCATGCTTGGTAAGGAACTGGAAGCTTTCCAGTCTATCTCGGCATTCTTCGTGCATGACCTGAAGAATACCGCTTCTACCCTGAACCTGATGCTGCAAAACTTTCCTATTCACTATGATGAACCGGAGTTTCGCGCGGACGCTCTGCGCGGCATCGGTGAGACGACGAAACGTATTAATCAGATTATCGAACGGCTAAGTGCGGTGCGGAACAGACTTGAGCTCAAGCCGGAAGAACTGGACCTGAATGCAATTGTGGACCAGGAGTTGCAGGCAGTAAATGCAAGCGCGGGAGTTTCGGTCGAGAAGCAACTGACGCCGCTCCCGAAAGTACAAGGCGACGCACAGCAGTTGCGGAGTGTGGTGACGAACCTGCTCATCAATGCCCGCGATGCCGTAGGTGAGAGCGGCCGGATACGCGTCGAAACCGAAGCGCGCAACGGCTGGATCACGCTCTTGGTAGTGGATGACGGCTGCGGGATGTCGCCTGAATTTGTGCGTGATTCGTTATTTCGCCCTTTCAAGACGACGAAGAAGAAGGGACTTGGGATCGGTATGTTTCAGACCAAAGCGATCGTGGAGGCGCATCATGGAAGGCTGCGTGTCCAGAGCGAAGCTGGAAAAGGGACCGCCTTCCAAATGGCGCTGCCGGTAAGCACGAGATGACTATCCTTCTAGTAGATGACGACGAGACGATTCGTACTCAGATGAAATGGACGCTGGGGCGTGAGTACGAAATCGTGATGGCGGAAGATCGTCCCGGCGCTCTCGCGGCCTACCATAAACATAAGCCAACGGTGACACTACTGGACCTCGGTTTACCGCCGCAGCCGAATGATCCGGGGGAAGGTCTCGCCACCTTGTCCGAGATACTACAATCGAATGAGGCGGCGAAGGTGATTGTCGTCTCCGGCCAGGCTGAAAAGAAGAATGCACTTGAGGCGGTAGGCGCCGGTGCTTACGACTTCCTTTGCAAGCCAGTAGATCCAGATGAAGTAAAGCTGCTGCTGCGCCGAGTGAGCTATCTGGCTGGACTGGAAGAAGAGTACCGTGAACTGCAACGCAACAGCCGGGTCGATACGTTTGAAGACATGCTTGGCACGAGCCGCCAGATGCAAGGCGTGTTCGCATTCATTCGCAAGGTGGCGACGACTACCGCGCCGGTACTATTGCTGGGGGAAAGTGGCACCGGCAAAGAGATGGCTGCTCTGGCTATTCACCGGCGGGGCGCGCGCAAAGATGGGCCGTTCGTGCCGATTAACTGCAACGCCATTCCCGAGAACCTGCTCGAAAGCGAACTATTCGGCCACGAGAAAGGTGCATTCACCGGAGCGAGCGCGCAGCGTAAAGGGCTGGTGGAGACAGCTGCGGGCGGTACTTTATTTTTGGACGAGATCGGTGATCTGCCTCCCACCATTCAGGTGAAGTTGTTGCGTTTTCTTCAGGAGCAACGTTTCCAGCGCGTGGGCGGAAGGCAGGAGCTCGAGAGCGATGCGCGCGTGATCGCAGCCACGAATGCTGACTTGAAGGAAAAGATAAAAACCGGGGCTTTCCGTGAAGACCTTTATTTCCGGCTGGCAGTCGTTGTAATTAGTCTTCCGCCTTTGCGCGAACGCGGTGATGATACTGGTCTTCTGGCGCAGGAGTTCCTGCAAAGATACGGCGCCCAGAATGGAAAAAAGAACCTGACGTTTACTCCGGAAGCTTTGCGCGCGATCAACTGTCACCGCTGGCCCGGGAATGTGCGCGAGCTTCAGAATCGAGTGAAACGGGCCGTCATCATGGCTGATACCCGGCGCATTAGCGCAGCGGACTTGGAGTTAACTTCAGGAACTTCCGGGACAATGACATTGAAAGAAGCGCGGGAGAACCTTGAGAAAGAAATGGTGCAGCAGGCATTAAAGAAACATCTCGGCCGGATCAGTTCGGCAGCAGCCGAGCTGGGCATAAGCAGGCCGACATTCTACGAGCTGATGGAGAAGCTCGGGATAGAGCGGGAGTAGTTAATTTATGGGAAAGAGATTATTGCAACGAGCGACTTCCGTTCTCTGTGCCGCGCTGATTGTGGGAGGCTGCACTCCGGCGGCGAAGAAGAAGCGTTATAGCGAAGCAGCAGAGCGTTACTATCAGAGCGGCGAGTACGACAAGGCGCGAATCGAGTACATGAACCTGTTGCAACTTGACCAGCAGAATGAACAGGCTTTCGCACATGTAGGCATGATCTGGGCCGATGATGGCGCCCCGCTTCGCGCGGGAGCGTTCCTTATGCGCGCGCTGGAGCTTGCGCCACAGGATAACGCTACACGAAAGAAGCTGGTGCGCGTCTATCTGGCTGTCGGACGGCCGGCTGATGCGCGCAAGGAAGCTTTGACATTACTAGAAAAGACACCGGGCGATGGTGAAGCTTTGGTGTTGCTGGTGGATGCCTCGCAGAAACCGGAGGAGCTGGCGGATGCAGAGCAACGGGTAAATCAATTTAGCGAAAAGGAGTCGCCCTACGTTCATCTGGCGCGCGCGGGTCTGGCCGCGAAGAAAGGAGATCGTAACGCGATCGAACCGGAGTTGGAACGCGCAATTGCGGCGGACCCGAAGCTCGCAGTTGCGCATGGCGCGCTGGCGAGCTGGTACCGCGCGACGAACGAGCTGAACAAGGCCGCGACCGAGTTCGAGAAGGCCGCCAACAATACACCGCTCCGTTCGGTCGAGCGACAAGCGCTCGCGGAATTCAAAGTACAACTGGGTCAGATCGACCAGGCTGACTCATTGCTCAAAGCCGTTACGGACAAGGCTCCAGACTTCCTTCCCGCTTGGATACTTCAGGCGAAGATCGCCAATCGCGAGAAAAAGTACGATGACGCTTTGCGACTGATCGAGAACGTGCTCAGCCGCGACGCGAACAACATCGAGGGGCGCGTGGTGCAAGCAGAGACGTGGCTGGCGCGCGGCCAGACGAAGAAGGCGCTGGATTCGCTGGAAAGCCTGAACACCACCTTTCCTCAAACGCCAATGATCAAGTACACCATGGCGCAAGCGTATCTCCAAAGTAACAACACCAATCAGGCCATGAGTGAGCTGGATGAAGTGGTGCGGTTAAGTCCGAACTTCCCCGAGGCTGTGCTGTTGCGCGCTGAGCTGCGACTTAAGAATGGCGATCCACAATCTATAATAGAACCTTTGCAGCGGCTCTTGAGTATTTCGCCCCAGCTTACTCCTGCGGCGGTGCTACTGGCGGAAGCTTATCGCGCCTCGGGCCGGCTGGATGAAGCCGCCGGCATCATCCAGGAGCAGATCAAACGCGCGCCAAAGAATGCTTCGTTTCACGCCATGCTCGGTATGATTTTGAGGCAGCAAAATAAGAACGATGAGGCGCAGCAAGAGTTTGAGCAGGCTTTGCAAATCGACCCAGCGAATGAAGCATCTATCACTCAGCTGGTTGACCTGGACGTTTCCCGAAAGGATTTCGCGACTGCTTTGCGGCGCGTCACCGAGCTCCGGGAGAAAGCGCCACACTCAGGAACACCCTATTATTTGGAAGGAAAGGTAGATGCGGCGCAGGGTAAGTTTGACCTCGCGCAAGAGGCGCTATTTAAAGCCATCGATTTGGAGCCGGATCAAAATCGATCCTACGATCTGTTGCTTGGGGTGTACCCCCGAGCTAACAAGTTGCCTGAAGCACTTCAGCGGCTGAACTCTATCCTGGCAAAGAAGCCAGATGACGCGCGGGCATTGCTCCTGAGCGGACTTATCTATGACCAGTTGAAGGATTCAACCAATGCCCGCACGGCCTATGAAAAAGTGCTGGCGATCAACCCGAATTCTGTGCCGGCGTTGAATAATCTCGCTTACATCTACGCTGAGAAGCTGAACGATCTCACCAAGGCCGCGGACCTCGCGCAAAAGGCCCGATCCATTGCGCCAAACGACCCTTCTGTACTCGATACGCTCGGCTGGATTCTATACAAACAGGGCGAGTACCAACAGGCGAGTGATCTTCTGGCCCAGGCGGTGGCGAGGAATTCGGCAGGCCCGGAGATTGAGTACCACAGAGGAATGGCGAACTACATGATGGGGCGCAGCGACGTAGCTCGTGCCGCGCTCGAGAAAGCCGCAGCCGCACCGGAGAATTTCGCCGGCAAGGATGAAGCGAAGCGATATCTCGCGATGCTTGATAATAACAAACAGCAGTCCGTGGCCGAGCTGGAAGCTGTTTTGAAGCAGCAGCCAAATGACCCAATCGCGCTGATGAAGATCGGTGCCGCCTACGAGGGCGATGGCGCAATGAGTAAAGCAGCCGACGCCTATGAACACGCGCTGACGCTGAACCCGAAGCTCGCCACAGCAGCTTTAAAGATCGCACAGCTGAACGCCGGGCCATTGAAAGACCCCGAAAAAGCAATGGAATTCGCGAAAAAGGCGCGGGAACTTGCTCCGACTGACCCGAAAGCGACGGCGATCGTAGGAAGCATCGCGTTACAATTGAACAACACGGCGTGGGCATATGGCCTGTTACAGGAAAGCGCGCGGCAGCTGCCGGGCGACGCAACTGTTCTGCATGATCTCGCCTGGGCCGCGTACCTTCTCGGCAAGACCGACGAAGCTACTAATTCGATGCAGCAAGTACTCGATTCGCACCCGAGCACAACGCTGCACGATGACGCGGAGAAATTCCTGGCGATGGCCAAAGAACCTGCCAATGCCTCAGCAGAGCCGGATATCCAGAAGGTGCTTGCTTCTGATCCTGCGTACCTGCCGGCCCTAGTCGCTCGCGCTGCGGTGCAATCAAGCAACGGTGACACAAAAGCTGCTTCAGCTACGTACTCCACGATTTTGCAGCGCTGGCCTGAGTTTGCTCCAGCGCAGCGGGACCTGGCGGCGTTGCTCATTCAGGATCCGCAGAACGTGGACGCCGCCTACGATCTCGCCACTAAAGCGCGTAAGACGCTTCCAGGAGACCCGAAAATTGCCGAGGTGCTGGGGCGGGTCAATTATGAGCGAAAGGAATACGGGCGCGCAATCCAGCTGTTCCAGGAGGCGCAACTCCACCAGCCGCTCGACCCGGTCTCCCTGTACTATTTGGGCATGGCACACGCGCAGGCGAAACATTCCAACCAAGCGCGTGAAGCGCTGAATCAATCCTTGACCCAGGGTTTACCTGAGCCGCAAGCGGCTGATGCGCGTCAAACACTCGCGACACTCGGCTCTCCGTAGCGCGTCCAGGCACGAAGCGGTGTCGGATTCCCTGATGTTATTCACACCCGCCTAAACGGCGAGAAGACAATGACTTAGTGTTTTTGCGAGGCGCAGGAAGAAAACGGCGTCGGAAACGCTTACGTTTCGGCGGAATTTGCCCTGAACGAAATTGCTGATACTTTTAACTCTAAGATACTGTTGCTGTGTGGGATGTGAACCGTAGTCGTCGCGTGGCACAGCGATTGCTAAACATGCGGCAGGTTAGTTAAAACAGGGAAAAACATATGAAACTATCAAAGACAGTATTGGCAATCGTGGCGGCGGTCGCTGCGGTTGGGTTTGGTTCCTATGAGGCGCAAGCGACGCAAATATCCGGCATGCTCAACATCGCCGGCACAGCGACGTTTGATACGAACTCATTGGCAACCGCAAAGGCGGTCACGAACTTCAGTAACGTGACAGTCGGCGGTGGGAACACAGGGGCATTTGCCAGTATCGCAGTAGGAACTTCGGTTGCGATGGCTTCCCCCTACGTTTTCAATCCGTCCACAGCCACACCCATGTTGATGAGCGTGGGAGGATTCACCTTCGATCTGACGAGCTCGACCGTGGTCGCTCAGACGAAGAACTTCCTCGACATCACCGGGACCGGGTTCATCTCCGGCAACGGGTACAATAGTACGCCAGCAACCTGGGCATTCAGCTCACAGAACGCAACCGGACAACCCCACAACACGTTCACGTTCTCAGCGAACATTGGTGCGCAGCCAACTCCTGATAGCGGGATGACCGTTGCGCTGCTCGGTGCGGGATTGCTCGGCCTTGCCGCCTTCCGCGCGAAGTTCGCTAAAGTGTAAGGAACTTACTTCTTCTGCACTAACAACAGCCGGGCAGGGCGAAAGCCCTGCCCGGTCTTGCGTACACGCCGCGTTCTTCAGTGGCTGGCCCAGCTAACGCGAACTTTTTTTCGTTTCCACCGCAACCTGTTTCCACACCGGTGGTTCATTCACAGGCACAGATTTCGCTTGTTCAAAGTAAAATCGAGACCATTTTCCGCTCTCAATTCCGCACTTACTGCCCAATTCGCATATGAATAACACAATGACAAAACTCTCCCTGGCGCTCGCAGCGCTGGTGGGCCTCACTAGCGCCTCGTCCGTAGCCGAGGCCGCCTTCGGCGATATATACGACGGCGCGCTCAGCCAAAACTCCGTGTACCGGATTACTCCGAGCGGCTCGAGTTCGGTTTTTTACGCCGACTCAAGTCGCTTGATCGACTCGGTCGCTTTCGACCGCAGAGGCAATCTCTTCTGCGCCGACAAAGCCAATGCGGGAGCGATCGTCGAGGTCACGCCTTCTGGTACTGCCACCGTCTTCGCGAGTGGCCTCAGTCCACAGGCCCTGGCGTTCGACTCCTCAGGGAACCTGTTCGTTATCGACGGAGCAACCAACTCAATCCTGAAGTTCACTCCCGCCGGAGCTAAAACTACCTTTGCATCCGGTATTACGTCAGGTAGAGGTCTCGCCTT
>Ga0213881_10001062_pt1 | contig 14011 bp, 10 predicted proteins | sample BarmaccoBMER_R08_FD_160104 | JGI IMG/M metagenome (GOLD analysis project Ga0213881, IMG submission 160104) | Barbacenia macrantha exposed rock microbial communities from rupestrian grasslands, the National Park of Serra do Cipo, Brazil - ER_R08 ... | reverse complement strand
AAAATCCGACTGGCGGAGTGGAAGCCGGATTTCGGGCCGGCAGAGTTGAATGAAAAGTCCGGCGCGACAGTGATCGGCGCACGCGATTTCCTGATCGCGTTCAATGTCAACCTCAATACGCGATCAACGCGGCGGGCGAACTCGGTGGCCTTTGACGTGCGCGAGCAAGGCCGCGTCAAGACGGAAGACGGTACTCCGACAGGCAAGCCGGTGCTGGATGACAAGGGTGAGCCGGTGCGCATTCCGGGAACGCTCAATCATGTGAAGGCGATCGGCTGGTTCGTGGAAGAGTACGGGACGGCACAGGTTTCGATGAACCTGACGAATATCGGCGAGACGCCGCTCCATGCAGCTTTTGACGCTTGTTGCGAATCTGCGCATAAACGCGGACTTCGCGTCACGGGATCGGAAATCGTCGGGATGATTCCGAAAAAGAGCCTGCTCGATGCGGGGCGTTATTTTCTGCGCAAGCAAAACTGGTCAGAAGGCGCGAGCGATGAAGAACTGATCGAGATCGCGATTCGTTCCATGGGATTGCGCGAGCTGAAGCCGTTTGTGCCGGAGGAGAAAGTCATCGAGCTGAAAATGGCAGCGGCAACGCCGAAGCGATCACTGGTGCAACTGAGCCTGCGTCAGTTTTGTAACGAGACGCTGAGCGATTCACCAGCGCCGGGTGGCGGCTCGGTGGCGGCGCTGATCGGCGCGCTTGGCGTCTCGTTAGGTGGAATGGTCGCGAACTTGTCCGCTGCCAAACGCGGGTGGGAAACGCAACTGCCGTACTTCAGCGACTGGGCGGTGAAGGCGCAGCAGTTGAAGGACGAAATGCTGCGGCTCGTCGATGAAGATACAACTGCATTCAATCAAGTGATGGCGGCGTTCGCTTTGCCGAAGAAAACGGACGAGGAAAAGGCGGCCCGCGCCGCAGCAATCGAGGTGGCGAACAAGAATGCCACAGAAGTGCCATTGCGCGTGATGCAGACTGCTGCGCGCTCGTATGAGTTGCTCGATGAAATGGCGAAGAACGGAAATCCCGCGTCCGTTTCCGATGCGGGTGTCGGCGCGCTCGCTGTCGGTGCATGCATCGAAGGAGCGGCGTTGAACGTCAGGATAAATCTTGCCGGGTTGCAGGACCAGCAGTTCAAATTCTACATCGCGCAACAAGCGAGCAGGATCATGGCCGAATCGGGCGCGCGTTTTGAAGCGATCCGCAAAGTGGTGGACGAGAAGCTGAGCTGATCATGCTCGCGGTTGTGCACGCGGCGCAGCTCGTCACGCTACGCGGTCCCGCGCACGCGCGACGCGGAAATGAACTGCGAGAACTGGCGATTATTGCCGATGGCGCACTGCTCGTGGAAGGCGAGCGCATTGCTCGAGTCGGCACGAGCGCGGAGATCGAGAAGAGCTGTGATCAGCATACGGAAGTTGTTGATGCGCGGGGCTGCGTAGTCTTGCCCGGTTTTGTCGATGCCCACACCCATTTCGTGTTTGCCGGAAATCGGCTCGACGATTTTGAGGCGCGCGCTCGCGGCGAAACGTATGAGCAAATTGCGCAGCGCGGCGGCGGGATCCAGACAACGGTGCGGGCGACCCGCGCCGCAAGCGAAGACGAATTGTTCTCGTTAGCTCGAAAACGTGCGGATTGGTTTCTGCGAAATGGAACGACAACGGTGGAAGCGAAGTCCGGCTACGGGCTCACGCGTGAAGACGAGCTAAAGATCCTGCGGGTGATTCGCCGTATCGGCAGGGAAACGCCGTTGCAAACCGTGCCGACATTTCTCGGCGCGCACGCCGTTCCTGCGGAAACGGATCGCGAAACTTATGTACAGCTCGTGATCAACGAAATGCTCCCGCGCGTTTCCGCGCAGAAACTAGCGGAGTACTGCGATGTCTTTTGCGAGCAACGGTACTTCGATCTTGAGAGTAGCCGCCTCGTACTCGAGGCAGCAAAGCGATCCGGATTGAAGCTGCGCATGCACGTTGACCAACTCACGAACGGCGGCGGCGCAGCGCTCGCGGCGGAGTTTGGAGCAACCACGGCAGATCACCTCGAGCAAACTGACCGCGATGGGATCGCGGCGCTAGCCAGCGCGAATGTGCAGCCGGTACTTTTACCCGGCTCAGTGTACGCGCTCGGTTCGCACAAGTACCCGGACGCCCGTGCCATGATTCAGGCCCGCCTGGCCGTCGTACTTGCAAGCGATTTCAATCCCGGTTCGTCACCGAGTACATCGATGCCGATGATGCTCTCGCTGGCGGTGACGCAGATGACCCTGAGCCCGGCGGAAGCGATTACGGCGGCGACGATCAATGCCGCGGCCAGCTTGAGTCGCGCGCACGAAATTGGCTCGCTCGAGCAGGGAAAGCTGGCGAATTTTGTGATCTACGATTGCGCGGATTATCGCGAGATCGCGTACTGGTTCGGCATATCGCTGGTGCGCGACGTGTTTGTGCAGGGACGGCGTGTCTCCACCGTCTCATCCTGAGCGGAGCGCAGCGGAGTCGAAGAATCCGCGGTACTCTTTGGTCAGTTCGCCGGATCCCTCGACTTAGCTCGGGAGCACAGCGCTTGTTTGCCCGTGCGCAACTACCCAGCTAACTTCGCGCTTCCATGAAAGTTGAAGTGAAACGCGAGGCGAATTCGACAGCTACATTGCATGTCGAGCTGCCCCCGGAGCAGGTGACAAAGGAGTGGAATTCAATTGCGGACCAGTATTCGCGGCAGGCGCGGCTGCCAGGTTATCGCCCCGGCAAAGCGCCGCGCCGGATCGTGGAGGCGAAGTTTCACAAGGAGATACAGAATGAGGTAACGCAGCGGCTGGTCTCGCAGGCTTACCGGCAGGCGATTAACGAGGAGCATTTGCGTGTTGTTTCGCTGACCAACATCGAAGGCGTCGAGTTCACCAACGAGAAAGCGCTGCGTTTCGATGCGCTGGTGATCACCGCGCCGGAGTTCGCGTTGCCTGAGTACAAGAACATTACCGTGCAAGTACCGACGCCGGAAGTGACGGACGAGGAATTGTGCGCCGCGCTCGACCGGCTGCGGGAGCAATCGGCAGATTTTATCGATGTCCAGCCGGCGCGGCCGCTCGCCATGGAAGATTTTGCCGTCATCGATTTTGAAGGAACGATCGACGGCAAACCGGTGAGCGAGATTGCGCCGGAAGCGAGCAAGAATTTGCACGGCGGCAGAAAGTTCTGGCTGCGCGTCGCCCCAAATAATTTCCTGCCGAATTTTTGCGAGCAGATCATCGGAATGAACAGGGATGAGACGCGTCTCGTAATCGTGAATTTCCCGGCGGATCTGCCGGTGCCCGAACTGGCCGGCAAGAAAGCGGATTACGCCGTGACGTTGCGCGAGGTGAAACAGCGTGTTCTGCCGGAAGTGAGTGATGAATGGGCGGGCAAGCTGGCGAAAGGCAAGTCGTTAGCTGATTTGCGCGAGATGGTTCACCACGATCTCGAGCATGAGAAGGAGCACGCAATCGAGCATGCGAAGGAATCGCAGATCATTCGTGCGCTGCATGAGCGTACTCAATTTGACCTGCCGCCGCAGCTTTTGCGCGGGGAAACGCGCCGCGCACTGGCTGAGCTGGTGCATCGGAATCGCGAGCGCGGCGTTTCGGACGAGATCCTAAAAAGCAAGGAGAAAGAGTTGGTGGAAGGGGCCGGCGGACTCGCAGCCAACCGGCTCAAGACCAACTTCATTTTGCACCGGATCGCCGAGGCGGAGAAGATAGAGGTCACGCGCGAAGAGATTGACGACCGCATTCGGCGGCAGGCTGCCCGCAATAACGTGACGGTGGAGAAACTGCGACGTGAAATGCAGGAGCGGGACGAGTTCAACGGCTTTGTGGAAGAGATCCTGCTGGGCAAGACAATTGATTTTCTGAAGTCGAATGTTAGCGTCGAAATGGCGCCGGCCGGCGATGACAAAGCGGTCGCGCAGAGTGAAAAACATGAGCATTAACAACAAAAACCTGTCGCAAGGCGTACTCGTTCCCATGGTGGTGGAGCAGACTGGCCGCGGGGAACGTGCCTACGACATCTATTCGCGCCTTCTTAAGGACCGGATCATTTTCATCGGCACACCCATTGACGATCATATTGCCAACCTGGTGATCGCGCAGATGCTCTTCCTGCAAATGGAAGATGGGAAAAAAGACATCAACCTTTACATCAACTCGCCCGGCGGTTCGGTGACGGCCGGGCTGGCGATTTACGACACCATGCAGTTTCTCACGTGCGACGTGACGACTTACTGCCTTGGTATGGCGGCGAGCATGGCGGCGGTGTTGCTTTGCGCTGGCACAAAGGGCAAACGTTTCGCGCTGCCGAACTCGGACATCATGATCCACCAGGTGAGTGGCGGCGCGCAGGGGCAGGCGAGCGACGTCGAGCGTACGGTGGAGTTCATGTTCAAGCTGAAGAAGCGTCTCATCCGGATTATTTCGCAGCACACCGGCCAACCTGAGGACAAGGTGCGGATCGATTCGGATCGCGACTATTACATGTCGGCTTCCGAGGCGAAGGGATATGGTTTAGTCGATGAGGTGATCAAGTCTCGCAAAGAAGTGAAGCTGCTCGATGGGGCGAGTACGCCGGATGGCGCTGATCGCAGCGCAGTGGCGGTGGCGGAAGCAGCGTTGCCGAGGAAAGTAGGGGAATAGTAGCTGCTTTAATTCCCCCGGAACATGGCGCGCGCTTCCAATCTGACGATGTGCTCTTTCTGCGGAAAGAGTCACGCCGAAGTACGTAAATTGATCGCCGGGCCCGGCGTTTACATCTGCGATAGCTGCATCAACGTTTGCAAAAGCATTCTCGATAAGGAGTTGAACGAAGATGCCCGCAGACAATCATCGAATATTCGAGTACCTAAGCCGGCGGAGATCCGGCGTGCGCTCGATCAATACGTCATTGGCCAGGATGTGGCGAAGAAGACGCTGTCGGTCGCGGTCCACAATCATTTCAAGCGCGTGCTGCAAGGGGGCAGCTCCGATAACTCGGCCTCGTTTCAGCCGGACCCGTTTGCCGATGTAGAGATCGAGAAGAGCAATATTTTGCTGATCGGACCTACCGGCTCGGGTAAAACGCTGCTGGCGAAAACGCTGGCCAAGATTCTCGATGTTCCATTTTGCATCGCCGATGCCACCACACTGACTGAGGCGGGCTACGTCGGTGAAGACGTTGAAAACATCATCCTGCGGCTACTGCAAAACGCCGACTACGATGTGAAGCGAGCGGAGATCGGCATCGTTTATATTGACGAAATCGATAAGATTGGGCGCAAGACTGATAACGTCTCGATCACGCGCGACGTGAGCGGCGAAGGCGTCCAGCAGGCGCTGCTGAAAATTCTCGAAGGTTCCACGTGCAATGTGCCCCCGCAGGGCGGCCGCAAACATCCGCATCAGGAGTACATCCAGGTGAACACCGAGAAAATTCTGTTCATCTGCGGCGGCGCTTTCGTCGGTCTGGATAAGATCGTGCAGAAGCGGATCGGCCAGAAAGTGATGGGTTTTGGCAGTCCGACATTGGAAGTAGAAGAAGCGCTGCGCAAAGAAGCAGTACGTCATGTCGAGCCGGAAGATTTGCTGGCCTTCGGGATGATCCCGGAATTTATCGGACGGTTGCCGGTCGTCGCGGCGCTCGACGCACTGACTGAAGAAGAGATGGTCGCGATCCTCACTGAAACCAAGAACGCGATGGTGAAGCAGTACACCAAGCTCTTCGCTATGGAAGGTGTGCGGCTGAGCGTGACGAAGGATGCGCTGAAGGCGCTTGCTGCTCAGGCGGTGACGAAAGGGACCGGCGCGCGCGCGTTGCGTTCCATGCTCGAGCGCATCATGCTCGACATTATGTACGATGTCCCCAGCCGGGAAGACATTGCCGAAGTGACGATCAATCGCGCTGTCGTCGAAGGCAAAAAGCTACCGTTGATTCGCAAGAAGCAGGATAAAGACGCGGCCTGACGGGCGGACGTGCTCTCCTCGTCATCCTGAGCCAAGCGCAGCGGAGTCGAAGGAATCCCTAATGGTACCGTCAAGTTTGCGCAACGGGATTTCTCGGCTGCGCTCGGAATGACGGGATGCGCGTCGTCGTGCTTAACACCGGCACCGAGCTGTTGCTCGGAGATGTGATCAACACGCACCTGGCGTTCATTGCGCAGCAGATCCTGGCGCTTGGATTACGCGTGAGCGAACAGCGCACCGTACCGGATGGCGATGCCATTCAAAATGCCTTGCGCGATCTTTTTCCGCGCGCCGACATTCTCTTTGTCACTGGTGGTCTCGGCGCAACAAGTGACGATCTCACAATTGAGCTCACCGCTGCTTGTCTTGAACTCGAGCTGCGTGAAGAGAGCGAAGTACGCGAGGCGATTCGAAAACGACTGAGCGCCCGTGGAGTTCAGATGCCGGAATCGATCTGGCGTCAGGCCCTGGTTCCCGCCGGCGGCGAAGTGTTGCCAAACAAAAGCGGTACTGCGCCCGGAATCTATTTGCCGGCAAACATCAACCGGCGGATTGCGTCGCCGCATATGTTCATATTGCCGGGACCGCCGCGCGAGCTGCAACCGATGTTTCACGAATTCGTGATGCCGATATTGCAGCGCGTCGCGAGCGCGAGCGGCGACGTCATCGTGCGCCGATTCCGCGTCGCGCGCATGGGCGAGTCAGTCATCGAAGAAAAAATTGGCGGCGAGCTTGCCGGAATTGGACGCTTGGAAATTGGTTACTGCGCGCGGCCGGCGGAAGTTGATGTGCGTGTCGTCGGGTCGCCGAAAGCGGTCGCGCGCGCGAGCGAAATCATTCGTGCCAAACTTGGGTGCGCGATCTTTTCTTCTAACGAGGAGCAGCTTGCTGAAGTCATCGTGCGCCTGCTCGCCGAACGCGGCGAAACGCTGGCGTTGGCGGAATCATGTACCGGAGGTCTGCTGGCGCACAAGATCACGAATGTGCCTGGAGCATCGCAGGCGTTTCGAGGCGCCTTTGTCACCTATTCTAACGAGGAGAAGATCTGTGCACTTAGTGTTTCGCCAGAAGCATTACGCCAATCGGGCGCGGTGAGTGAGCGTGTCGCCGTCGAAATGACGTCGGGTGCACGAGAGCGGACGGGTGCCACACACGCGATTGCCACAACCGGCATTGCAGGACCAGGTGGCGGGACGACGGAGAAGCCGGTCGGAACGGTGTTCGTCGCCATCGCTTCGTTGAATGGCGAGACAAGTTGCGAAAAGCTGTTCTTTCCTGGAGAGCGTGAGACGTTTAAAGAGCTCGTGGCGCAACACGCGTTCGATCTACTGCGGCTCCGCCTCTGAATCTCCTGCTCTTAATCATCATCTTACCGGTAATCCTCTTCCGTCTGCGCCCCGCACTCGAGATTAGGGCTAAGATCAAGAGTACAACTATGGGAAGCTACGGCTGTACTTCCACCGGCGTGCCGACTTTCACGTGATCGTAGAACAATTTTGCGGCGTCCGATGGCATGCGGATGCAGCCGTGCGACGCAGGATAACCTGGCAAAATGCCAACGTGCATGCCCACTCCTTCATCGGTCAGTCGCATAAACCATTTCATCGCTGCGCCGACATAGTGGGTGCCACTGGGCGCCGCGTCGATGCGCATGCTTACTCCAGCCCGAACGACGCGGCCGGAGCGATCGACGAAGTCACCGTAAATTGACGAAAAATGGTTTGCGTCTTTTTCCAGCACCTTGAACTGCCCGGCGGGCGATTCGTGGCCCCGCTTTCCGGAAGAAATCGGTGAGTCGACCACGACATTGTCGCCGCTGAACAAATAAGCGCGCTGCTGCGGCAGGGAAACCAGTATGTGAACGCTGTCCGGCGAAGCCTGCGCCAATCGCGCCTGATCGACTCGAAGCGGTGGCTGTTTTTTGATTAGATCGACCGCGCTCCGCATCGGCTGCAAACCCGTTTTCGGGCCGAAGAGTTGCGCGCCAGCGATGCCGAACGCTAGCACACTAACGATCAGGCTGATGGCGATTATCCTGTACTTCATTGGCGATACGTCTCCACCCGGGCGAGCCAGCCTTTCAGCCAGCGCGCTTCGCCGCGCGCCGGCGGTGAATTGGCCACGCGACGGCGGAGCACAGTGTTTGCGGAAGCGGCGAAATCGTCCAGCGCGGATTTCGAATCGTGCATATTTTCGAGTACCTGGAGCAAACCCCAGCCTTCACCGTGGTAACGCTCCGTCTCGAGCGTGCCTTCGCCCTTGAAATTGACATAATCCGCGAGGGCGTAGCAGCCCTCGCGCGTCGCACTTACACGGTTGAATTCGCGCTCGACTCGGCCTGGATCACGCGCCTGCGCCAGCATTTTAGGAAGTGACTGCTGCAAACGCGCGACGAGAAACTCCGCCTGCAAGTCGATGGTTCGGACGAGAAACTCGCGCAGTTCCCGCATCATTGCCGAATTCTGCGCCTGCCGGAAAGCAGAGCGCGAGTTCCACGGGCAGGCGCGGTCGCCCTTGCCCACGAACTCCGGCGTTCGCCCTCCGTGTGCACTGATGAATTTGGCCAACTCGGGAAAACTTTCCTCGAAAGGGCCGCGCTCGCCCGCCGGGTACCAGATGAAGTGGCCGATCCCGAGCGACGCGAAATTTTCGCCTGTATTCCACGAAGTCAGCCCCGATACAGTGCCGCCGCACTCGTTCTGCCAGATACGTTGCCCGATGCGCTGCGCGTCCGCGGGTGAAAGTACGAGGGCCAGGGACACCGGCGTACTCACGATTGAAACCAGCACGATGAGTGAACGCCAGAGCTGTGCGCTTGACGCTCGCGGTTTTACCAATAGCGTGCCGGGCTTCGGCCAGTCCGCCGAAGTAAACCTTATGAAAAGCTCGCTTATTTTTTGCCTCTCGCTATCTGTCGCTTCGACCTCTCTTTTCGCGGAAGACCAGCCCGCGCTCAAGGATTCAAAAGACAAAGTGAGTTACAGCTTCGGCCTGAACGTCGGGTTCAACCTTCAGCGGCAGAAAATCGATTTGAATCCGGACGCATTCATGGCTGGCTTGAAGGACGCCCTCAGCGGCAAGCAGCCGCAGTTGACCGAAGAACAAGTGCGCGAAGTAATGACGCAATTCCAAAAAGACATGGACGATAAACAAAAAGCTGCGGCGGAAAAAAACCACACGGACGGTGAGAAATTCCTGGCCGAAAACAAGAACAAACCGGGAGTGAAAACGACCGCGAGTGGCTTGCAGTACAAGGTCGAAAAAGAAGGCACGGGTGCGACCCCGAAAGCGACAGACACAGTGGTGGTGAATTACCGCGGTACTTTGCTCGACGGCACAGAATTCGATAGCTCCTACAAACGTGGACAGCCAGCGACTTTCCCGGTTAACCAGGTGATCAAAGGGTGGACGGAAGCCCTGCAACTGATGAAGGCCGGCTCGAAGTACCAGCTCTTCATTCCAGCAGACCTCGCCTACGGCGCGCGGGGCGCTGGCGGCCAGATCGGGCCAAACTCGACGCTGATTTTTGAAGTCGAATTGCTCGACGTGAAGCCGGCACCTTCCGCGTCGCCATCGGTGCCGAACTCCGCGTCGCCGTCGGCATCACCGAAGAGTTCCCGTTCCCCGTAAAGCGGCTGCGAAGTACGGAGGCTGTGCAACCTTGATTTGCGCGGCGTTCCAGGTCCGCTTGTGTCGCGAGCCCTAAGGTAGATCGCGCGTCTAGAATGCGGAATGCGAAAGCCGGAATGCGGAATCACCAGTGCAAACCGCGACACCAGAGCTCAAGCCTTGATGCAACCCGGTGGGACGGCGTAAGACATCGATATGAAGACAAGGATGTTTTTGGCGGCGCTCATGACTGTCGCGCTGGGTCATGCCAGCGTTTTCGGGCAGATGATGAAGGCGATGGTGGTGCACCAGTTCGGCGGGCCGGAAGTGCTGAAGTACGAAGACGCGCCGCGGCCGCAGCCGAAAGAGGGCGAGATTCTCGTGCGCGTGATCGCGGCGGGCGTGAACCCGGTGGATACTTACGTGACGGCGGGAAAGGGCGGGAACGCCACCTTGCCGGTGATTCCGGGGCGCGACGTTGCCGGCGTCGTCGAAGAGCTCGGGCCGGGCGCGACGAAGTTCAAAAAAGGCGACGCGGTTTACGCGTACTCGCGCAATGGCGGATTTGCGGAATATGTCGCGGTCGCGGAGAAGGATGCCGCGCCCAAGCCGGCATCGCTCACGTTTGTGGAAGCGGCGGGTGTGCCGGTGGGTGGCGGCACGGCCTGGCGCGCACTGGTTGATACTGCGCACGTTGCGCCGGGACAGACGGTGCTCGTGCAAGGCGGGTCGGGTGGCGTAGGAGGACTTGCGGTGCAGATCGCGAAGGCGCGCGGCGCAAAAGTGCTGGCCACGGCTTCGACCGCGAACCAAGACCTGCTGAAGGAACTGGGAGCGGACGTGGCGATTGATTACACGAAACAGAAGCTCGAGGACGTGGCGAAAAACGTGGACGTGGTGCTCGAGACTGTGCGCGGCCAAATCGACCGAGATTATCCGCTGTTGAAGAAAGGCGGTTGCCTCGTGTCGATCGTCGGTCCGGCCGATCCGGCGAAGGTGGAACAATTCGGTATCCAGGCGCCGCCGCTGGCCGACGTCGGTTCGCCGCTGCCGAAACTGACGAAGCTCTTCGACGCCAAGAAGCTGAAGGTAATCGTCTCCCAAACATTCCCACTGAGCGAAGCGGCCAAAGCGCTGGAGCAGGTCGGGACGCATCACACCCGCGGCAAAATCGTGCTCAAGGTGAAGGAAGACGACGCGGAGAAACGCTGAAAACCTGAAAAGCTAAGACGCTGAACGCCCGATGACACACGGCAGAGTCAAAAAGCAGAAGGACGAATCGGAAGGTGAAACGCGGAATGCGAAGTACGGAGTAGGAGAGGAAAAGCGGGAGGATTACGGAGAAGATGCGTAACCAAATCGGATCAGGAACTTACGTGTAACTTCCTGCGATTTGCCCGTTCAACATCGCGAACTCGAAAGAAGTACGCGGTGACTTTGGGGGAGCGTTTGTTTCGGTTACACGAAAGCAATGGCAACGAGGAAACCGCATACTATTCCATTCGGTGTCAGTGTACTCGGCGCTCGAGTTTACAAGGCATCTGAGAGTTTAACCCCGCGGCCCTCCTCGCGATAACTGTTGCTACTTTTCAATTTCATCGGCAAGCGCGCCGGCATCGTAAAGTTTCCGCAGCGCTTCCGTGATCGCGGCGCTGTCCACGCTCACTGCGCGCGCTTGTTTGTCGGTGTAAATGCAGTCGAGTACGAGCGATTGAATGTTGCCGTCGAAAATGATGCCCACGAACTCGTTGTTCCGGTTTACCACCGGACTGCCGCTATTCCCGCCGATGATGTCCGCATCGGAGACGAAGTTAAGCGGCGTGTTCAAGTCGAGCTTTGATTTGCGCTCGATCCAGCGTTTCGGAAGATCGAATGGCGGCTGGTCGTTGTGGTCGGCGGCACGTTGGTACAAGCCCGCGAAATTCGTGAAGGGCGGCACTGGACGGCCGTCTTCGTCGTAGCCGCGGACCACGCCACAGGAGAGACGCAAAGTAAACGTCGCATCTGGATAATTGCTCGTTCCTTCGATGGCGAACCGCGCGTTCGCGATTTGCGAGTAAGCCTGCGTTTTTATCTCCTCCTGCGCATCGTGCGCCTTGCGCGCATCACGCGCCGTCGCGTCGATTTCGCGTGCGAGATCGAGCATCGGATCATGCACGCTTTGCAGCTCCGCGGCGCTCTTGCCGTACCATTCTTTACGAAGCGCGACATCTTTTACCTTCGTACCAGTGACGAGCTCGGTCGCGCGCGCGTGCGGAGATTTGCCTGCGAGCACCTGCGCAACGAGCGGGTTTTCGGCCCCGAAGTGCTCCGCAAAATCCGTCAGCGAATCTGTCAGGCGCAGGATTTCGTAATCGTAATAAATCGGCTGCGCGGAAAACAGATCGAGCTCGAGCGATTCGCGTCTGCTATCGCGGAACATGGGGATACGTTCGCCATTCGGTTTGGCTCGTTCATCAGCGGCGCGGAGAATGATGCGCGCGTACTTAAACAGATCGCTTTGAAGTGCGCGCGGCGCGCGGTAACCAATCACGCTCGGCCGTTCCTGCTCGAGGTACTCGTAAATCGGCGCGTTTTTCTCCAGCTCCGCCTGCGCTTGCTTGATGCGGTCGTAGGCCGACAAAGTGTCCACCAGCTCGGTCTTGCGCGCGATGGCGTCGCGCAGTTTCTGGTCGCGTGCCTGCAAGGCGGACCAGATTTCTGGATCGAGCAACGCCGCGAGATAGCCGTCGTAACGTTTGCGATTATTCTGAATGCCGAAGAGCTCCTCGCGTGCGCGGCGCGCATTCTCGAAGGAACGCGCACTCCACGCGCTCAGGAGTACTTCGCGTCGATTAAACATACGGAGCAACTTCGGCACGTCCTTGTCGCGCGTGTAAGCAAGCTCATCCACCGTGAGCTGCCGGTCGGTTTTGCCCGGGTGCCCGCTAACGAATATCAGCTCACCATCAGCCGGACCTTTGGCATTCCATTTTAGGTAATCCTGAATTTTCGCCGCCTGACCGTTTTCGTAGGCGCGAAAGATGCAGATATCCAGGTCGAAGCGCGGGTACTCAAAATTATCCGGATCGCCGCCGTAAAATGCCGCCTGTTGTTCGGGCGCGAAAACGATGCGCACGTCTGTATAACGTTTGTAGCGGTACAAATTGTAAACGCCGCCCTGGTAGAGCGTGACCACGTCCGAGCGCAAGCCGGTTTTGTCCGTCGATTCCTTCTCAATCTGGGCAATGACATTGCGGCGCGCTTTTTCCGCATCGGCCGGCGACATGCCAGGCTGCACGGCAGCTTTCACCCGCTCAGTCACATCCTCGATCGACATGAGTACGTTCAGCTCGAGATCGGTCGCTTTCACCTCATCCTTCTGTGTATGCGCGTAAAAGCCATCGCGCACATAGTTGTGCTGTTCGCTGGAAATCTTCTGCAAGGTATCGAGGCCGACGTGATGGTTCGTAATGACAAGGCCATTCGCGGAAATGAATGAGCCGCTGCCGCCAGAATTGAAGCGAACGCTCGATTTCTGAAGGTGCTCGAGCCACTGCGGTGTCGGCACGAAGTCGTACTTTTCCTTGAGCTGTTTGAGCGGTGGATTGTTGAAGAGCCACATGCCTTCATCAGCAAACGTCGTGGAAGCAGTCAGCAGCATGAGAGCAGTGAGAAGAGGAAGACGCATTCCATCAATGTAGGAAGGCGCGGACGGTTTCCAAGCCGCGGACCTCGCCAGAGCTGTACTCTACACCGGCAGCCACATACCGGTGGAAGTTGAGTACAAACCACCGCGCACGTTCTGTTGCGTGACGGCGCCGAGCGCTTCCACGTACGCGCTGATCTGGCCGCCGTAAGCTGCTTGCAACGACCCCGCAGCGCTTGTCTCCACGTCATCGGTTTTCCAGTCAATCACCAGCCATTCGCCCGCGGCAGGATTGAGTACGGCAAGATCGATGACGCCTTCGACACATTCATCACGAGTTTTAGCCCACAGGAGCGGCATTTCCGCATGGATGATCGATCCCGCGGCGGCAATCTGCTGCGCGAGGTTTGATTCATGAAACAGGTTCCATTCACGGGCCGAACGCGCTCCGTCCGGCGACGTTTGCACAGCGCTGCCAAAATGTTCCGCCTGTGCTTCGGGATCACGCCACGGCAGTGATTGCATGAATTCGTGCCACCATTTTCCGTAGGCGATGGCCGCGCTGCCTGGCGCCGGTTCGCGCCATTCCGGCTCGCGATCGAGCCGCCACTTCTCGTCACTACGCCCGGTTACGAACGACGACGGCAGAATGCGCCTTGGGAACTGATCGGCGTTGCGGAGCGCGCGGGCACGATCAACCGCGGCGATGAGGTGCTGCGCTTCCGCAGCGCTTCGTCCGTCGGCTTTGTCCGGCGCAACTTCCGCTGCCAGCTCGCGACCGAGCGAACGCCAGGGGCTGTGGTTC
>Ga0213881_10001061_pt1 | contig 14030 bp, 9 predicted proteins | sample BarmaccoBMER_R08_FD_160104 | JGI IMG/M metagenome (GOLD analysis project Ga0213881, IMG submission 160104) | Barbacenia macrantha exposed rock microbial communities from rupestrian grasslands, the National Park of Serra do Cipo, Brazil - ER_R08 ... | reverse complement strand
GTCGAGCTCGGTTTCGGTCACCCCGAAAGCGGCGAGATCCTCCTGCGGCAGGTACACCCGGCCGGCTCGGCGGTCCTCGGCGATGTCTTGCCAGTGCTCGATCAGCTGCAAGGCGGTGCAGACGCGGTCGGACAGCTTGATCGCCACGGGATCGCACACGCCAAACAGGGCCAGCACGATCCGGCCGATGGGATCGGCCGACAGCGTGCAATAGTCTCGGAGCTGGCCGTAGGTGGCATACCGGTGCACCCGTTGGTCGAGTAGGTTAGCCCGCACCACCCGGTCAAACGGCTCCCGGTCCAGCCCACGGGCCACCACTGTGGGCACCAGTTGCCGCAGCACCGGGTGTTCCGGGCGGCCCGTCTCCCACACCGACGCCAGGTCTGTCCGGAACGTCTCGAGCAGCGCTGTCCGGTCACCGGAAGCACAATCGCCCAGGTCATCGATAACTCGCACCACGTCGTAGACCGCGATCAGGTCACTCCGCGGCTTGCGAGGCAGCACACGCAGCGCCACGGGAAAGTTCTCCGCGCACCGCTTGTCACGCAATGCACAGTGGCCGCGCATGCGCAACGTCCTCAGCCCACCAAATGATGTCACTCTTGAGCGCTCAATCGCCGACGAAGACCCAGCGGGCAGGAACTCCCTGGTCATTGACTTGAGTTGGTGGCATCAGTCCTTCCCCTTAAGGCAACTGTTATTACGCTAGTAAGAGGTCCCGGTGACGTGAAGCGGATGACCTGGAACACTTGGGGTCGTAAACCGCCCAAACGACCCGCCGTAAAGGCGACACCGTTCACTCGACCGCTCATTCTTAACGTGAAGTATAGGCGCGCCGCCGCCCCCTGGTACCGCTCCAAGAGCGAACCCTCCACCCAAGACATGCCTCACCACACTCCGCCGGCTGATCATCTCCGCCCGATTTTTCCCCATCTCCCCCGACCAGCCCCTACGAAATCCTAGAAGATGTGAATGACCCTCGTGGGACGCTCGCAGGTGGGCGAAAGTGAGGCGCCACACCGGTTACACCGGCCACTTCAGTCTCATTGGCACCTATTACGTCTCAGGAACCAGGGCCCGCCGCGCGGGCCGCCGTCAGGGCGGGAAAACCGGCGCTCACCCGCATCATCGGTACCACTAGCCCCAGGAGTACCTGTTTTCGGACCAGTCCAGCAAGCCTGGGCGCTGGCCGCCGCATAACCGCGAAAGTCGAGTAACCGCGAAAGCCGAGCAATATGCTAAAGGAACGATTAAGACATTTGACATAGACGTTGATGACCATCGATACTGACCGCGACCTTCTTGGGTGAACTACCTCGCTTCGTTCATTCTGCTAGTGCTATCTTTGTTGGGTGAGCCGTTACGCGTCACCTCCGCACCCGCTGCCGCGCAACCCCATCGGCTGGTTCGCCGTCGGTCTTTCGCACGAACTCATGAACGGTGATGTACGCGAGGTCTCAGCACTCGGTCGTGAGCTCGCGTTGTTCCGCAATTTGAACGGTGTGGTAGGACTGCTTGACGCATACTGTCCACACGTCGGGACACATCTCGGCGTTGGCGGGGTTGTTGACGGGGAGTCCCTTCGCTGCCCCTTCCATCGTTGGGCATTCGCGCCAGATGGGACGTGCACCGACATACCCTACGCTAAAAAGATCCCACCAGCCGCGCGCGCAGGCAGCTACATTGTGCGCGAGCGCAACGGAGCGATCCTCGCGTGGTTCCATCCCGATGGCTCGGCGCCTACTTGGGAAGCGCCCGAATTTGAGCAGGGCAGCTTCACTCCGCCGTATTGGGTTGATCTATTCTACGACGTACATATTCAAGAGCTAGCCGAGAACGGTGTCGATATTGCGCACTTTCCTCCGGTCCACGGTTGCGGTCGTGCCAGCGTAGAACTCCACGGCAGGAAGGGAATACCCTTTCATTTTGACCTCTATACATCTTACGAAGGCGATGGCATCGGCGTGCCTGGCTGCTTCGTCGACGTGACCAGCAACTGGTCGTATTATGGACTCGGGTTGTTCCACTCAGTCTCGACAGCCGATGAGTTCAAGACGCGAGTGCGCCAAATCTACCACTTCACGCCGATTCCCGACGATCGCGTGCACCTCCGGGTAGCGTGCTCAATCGACACGGACACGGTGCGCTCCGACCTCATCGACTTCGTCCTTAGGCGTAACACGGAGATGATTAAGGCCAATCTCGATCAAGATGCGCCGATTTGGGCGCGCAAGGTGTATCGTGAAAAGCCGGTATTGAGTGTGAGCGATGGGCCACTCGCCTTACTGCGTCGATGGAGCAAGCAGTTCTACCCCACCAAGACAAGGCACGAGATGGTGGCTCCGGAGCGCGCGAAGTATGAGCTTGAGATATTCCCCGAGGTCGCGGATGTACAAGCCAAACGACGCGCCGAACTTACGGCGACACCCTTAGACGTTACGCAGGACGCCATTCGCCAAATCTTCATCGAGAAGATTCCGAACGATTTTAGAGAAGGCACCGCACCACGCGCGTTCGTCGTGCAGTACGAGGTGACTGGCCCGGCGAGTACCACATGGTATCTCGAAGTGGACTCTGCGCGATGCACTCCGGTCGAAGGCAAGCACTCAGCACCCGAAGTGACGTTGAAGATTGACAGCGCCGATTGGCTTGCGATGCACACAGGCCGTCTCACCGGCGCCGAGGCGTTTATGAGCGGCAAGCTGCAGATCATCGGAGATTTTGACCTTGCCGTGAAGCTCGGAGAGGTGTTTCCGCTCGGATAGATTGAGACTTATTTACGATGCGTGTGCTAACGCCTGTCCGGCGTGTTGACATGAACGACAGCCCGTTTGCCGTCGTCCAGTTGGCAGAAGGCGCAGGTGGCGGTGCGGGCCCTTGCAGGATTGTCGGTGTCGGGGATTACCGCCCTCAGGCGCATCTTGTGGACCAGATCGTGCATTGCCTAGGCGGCTTCGGGCCGGTCCACCCAAGAATCGCGGCTGGTCGACGGGACATCACCTTTGCACTACCCCGAGGGGTGATCTGACCATGCGATTTCGCTGGCAAAATCCCCTGAACTCCAAGCGCACAAAACGGATCTAGCATGGCGAATTCCGCTGATATCGTCATCATCGGCGCCGGTCCAGCCGGATGCGCCACCGCACTTGCGTTCCAGCGCAGGGGCGCCGACACGCTCGTGCTGGAATCGTCCGCACAGTCGTCGCGACGTCTGGCCGGTGAATGGATACATCCCCGCGGAGTCCAGTTCCTGCAGCGACTCGGCGTCGACCTGTCGTCGGTAGAGCACGCCACGGCGAAAGGATTTGTGGTCTTTCCTGAGGATGATAGCGAACCGGTCATGCTTCCATACTCCGACAGCTCCCTCGCGGTGAGTGGCCATCATGAAGCACTCGTCGGTGGCTTGCGCGCAGCGGTGTCGGATCGGTCCGGCATCACGTTCGCCACCGAGAGCCGGGTCACCGCTATCGAGAGCGATCGAGTCACCTACATCGACGGACGCTCCGGAGTGCCGGCATCGGTTCTGGCTGGCCGGATAATCGGAGCGGACGGGCGCTCGTCTCTGGTCCGCGAGTCACTGGGATTGCCACGCGGGACAAGGCTGTCCCGCATGGCTGGCGTTCTGCTTGAGAACACCGAACTGCCATTCGAGGGCTATGGTCATATTCTGCTAGGTGGGCCCGGTCCAATCCTCATTTACCGGATAGGGCGATGCGCCGCCCGGGCATGCATCGACGTACCTTTGGCCAGCCCTAGCCGAGCGAACACCCCCGCCTATCTCTGGGAGGCGTATGGACCATTGTTTCCCTCCTCTCTTCGTCCTAGTTTCCAAGCGGCGCTACATCAGCGACAGATCAAGTGGGCGGCCAACCAGTTTTGTCCACGGACCACATACGGTGATGGCCGCCTTGCTCTCGTCGGCGATGCCGTCGGTCATTTCCATCCGCTGACCGCCGCCGGACTGACCTTGGCGATGATGGACGGTGAGTGTCTGGCCCGCAGCCCGGGGATTGCGGCATACGGCCGAGAGCGAGCGGCCGACACACGGGTCGCGGAGATTCTCGCAATCGCAATTCACCGAGCATTCACTGCTCACGATACCGCGACTGTGGCCCTGCGCGGTGCAATTTATGACATGTGGCGGCGACAACCCGCCGAACGCTCCCGTACGATGCGTATGCTGGCCCTGGACGAAATCCGCGTCAGCCAATTTATCAGCGCGTTTCTGAACGCTTTTGGTCTCGCCGCCCGCAGCGGAATCGCGGCCCCACTCGCGAATGGTCAGTGGCGGCAATCAGCACACGCCCTCCGTAGCTTCGGAGACTGGTTGGCCTGGCTGAGTCCGATCACCTGGAAGATCATGGCTCGGCCAGCAGCCAGCCGCCTGGCCCGCCGCGAAGCCGCGGCAGATGAGCGACAAAAGTGACCCTGGCCCGATACAGCATCACCACGCTCATAACACGGCAGTGCACCGCTAACGCGGCAGGCAATAAATTACATAACGAAAGAGTATAACTTACATATCAAGAACTGCCCCCGTGCGATGGGTGTCACCATGCCGCTGTCGACGCCACAGCGGAAAAGGTCTTTTTCACGCCCGTCAGCGAGCTGATCCGTCATCCCGAGTCACAGTATGGCGGCTTCCCCGCGGGAAAGTCGCACAACGGAAACGGGGACCGTGCATGAGCCGGCCATAGAAGTTGAACCATCGGGTGGCTTCATAGTTATCCGAGAACGGGTAGTCGGCGCCGAGTTGGCGCGCTACCGCAAGTCCGGAGAGAAAACAGTGCTCCTGACTGTTGATCGCCGTGTGGGCGCCACAATACCAAGTTCGTCGGCGGCCTTGTAGGAACGGGAAGATATTAAGCAGCACGGTGGTGTGGAATACGTCGTGAACGACGTGCTGAAACCGGACCCGTGTCAGTACCTTGTCCGGCTCGATCGGCCGGGCCGGGTTGTAGGTGACCAGGCAAGGCCGGTCGGACCGCTTTGCCCATGGCTGCTGGTTGTGCATGATGTACGTGACCTCGTAGTTATCCCGGCGATCGCCGTAGTGCCGGACGAAGGTGCTCCGGGTCTCCGAGAGCTTGGTGTCGTCGTCGGGCAGCACCGATCTGTCAGTGTGCACGACCGCGGAACCATGCACAGAGCTTTCGTAACGTACTCGCCCGAGTACGTGGCGTTCAGCGATGGACGGGTTCGCCAGCATCCCCAGCGCGTGATTGGCGTTGCAGGAAAGAATGACCTGGTCAAAACGCTCCTCACGGCCGGCAATGTCGTGCACGGTGACGCCTCGCCGGTCGCGCACGATTCGGCTCACTGCTCGCCCGAGGTGGATGCGGTCCCGGAAATCCGCCGTCATTCGCTCGATGATCACGCGCATGCCGCCATGCCATGTCGTCATCGGGGTCGAGTGTTCGATGTCGAAGAAGTCGAGGTAGCGCGAAAACATTGACGCTGGCATGTCGAACATGCTGGTGGCTAGCACGAAGTTGACGAAAAGCGGTTTAAGTGCCTTGACTCGGAAGTTATCGGACACGCGCCACAGGTTGAGCATTCGGCCCATGCTGACGTAGTTGAAGGGATTTATCGACGTCAGCAGCACCGACGGTTGGGCATTGAGAGCGTTGAAGCGTCCCAAAAACCGCAGGAGCGCCCGGAACCGTTTGATGTCACCGCGCAGCTCGACTCTGAGCGCGGAGTCGAAGTCGTGCGCATAGACCCCATCGCCGTAATGCACGGAGTAACTGAAACGCGTAGGGATCATCTCGACGTCATAGCGACGCAGAAGTTCAGTATAATTCGGATAAGCGACAACCACGCAGGCGGTGACCGATATGTCGACGGGAATCGACTGCCCGGTGCGTTGCGGTACATCGACGGTTATGGCATTCCCGCCGAGGCGATCTTCTTTTTCCAGAACCTGGATGTCGAACTGATCAGGGCGCTGGTGTAGCGCCCACGCGGCAGATAAACCGGAAATCCCGCCGCCCACGATGCAGATTCGCTGAACCACGTCAGAATACCTCCTTTATCCTGTGCAGCTAGCCGACCATCACCAGTGCTCACGGCGGATGGCATGTGGACACCCTGCGCTGCCACCTCCGTGCCACCAGCAGCGGGCGACCGTCTTATAGCCCTCATGGATTTTACTACCCTCATGAGTTCTTACTACCTGGTTGGGTATGACGGTTATGCGCTCCAACCTCAGCTAATACCATGATGCTTGCGCAGGGATGTCGATGATGGAAAGATGAAGAACCGAGGCGCATGTGTCCATGCTAAAGCTCACCACCGTAATTTCCGCTACACGGACAGTGGAGGTTCTTCTGGATGAACAAAGCCGAGGCTCCTCCTACTGGCCGGGCGAAGTCGCGTCCGGGCCGCCGACGTGCCCTTTGCGGCGCGCGATGCCGCGAAAGCAGGCCGGGGCGGTCGCTGTCCGGCGAGGACAAACTTGCGATCGGGCTACTCGCACTCTTCTTGATGGTGGCGTGCACCCTTGAACTCTATTTCGTTATCCATTATCGCGATATCAATACACAGACAGATATATTCGCGCGGGCGTTCGGGATCTACGCCGTGGGCGACGCAGCGTACTATGGTCAGGGAAACGTATATGTGCCACTCGCGCTGGAGAGCATCAACGTCTTCTTCACTCAGGCGCTGAATGTGGTGTTAATTCGGGCAATAGTGAAACGCCGGTCCTACCGTTACCCGCTACAGCTCGCGGTGTCGGCATATGTATCATATTCTGTGGTGTTCTACTTCTGGCTAGCCCATGTCTCGGGGTATCCGGGCATGGCGGTGCACAACGTATGGGGATTCTTCATTTTCGTCACACCTAACCTGCCCTGGCTGCTGGGCCATTTGTACCTGGCATGTCGGGCTTTTGTGGTGATTCAGCGTCAATTTCGGAGCGATCCCGCCAATACCAGTTCCACATAGCTCAACACGCCCCATAGAGGTCGGATGCGCCAGGGCCATCGCGGCGGGCGTCACCCGATCGTGATGGCCAGCAGCATGACTCATGACATCGATTTTATGCGACAATAAGCTCAGCCGTATCCGGTATGTTGGGCGGTGTCCGAACCGAAGTGCGTGGTCATCAATGGATAAGGGGAATTCGTGATGTTCTCGCAACGTGCACGATCCAATTCGCCTGTTCCGGCGGGTCGATCGGACGCCACCACCATGGCGCCACGGGCAGAGAAAACGCTGCCGGCGGTGGGTGATTTTCTGCTTCGGCACCGGTGGCTGTATGTGGTCCCGCTAGTCCTACCCGCGTCCAAAGTCTTTGCTGCGTATTGCGCCATCCGCGAAACGTACCGTCGGCGCCTCCGTAGCGCCCCTCATCTTCATCACCAACGTGTCGCCGCGATACAGGCCGAGATACGCACCTGGCGGAATAGCGGAGCACGCGGACTGCTATGCACTTCCCGCCCTGTGTGGCAGTCGATGGCGATGTCGTCGCATGAGTCCTACAAGAATCACAACTATCCCGTGCGAGTGGAGCTGTACGACATCCTCGAAGTGGATTTGGAACGCCGGATTATCCGGGTCGAACCAGGCGTGAATATGGGGCAGATCACCGCTCGGCTGAGCCCGCTTGGCTGGACCCTTCCGGTTGTCCCTGAGCTGGAGGACCTCACGGTCGGTGGCCTCATCCTGGGCTATGGTGTGGAGACCTCCTCACATAAGTACGGCATATTTGCCGACCTCGTCGATTCCTACGAGGTCCTGCTGGGTACCGGCGAGGTCGTGCGCGCAAGCCGCGAGAGCCATGCCGAGCTGTTCCATGCCCTTCCCTGGAGCCGGGGCACGCTGGGTTTCCTCACCGCGGTGGAGCTGCGGATCATCCCAGCTAAGCCATGGGTCCGCTTGGAATACCATCCGGTGCGGGGATTGGACGAGACGTGCGCGTTGTTCACGAAGTTCGCCTGCGCCGACAATGCACCCGATTTCGTTGAGGGGTTTCTGTATTCCGTGGACACCGCGGTGATTGTTACGGGCGAATTCACTGACCGATCCGACGCGGACCTGATCAACCGAGTGGATCGATGGTACAAGCCTTGGTACTACGAGCACGTCCGTAGCCATCTACGGATCGGGCCGAGGATCGAGTATGTGCCGCTGCGAGAGTACTATCACCGCCATAGCCGCAGCATCTTCTGGGTGAGCGAGCTTCTCGTCCCCTTCGGAAACCACCCGCTGTTCCGTTACCTGTTGGGCTGGCTGATGCCACCGAAGCCCTCATTCTTGAAGGTGACTGAGACTCCCCGGCTCAAGGAGCTGTACCTACGGCAAACGGTCGTCCAGGACGCAGTACTGCCCATTCGTCATCTCCAGGCGGCGGTCGAGATGTTTCACGAAGTCTTCGACGTCTACCCGATATGGCTCGCACCGATGAAAATGAGCCGCACCGAACCGCCGGGTATGGCCGGACCGGCTCCTGGGACGCCTGGTGGCCAGGAAATGTTCGTCGATGTGGGAGCTTTCTTCTCCATCCCCGGCGCCGTGCGACGTGGCGAGCCGTGGGACCATCGCCAGGCCCATCGACGGCTTGAGGCCTGGCTGCGCGACCATGGCGGCTACCAAGCGCCTTACGGCCTTTCAGAAATGACCGATGAGGAATTTCGCCAGATGTTCGACTGCACCCTCTATGATCAAGTGCGCCATACCTGTGGCGCGGAGGGGACTTTCGTCGATATTCTCCAGAAACTCAAGCGTTTTTGATGACGCATTTGTACGCTCATCGAGACCGGACGAGTCGAAGGTAGCGGCCCAGTGCCCAGGTGGGGAAATACGCGGGGTAGAGCCGGTAGTCCAGCATCGCGGTGCCGAAGAAGACGCCGTTAACCGCCCCAGGCGGCCAGGATCCGTCCGGGCGCTGCGCACCGCATAACCACCGGACGCCGCGCACCACCGGCAGATCACCAGGCTGCGCGCCAGCCTCCAACAGAGCCAGCAGTGCCCAGGCAGTCATCACCGGCTGGCTCTCGGGATGTTCGACGTATTCTCCGCGCAGGCACCCCGAGTGGTGCTCCCCCCAACCACCGTCGGTGCGCTGGGCCCCCACCAGCCAGGCTACGGCCCGAGTGCAGACCGGATCCGTTTCCGGCACACCGGCGGCACGCAGCCCGCGCATGGCGAGGAAGGTGGCATAGGTGAAGTTGATGCCCCAGCACCCAGCGAATGAGCCGTCCGGACGCTGGCTTTTTCGCAGGAACGTCACCGCGCGGTCGGTGGCGTGCTTGACTCGCCGGCCCAGCACAGGGTGGTGGGGCTGGAGCCGGACAAGAGCGGCAAGCGCGGAGCCCGTGCACTCGATGAAAGAACCCTCGACCATGCAGTTGGAGAACATTTCCGAGGGGTTCAGAGCCTCCAACCACCGGGGGGCCCGGCGGCGTTCGTAGGTGCCGAAGCTGCCGTCGGTGTTCTGCCGATCGAGGATGAACCGGGCGGCCGCTGCCAACCGATCCGCCGTGATGCGCCCGCCCGCGGGAAGCAACCGTTGCGCCCGCACCAGCGCGCTGGCTGCCTCGGCGGCGCAGTCGCTGACCGGCCAACGATGCCCACCATCGGAGAAACACCAGCCACCCCGGATCGGAGCACGGCCGGCGGGTGCCGGGCCCGGCAGTTCCTCGCTCATCTGAGCATCCCGCAGGAACGCATACCCCCGTCGCAGAACCTCGACGCCCTCGAGCCCGATACCCTCGACCTCGATACCCGCCAGCAGGGCTTCGAGGGCGAAGGCAGTGTCCCAGCTGTGCGAGCGTGCCCCGGCATAGCGGATGCCGTGTTCAGCATTTGACCAGCGCCAGTACTCCACGCCAGCGAGCCCAGCGGCTAGGTCTGGATCCTGCGGGTCGTGGGCGAATAGGGCCAGGCAGTTCAGCAACCCGTTGACTGGCGAAAGGCCCTGATGGTTGGTCGCGCGCTGCTCGTCGCGAATCCGGGACAGGCAATGCTCCAGAGCGCGCTGGCGCAGCTGGCGAGGATGGACCCGTTCGAAACGGACCATGGCCCGGTATGCGGCTCGCAGCGCCGCGGACGGGGGGACATAGACATCGGTTTCGGCCAGCACTTCCCGGTGGCCAGCGAAGGTGGCCGGAGCGAGCGGGCCGCCGTACAGCTCCTCCTTTAGCCGCTCGCCCAGCGGGCCAAGGTCGGCGCGGAAGCGATGCCCGTAGAGGTAGGCGATGGCTTGATAGATGTTGCGGGTGTGACAGTAGAGCCGGTCCGGATGAATTGGCAGCCACCGTGGCAGCAGGAACGCCTCCGGCGGGAAGGGGTTGACCCCCACGTAGTCGTACAGGCCGATCATCGATAGCCAGAACTTGCCCCAGGAGGGGATTCCCAGCACGCCATGGGGCTGGGCATGCAGCCAGCGCCGTGCCGGCGCGGTCAGCGGGTCTTCGGGACCGACGCCGAGGAGACGCAGGGCCACATAGGACAGCGTGGTGAAGTAAACATACGGCCCGGACTCTGGGTGCAACCCCCAGCCGCCCTCTGAAGTTCGGGTCACGTCGAAGTATTTGATCATCGCGCCCCGGGTTGACGGATCGGGGACGCGGTCGCGCCCGGCGCGGCCGAGGATATGGGTGACGATGATGTATTGCGACAGGATCATCGTATTCCACACCATCTCGCCTTCCCAACACCCGTTCGGTTGCTGCAGCGTGGCCAGATGGTCGATCGCACGACGATAGGAGACTGCGAAATCGATGTCTGTATGGGCGTACTCGCTACTGCCGAGATCGCTCTTGCTGTCGGGCAAGGTATTCCTCCCACTTGCGGATGGTGAGGTCCTGAAAAAGGTGTACAGCGGGATTGAGCTCAACAATTGGTGCGGCGAAGTTGACTTCATATCCAGCCTGCTCGGCCTCCACCGCCTGGCCGTCCTCGCGAAGCAGCGGCCGCACCGTCGTCATTGTGGCGATCTTCATCGCGAGGGTCATCAGTGGCCGTGGCATGCGCACGCCCAGCAGCGGGATCCGGAATGCGTCGAAGTAGAAGATGAAAAAAACTCTGGTGGTGGTGCGGTTGACCGGCAGCACAAAACACCAGTGTTTGATGATGCCGCCGGTGTCGGACCGCTGGTAGGGATAGTCGAAGCACAGGTCGATCGAGGTGGTGTCGCCTCGTTCACGATCGACGAAATACCGCTGGAATCGACCGCCGCCGATGAACGTGGCGTAGCTGAGCGATACCCGATCGCCCTCCATCGCGCACCGAGTCAACTTGGCGTCCCAGAACGGCCGGTATCGCCGGTGTAGGTAGGCGTGGGTGAAGTCGCTGACGTTGTCGATAATCATCGAATGGTGGGCTCGCCAGGTAAAATCGACCTCGATGCGAGCCCACGGGTTCGGGCCGATGAGCTCCGGGATATCCGGGATCCGGCGCTGGGCCGCCAACGAAGGATCACCGGGAAAGATCCAAATCAAGCCGTGCTTGGCCGTCACCGGGAAGCTACGGATCCGGACTTCCGGCTGAGCTCGGCCGAACAAATCATGCGCATAATGGACCACCCGGCCGTCACCGTCGTAGGTCCAACCATGATAGGTGCAGGTCAAATGGCATCCATTGACCTCGCCGCCGGAAAGCTTGAGCTGGCGGTGAGCGCAGCGGTTCTCCAGCGCTCGCAACCGCCCGTCCTGGCCGCGGTACACCACGATGGAGACGTTCCAGAAAGCCACCTCGACGGCTCGGCCCGACGGAACCGCCCGGTCATACTCGACGGCGTACCAGTAGTCGGGGTCCATCCCGGCCGCCCGTAACTTCTGCCGCTTGTTGCGCGCCACAGCGAAGTCAGGTGGCCCGGTCGGGGATTGTGAGTAGGGGACAACTCTCATGCTTCACCTCCTCGACTATCCGAGACGCGGCCTACGAAACCGGTAGCGCACCCGACACGGACGACGCGGGCCGGCGACAAAGGTCGAGTAGTCCGGCCGGATTGGTTGCTGGAGTAGTTCCAGCTCATATCGACGTAAAAGTACTGACCAGATAACCTTCACCTGCTGGTAGGCAAACGCCATCCCAATGCAACGATGCTTACCACCACCGAACCCGATCATCGCGTACGGTGTCCGACGGTCTTCCTCCCGGCCCGGCGCGAACCGGTACGGGTCATAGCTATCAGGATCGCTAAACACCTCAGGCAGCCGGTGAGAAACACCAGGTGAAACCATAACCAACGATCCAGCCGGCACCCGGTACCCGCCATAAATGAATTCCCTCATCGCCATCCTCATCAGTGCGACGAGTGGCGGATGCATCCGTTCCGCCTCCTTAACGCACCACTCGAGCATAGTCATCTGACGCAATTTTCCCAACGTCATCGACCAGTCGCCAACGAAAAGCCGGTGTTGTTCGGCCAACACCGCGGGGAGGTGCTTCGAATGCTCTAGCAACAACACTCCGGCCCAGGTGGCGAGCACCGCGCTGGTGTGCTGGCCAGCGAAGATCAGCGTCAGCAGAATACCGGCGACGATGGCGTCCGGCAGCGGACTGCCGTCGGCGTAACGGGCCGCCATCAACGTCGCAATGAAATCCTCAGCCGAGGAGCCACCATCGGCTCGACGCTCGGCCATAATGCCCAGGATCACCTTGGTGATCCTGTCCCGGGCCCGGTCACGGCGCCGGAATGAAGGCAACGGCAGGTAAGGATTGACCAAGCCGGCAAGCCGGATCCCACCCTCCAGGTCGTGATAAAGCCGAGGCAGATCATCGGTCAGCCGGGCTCGGAACTCCTCCCCGACCAGGCATCGGCTGGCGATGCGGATGGTCAGCTCGTTCATCACGTCGAAAAGATCAGCCTCGCCCTGCTCGCCCCAAGTGCCGAAGTACGCCTCAGCTTCCTCAGCCATGAACTCCGCATAGGCCTGCAGCCGCTTGGCGGTCAGCGCGCGCAACACGAAACCGAGTTGCTCGTCCATCACCGCCGGCTCAGTACCATAAGCGACGCCCTCACCGAACACCGGCACCATGAACCGGTACGCCTCGCGAGGGCTGAGCAACGCCTCATCAGCACGGAACACGGCCTCCTGCGCCGCCGGCCCCGACAAGACGACCACCTGACTACCGAGCAGCACAAACGAAAACACCGAGCCAGCCTGGTCCCGGCCCCAGCGCAGGTACCCGACCGGGTCACGGGCGAACGCGGCGACGTGCCCGAACCAGGGCAGCCCCCCCGGCAGCTTCGGCGGGCTCCTTAGCTCACCGGGGCGGCCACCGCTGGCTGCTACCGCCGTCATTGGAGCCGCCCTAGCCGCCGGATGCCACTACGTGGTCGGACGGCCCGGCGGATCAGACCGCGCTGGCGGAAGCACTCGTATGCCGCCGCGACCGCATCCGCGATCGACGTGGGCTGGTATCCCAGCTCGTGGCGGGCCTTGGCGCAGTCAACCCGGCACCGCATCCGCAAAAACCGCACCGCGGCTGGCGTCACCCGCAGCGCTACACCGGGAAATAGCTGGCCCACGACGGCCTCGGAGACCGCGGCGATACCGGCCATCAGCGGTTCGGGCACCCGCAACGGCGGACGTTTTACCCCGGTCACCTCCTGGTAGAGGTCCATCAATTCGTCCATGGTGAGAAACTGGGTGGAGAAGATATACTTATGCCCAACCCGGCCCCGCTCCATCGCGAGCAGATGGCCCTCAACCACATCGGCGACGGACACGAATTCGAACCCACCAGGCACATACGCAGGCAACCGACGATGAGCGAAATCGAGCAACACCCGACCCATCCGCGATGGAGTGAAGTCGTTCGGACCCAAGATCGCCGTTGAGGTCGCGATCACGGTATCGAGACCGTCCACCATTGCCTTGAGGCACTCGTGTTCGACCAACGCTTTCGTGTGGGAGTATGGCAGTTGCTTACCAAAGGGATAAAATGGCATCTGCTCGTCCACCGGCCGGTATGGGTCGTGGCCGATCGCGCTCAAGGAGCCTGTCACCACTACGCGCACGACCCCGGCATCGCGCGCGGCGGCAAGCAAGTTGCGGGTGCCCAGCACGTTGCAG
>Ga0213881_10001060_pt1 | contig 14036 bp, 18 predicted proteins | sample BarmaccoBMER_R08_FD_160104 | JGI IMG/M metagenome (GOLD analysis project Ga0213881, IMG submission 160104) | Barbacenia macrantha exposed rock microbial communities from rupestrian grasslands, the National Park of Serra do Cipo, Brazil - ER_R08 ... | reverse complement strand
GACTTGCATCCGAGCGGACCAGAGGCAGGGGCCAGGCGGAGACACCCGACGGCTGAACGACATGGACTTCGGGTGGGCATGGCTAGGGCTCGCGGGCTTGACAGCGCCGGTGGCCGGTGTTAAAAAACACGCCGACAACAACAGTGGATAGGCCAATCAGCGCTCGCACGAGGCAGCGCAAAGGCAGATACAAGGGAAACACAGGAGGTTGAGGAACGGTCAAGATGGAGGTGGTCGCCGCGACATTTCGGCGTACATCGGAATCAAGACAAGTTCATTCCCTCCCAGGGGCCCGGCCACCCACCCGGCCGGGCCCCTGTCCTATGCACCAGTCGGCGCTGACCGAGCCGTGGTGTTCCGTTTCAGCGGATAACGACGAGCGGTGCCTCACGGCCTGGATGCGCCAGGCGTTGCCGCTCTCGTAAGTCAGCACGGCAAGCCGAGACCAATGTCCTTACACACCTTCGGTCTCCGCTCAACGTCGATCACACCAGCGGTCCCGTCCGCGAAGCCATCCGTGACGCGCACTCACGCTTCCACAGCAGCGCAGGACCGAGCACCAGTGCATAGATCCGTCTTGGAACCGCCCTTCTACCAGAGCACAGTTGTCTTCGCTGTCGACGGGAAGCGACGTCGACAGCGAAAAGACCAGCGTCGTGTCGTGGACGGTGGCAGCCTGGCGCTGGTGATTGCCGACCCGGGGATCAGACATCGGTGCGAGGAGCAGTCGAGCCGAAGAGGTTAACCCGCGCCGCCCGCGGGATCCGGCCCGCGCGAGCACGGCCGCCAGGCCGCGCGCAGCAAGCGGAGCCGAATCCCGCGGGCAAGCGAGACGACTACCCAACTCGGATCCGCCCGCGCCACCGTAGGCGGCGCTGCTTGATCCTCCAGAGGCGAATTCGGCAAGACACACAGTGTAACGCGCTGTAACGGTTCGTGATGCCGCTGGTGATGCCACTAGCGAAATGTGGATCTTCGATCGACGCAGACACCAGGGCTGCTACATGGTGGGGACTCTGCCGTAGGTTTCTATGTCGGAATGTCGAGCACTTCGCGAGTCTTGATCTGGCCGCCTGCTGGGTCCTTAAGATCCCAATTGATGCTCTGCAAGCTCATCGCTTCGATCGTCGCGTGCCGGGTGTCTACCCGGCACTGTCCTGATACGGCGGCCTCGCCCCGCGCCTTGTCTTCAGCGTTCTGGTTGACAGAAAAGAACGCCGTAAATGATACGGCGAACGTGTGTGGCACTTCGGTTCGAAAATATGCAGGAACCACCCCTCGCAGTTCCAGCTCCGCTTGAATATCGACCGCAATAGCGCTACGGGTAAACGCTTCTCTTGCCTGTGCAGCGATTAGGTCTTTATTTTCAATACCCGCAACCTCGCTCGAACCAACTGAAGTCTCCGGAGCAAAGGATTGCAAAGCCTCTTCCAGGGAGGGAAAAACCTGTAAGCGTCCAGCCGTGACGGAAGGCTCTAAAGCGAGGTTTTCGGCCAAACCATTTTTAGGCTGACGGTCCGAGTAGAAGGCCTTATCTCCGGTGACAAGAATAACCCGATGGTCATTGGCGAGGGTTACGCAGGCTTCCCAAAGCAGCGAATCCTTCATCTGTTGGTTCTTCGGTCCATTCGGCGGAGCTTCGGCGTTCAACCGGACGAGAGCTCGTCGCACCTCGTCGATATTTATCTCCGGATAAATCACCTGCCCCGCAATTGCTGACAGTCGCCCGCGAATCGCTACATCGATACTCACCTCGGTCGCGGTAATTACGCCCGCAGCCAGCGAGTCACCGGTGACGATCTTAATTTCGGCCGAAACATCTTCGAGCCGTCTGAGCAGCAACCGGGCAGTTTCGGCGCGGTGTTTATCCATCTCCCCACTCAGGACCTCGGGGACAGCAAGCTTGAGAGACTCGTCGCGCTTCAGTACGGAGATGAAGGTTAGACCGATTGGACTTCCGAGCCACTTAAGCCTGATCCACTCGTTGCAGTCGATAATGATGCAGACATCTGCTGAAGCGGTCTGTTGCTCTGCGCCCACGACGCGGCATGGTAGCGGCTCCGGTAGATCACCCCGGATCGACTATTGACCCGAGTCCAGACACAGCGTTTCTCCGCTCGGTCTGTCAGGGGTCCCGCCAGCCTCATGGGCCCAGCGTGACCGCATCCTGCCTTCTGAGTCGGCGTCCTCCTTCGCACCAGTCGGGCCCAGACTGTAAGGATGCGGGTGTTAGAGCCAATTGACGGGTTTGCGCGACTGGTGTCGCGTGGAGTGACCAGCTTTGCACCAAAGCCCCAAACACTGGCCCGCCACATTAATTTCGGCCTCACGGCCCGCGGTAACGGACTTTTAGGTACTGCACTACGTCCGCGCCATCGGGCACTGTCCCCCTCGCTTATGCAGGGATGGAACCGGCCAGCCGCTAGGAGTCTAGTGTTGGGGATCTACGGAAAGAACAGTCAGTCCATAATTGCTTGCAATTTCGTAACTCCGCCTACTTCTCACAGAAACTGCGTCTTCCGCGTACGGTGCGGCTGTCAGCGGACGATGGCGAAGTCCGCTAACAACATGAGACGGCGAGTCGCATGGGATGCCGAGTGGTGGCTGGTCGTACTCATGGATGGCTGTCGGCAGCAGATGTCCATGTCTAGCGGGACAGCGCCTAACGCCGCCAGGCAACTCATCCTAGCCACTCCGTGAGGATGCCGTGCAGGGTTGTTGCGGCCTGCTCGTCCAGCTTTAGCACGCAACAGTTCGCGACGTGCGGGTTGAGCACGATGATTCCGTCTTCCTTGGTTACCAGCAGATTCGTAAATCCGGTCGCACCATGCGCTTGACAAGTGGTCATGACCACCCGACGGTAGCTCCGCCGTGCATGCTCGGTGTCCTGAAGCGACTTCGGCGGGCTTAGCGGTATGCGGCGGTCGCCCCTGTCAAGTCGTATCTGGCGTTCATCACTGCATGCTTCGGGGGGCTTGTCCCTGTCTGCGGTAGTTACCGGCGCGTCGTTCACGGCGGTGACGCTAGGGGAGCCTGGCCATAGCCACCAATGATGTTGCGCCATGTTGCTCAACTCAGCTCGGTGGGTTCGATGAGAGATCGGCGATGGCCTTGTTGATGAGACCTCTTGCTTCTTGGCCATAGACTGCCGATTGTTGATGTCTAAGGAATTTCTTCTCGAATACTGCTATCTCGCCGCGCTGGGTGATGGTTAATTCAGCTGATGGCGTATCGATATGCACGGTGTGTCGATCGAAGATCCAGAACCCGACCGAAAGCCATGTGTGACGGTGGCCCGTCGATGGGATGACCCCGAGGCTAATCCGCTGCTTCGAAATTGTCGTCAATAACACATCTAGTTGATCTGTCATCACGGTAACGTCGTCACCTACGCGCGTTCGTAGGGCTTGTTCCTCCAAAATCACGAGAAAGCGTCGATCGCCCGTGTAGAGCACACGTTGACGCTCCATGCGTGCCGCGACGGCTTCTTCGAGATCGTTAGGTATCTGGTCTAGCTCTATGACGTGAGCGATGATGGCCGCCGCATAGTCCGCCGTCTGAAATAATCCTGGTATGATGCCGGGTTCATAGATCCGAAAAAGGTTGGTACGCTCATAAAGTGGGATCCTTGCCTTCTGGCCGCGGGTCATGCCTGAGTGCAAGGATCGTCGCCATTCGACGTACATGGACTCGATAGTGCGGACTGTCGCGATGAGGTCAGGCAGTTGATCTAGGGCGCCGCAGGCTTGGCACCAGCTGCGTAGGTCATCTTCCGATGGGTTTTGGGTTCCGTGTTCGAGCTTGCTGACCTTGGTGAAGTGCCAGCCGCAAGAACTAGCTAGCGACCGCGCGGTCAGATGGGCGTTTTGGCGAATCTCGCGGAGACGGGATCCGAGAGCTTCGCGTGCTTGCTTAGTGACTGTGGACACGGTCAGGCAGGTCTGTACTCGCTGTGCGGGATTGCTATCGTCCAAGTGGCGTCAAATGCCGAGCGGCAGAGCTGAATGATAGCTGGATCGGTTGTTAGCTGACGTTCGAACACCTCGCCCTTACCGGTGAAGATGGTGAAGACTACGGTCGAGTCATCGAAGAGCCAAAAGTCGTTACCTGGTAGGGCGATGGCTGATGCTAGTCTGCGAGGCAGCCACTTGATCTGTTCTCCAGCGTCGACATTGACGTCTGTACCAGCCCACTCGTATCGGATGTAGTCAGTCACAGGTTCGGAGATGACTCGCACCCGCTTGAGAGCTTTCCCAGCCGAGATCGCATCCTGAATGAGGCTCGTCCATGGCCGCCGTTCTGCAGCCTCGGCCTCGTGATCTCTGTATCCCCTCTCAAGAAAGCTCGCCAACCGCTCTGTCTCATCCTCAATCGCGTAGACATCGCGCATCTCCAGATGCAGCGCCTCGCGCTTGAAACTTGCGAGCAGGTCGTCTCGCCCTTTACCCGTTATCAGCTTCAAGTGTCTGTCCTTCGCCAAGGAGTGCCTCAACAGCAGCTTTATCCACCTCTACGACGTCTTCATGGTCGGGAATATCCATGTGCACGCGGAGTCCGGAGTCGGCTAACCGCTTGCCCTGGATGACCACGTTACCGTTGTCTCTGACGTGCACAATCGGGGGCGCCCAGCAGGTTATGACTCCGCTCTTGCCGTCCTTGGTGAGGTGACTCATGAGGCGAGCGTAGATTTCCACGACCGCCTCATCCCCAGGTAAGTTCGACTTTGCCAAGATCTCCGGGTCTTCTACTTTCCAGCCTTGCACAAGGTAGGTGGATCGATCGGTCGCGTATAAGGTTGGAGAGTCTCCGTGCTCTGACTCCTTGCCCAAAAATCGAATTTTCATATTCCTTCCCTTCAGGTAAGAGGGTTGCCAATTAGACGCCGGCTTTCTGATTAGTCGCTTGGGGGAAGTTGGAACGCATGTCGAGGTGGTAGGTTCATGGCCGGACGTGGCCTGTTTCGGCTAGCGAACAGGTGACCACATCGTCGGATAGATTCGCAATTCGACCAACGGGAATCTGAAAAAGCGCTCCTGACCATCGATGTGCGGGGTGAACGGTGCGAATATACTGTCCTCCGATGGACCTATAGTAGTCTTGGAGCTGTTCGTTAGTTCTCCAGACATCCCATCGCAGTAAATCGAAGCCGGACCGTGCCGCCCAGTCTTGTGCCCACGAAAGCATGAGACTGCCCAGGCCCTCTCCGCGCCGGCGCACCGTGCTTGCCATTTTCCCGACGTACAGCGCTGGGTCCCTTAGTTCATCTGGGGTCCAGAAGTCTGGGTCGCCTTCAGGGGTGAGAGTCAGTGTGCCGATAGAAGCGTCACCGTCGCGCAGGAGCCAGGTGTTACGCCGGTCGATAGATTCGGCAGCTTTGGTCCTAAAGTCCCGGCCTCTATTCCATTGCTCGCTTCCTCGTTGGCGAAGCCATCGTATCCGCTGATTGAGCAGGCCCATCACGTCCTCTAGGTCGGCCGGACCAGCTTGATGCATGACATATGGCTTAGTCACTGTGCTCCCCGCTAGGTTTTGTCCGCTCAAACAAAATTACATGCTTGGATCCGATAAGAACGTTCACCGTGTGCCGAACGGGCTTGTCGTCTTGCGTATAGCCTGTTTGCCGGTGGACCGCGACTGGCGTACCCGGCCCCAGATCGAGCCGGGATGCTTCGTTGGGAAGCGGCATCCGTGCTTCGATTTCATCGATAGCGCGCACCTGTTCGTAACCCAATTCAGCAAGCACCTGGTTCGCGCCACGAGCGATATCCGCCGGATTGACGAGTTCCGAGCCTTGGACCAAACCAAAGGGGTAAAAGGTGTCGTTGATGTTGAACGGTTCGTCGTTAAGGTAGCGGACACGACGGCGTGCGACCACGAGTTCATCGACGCTCAGCGCCAACCGGTCCGCCACGCGCTCAGGGGGCTGGATGATCTCTACGTTGATCCGTTGGGACGGCGCACGGCCGAGCGTGGTTTGTTCCGTCATCCATCGGTCCATCTCCGGACTCGCTGGTTGATCCTGCCACTCAGCCTGTGGACGGAAGTAGCACAGCTCGTGGCGTCGAACGAAGTAGCCCTGTGGCCGGGAGGGCATGATCAGGCCCTCGTTGACGAGCACCGTGAGCCCTTGGCGGACCGTGGCGCGAGACGCTTTGAACTCTTCGACGAGGGCTTTTTCAGTAGGGACCTGGGCACCTGGCGCTAACTCGCCAGTAGCGATCCTCGTCCGGAGCATGTCGGCGAGCTGTTGGTACACGGGCCGCGGGCTGTCTGCGATGCGTGGCGACATGGCATCCAGTCTGCCCTGCTCTTTTGTCATTGTCTAGTTAATCCAGACTATGCGGTTGACAACGCCGTACCCACCTGTCACTCTCTGCATCATACGGATTGTCTAGTCAATAAGACGGAGGTTGGCCGGTGTACCGCGAACCGTGTGGCCCCTACCGCTTCGCCCCTGACGGGCTGGTCGGTGAGGCGCTGGACGAATTGATCGACCGGACGTATGCGGAGGTGGCAAACGCCCCTCGCCCAACGTCAGCACTGCTGGATGGGAGTGCAGCCGAGCAGCGTAGACGCCGGATCGAACGCCGAGCGTTGACTGCGCTTACCCGTGGGCTGCCGGTGCGTGGTGGCGCTCTCGACTCGGACGGGCGATGGGTCGCGTGATCCCCAACATTGCCACCTTGCATTCGCCGCTTGCTGAAGGTGACGACGGCACGAACCCGATTGATGTGCACGACACCCGACCCGGCGGCCCGAACCGCCAAGAACGCGCCCACCGGGCCGGGGCTCCTGAATCACTCGCCAAAGCAACCGAGGAGATCGAAATGGTACAGGTCCATACCTGTGTGAGTGTCCATTGTGACCAGTGCCGGCGCGCTCTGGGCGACCTCGAATTCGAGAAGCATTTCGCCACCGAGGATGCCGCGCTGGATGCAGCCGCCACCGCAGGGTGGATGGTCGGGCCAGGTGGCCGGTTGTGGTGTTCGGCGTGCGGGCCGGTGCTGACGTGTGAGACCGAGGGACATGAGTTCAGCCCGTGGCGCCGTTCCGCGATGTCCGGTGACCGGGCGGTGACGCGCGAGCATCGGATCTGCCTGCGGTGCTGCTTGCACGAGTCCCGCCCGGCCACGGTGGGTATCGGGGGTGAGCTCCGATGACTGGTTCGTCGATTGATCCGGTGCTGGTTGTGGTGGTGGCACTGGCGGGGCTGGGGCTGCTAGCGGCGTTTCGCAGCGGGGCCCGGGGCGCATACCGGGTCGCCCAGCATTCCCAGGAAGTCACGCGGATGGGCGGCAACCTCGGGAGGGCTCTGGGCACCACGACTGTGATCGTCGCCATCCAGTGGGCGGTCATCAGCCTGACCACCGACCCGCGTGCCTGGGGTGTCGCGCTCGGTGTGCCCGCGCTGTTCGCCGGGGCCGCCATCGCCCGGATGTTCTTCGTCACCGAAATCGTGCAGACCAGCGGCCACAGAGGGGGCAGGCGATGACCGACATCCAATCGCAACCCGAGGGCACCTTGATCCCGTTTCCGCACCGGACGGACGGGCAGCAACCGGCACCCGAGGCAGTCGACAGCGAGCCGATGAACGAACAGCAGGCTGTCGCTGCCGAGCTGCTATCAGGGTTGGCCGCCCGGCTGGTGATGCTGGTACGAGATGTGGTCGCGTCCCCACGGGTGGCGCAGGCCCGCGCGGTGGTCGGGTATCGGCTGCGCAAGGCACCCCGGGATGTGGCTCGGCTGGGCTGGTTTTTCCTGCGGGGGCATGGTCGGTGGATCGGCAAGGGCTGGATGTGGGCCAGTCACGGGCATCTTCGCGCCGACGCCCGGGCGGCCTGGCTGGCCGGGGATATCGAGGGCCGCCGCGTAGCCCAGGAACTGATCCGCTCGAACGCCCGCACCCGGTGGGCGAAGATCGGGATGGCCGCGCATCGCGTCGCCACCGGTGTGCTGCTCGCGGCGTTTGTGGGTGGGGTGCTAGTCCTGATCGATGCCCACGTGGCTCGGGCGGACATGTGGCCGTGGCTGGCCGAGGTGTACACCGCGCTGGGGATCACCGGCGTGGTCCTGGTTTGGGTGCTCAAGGCGATACCGGTGGGTTGGCTGGTCGCCGCGGTGTGGGAGGGTCGTGACCGCACTCCCGATGCGGGTTGGCTGGTGCGTCCATCTCGGGATGACGCCGATTCCTGGGTGGATGAACGGATGATCTCTCAAGCGCTGGCCCATTTGGGGGTCGGCCCGTTGGATCGGTTTTTCAAAAACGGGGGCGAGCTGGTCTATACCGTTCCCGCCCGCGTCGATGGGGAAGGAACCTTCGCCCAGATCCGGCTGCCGATGGGCACCACGGCGGACATGGTGGCGGCCAAACGCACCACCTTGGCCGCCAACCTGGGCCGGGCCGCGTTGGAGACCTGGCCCACCCAAGGCGAGGAAGCCGGAATCCTTGATCTGTGGATCGCGGATAAAGGCAAACTCGGCGGCGGCGCCGGTCCCTGGCCGCTGCTGCACGAGGGCAGCGTGGACGTGTTCGAGGGGGTGCCGATCGGCAAGACCCAGCGCGGGCAGGTCATCTACGGGCAGTTCTTCGAGCGCAACTGGATCGTCGGCGGCCGCCCCGGCCAAGGCAAAACCGCCCTCGTCCGCCTCCTGGTCCTCGGCGCGGCGCTGGATTCAACGGCGGAGCTGTGGGTGTTCGTCATCGCCCAAAACACCGACTTCGCCCCGATTGCCCCCCGGCTGACCCGCTACCGGGTCGGCATGGGACCCGACGTCGCGGCCGCCGCGGTGCAGGCTCTGGCGGATTTGTTCGCAGAGATGGAACGGCGGGGCAAGCTGTTGGCCACCCTGCCGGGCAGCCCGCCGGCCACCTCCCGGCGCCTGGCCGGCAAGCCCGCGCTGGGGTTGCACCCGCTGATCTGCGTGATCAGCGAGTGCCACGAGCTGTTCGGCCATCCGACGCATGGGGAGCAGGCGGAGAAGCTGGCCATCAGCGTGATCAAGCAGGGCCGCAAGTTCGGCATCACTCTGATCTTGGACACCCAGTCCCCGACCGCGACCTCGATCCCCAAGGAGGTCACCCGCAACACCTCCTGCGGGGTGGCGTTCTCGGTGGCCGATCACATCGCCAACGACGGCCTGCTCGGCTCCGGGAAATACCGGGCCGGAATCAGAGCGACCGATTTACGGATGCACACCGATCGGGGGACCAGTGTCATGGTCGGGGTCAGCGACGCCACCTTCGAACTGGTCCGCGGGTTCTACGTGCCCTACGCCGACGGCGTGGACATGGTCACCCCCATCGTCACCCGCGCCATGGCCGCCATCACCGAACTACGCCGCACAGCTGGGCCCACTACCGGCGAGGACGATCAGGACGATCAACCCGAACTGGTCGATCACCTGGCCGACATCCACGAAGCGTTGCGGGGGGAGCGGCGGGTGCGCACTCAGGTGGTGCTGACCCGGCTGGCCGAACTCAACCCCGCCGTCTACGAGGGCTGGAGCTTCCAAGACCTCTCCGCGGCGCTGGGCGACTACGACATTGAGCCGGTCAAATCCGGTGGCGTCAAAGTCATCCGGGCCACCGACGTAACCCACGCACTCACCTACCGCGACCGCCGCCAAGCCACGGACAGTGACGGCTAGGCAGGGACCTGAGACGGGGACCCAGCCGGGGACTCGGGGACTTCTCCCCACCCGGCTCCCCGGCGCTGCCTCCCCAATCTGACCAGCACCAACTATTGCCAGGGACTCAATTCCGGCCGAACAGAACAACCTCGAAAACCCCGCAAAACCAGGGGTAACGGCGGCCACGGCGAGGTCCCTCCCTCCCCAAACCCGTCATCCCGCACGCCCCTACTCCACGACGCACAGTAACCACGAGGAGGCATCGATGATCACGACCCCAGACCCACACCGCCCCTAACCAACCCGAGTCCGCCGCACCCGGCGACACCACCTGCCCAGGACCGCCGCCGGGTGCGGCACCCACCCCATCGCCCTAGCCATCGGAGATCACCAACCGTGGATACCCTGTGCACCACCCTGCGCGTCTCGGCCCTGCACTTCGCTGCCCGGGGCTGGCATGTCTTCCCCATCACCCCCGGCGCCAAGAAACCCCCCGTCATCGACCGGTGGGAAACCCGCGCCAGCACCGATCCCGACCAAATCCGCCACTGGTGGCGCAACACCCCCTTGAACATCGGCATCGCCACCGGCCCCTCCGGGCTAGTGGTCATCGATCTCGACACGGCCAAGCCCGGCGAGACCGTGCCCGAACAGTGGGCCAAGCGGCGGATCGGCTCCGGCCCCGCGATGCTGCGGGAACTCACCCACCAGCACCGCACGCGGATCACGCCGACCTTCGCGGTCCGGACGCCCTGCCGGGGATGGCATCTGTACTACACCGCCCCGGCTGGAAGTCATCTGCGCAACACGCAAGGTGTGATCGGGTGGAAGATCGACACCCGGGCGCACGGCGGGTACGTCGTCGCACCCGGCAGCCGCGTCTCACCCGGCGAATATGAGCTGATCATCCACCGCCACCCGGCGGAGCTGCCCGGCTGGCTACACCAGGCCCTCACCCCCAATCCGCCACCGGCGCACTCAGCGCCCGCTGTAGCCGCCACCACCAACACCAGCAGCTACACCCTCGCCGCACTACGCGGCGAAGCTGAGCGAGTCCGCAGCGCGCCACTAGGCCAGCACAACGCGGCGCTCTGCCGCGCCGCCTACGCACTCGGCCAGCTCATCGGCGCTGGGCTGCTCACCGAAGACATCGCCCGGACCCATCTCACTACCGCCGCCCAGGCGCTGATCCGCGCCGACTGCGACTGCACACCCCAGGAGATCGCCCGCGTCATCGGCGCCGGACTTGCCGCCGGGACCCGCAACCCCCGCCGTAGCAACCCACGGCGGGTCGCATGAGAGACAAGGACGGACTACCCGTGACCATCAACCCGGACAAAGCTGCTGCTGAAGGCGCCGCCCTCCTTGATGCGGTGCATGCAGCCCTGACCCGCTTCGTGGTGTTGCCCACGCCGCAGGCCGCCGACGCGGTGACGTTGTGGATCGCGGCCACCCACGCCCAGCCAGCCTGGGCGCACGCGCCCCGGCTGGTGATCCGGGGACCAGAGAAGCGCTGCGGCAAGTCCCGGCTACTGGACATCGTGGAGGCGTTGTGCCGCGAGCCGTTCATCACGGTCAACTCCTCCTCGGCGGCGGTGTACCGCTCAATCAGCGAGGACCCGCCCACCATGCTCGTCGACGAGGCCGACACCATCTTCGGGCCCAAAGCCGACGGCAACGAGGACCTGCGCGGGTTGCTCAACGCCGGGCACCAGCGCAACCGGCCCGCCATGCGCTACGACGCCGGAACGAACCGGGTGCAGTCCATCCCCACCTTCGCCATGGCCGCGCTGGCCGGGATTGGCGCGATGCCCGACACCATCGAAGACCGCGCGGTGGTGATCCGGATGCGCCGACGCACGCCCAGCGAGTCGGTGGCCCCGTATCGGCATCGCCGTGACCGGCCACCGCTGCGCCAGCTCGCCCAACGACTCACCGCGTGGCTTCGCGCGGACCTGGCGGTACTGGAGCGGGCCGAGCCGGACATGCCGGTGGAGGATCGCGCCGCCGACACCTGGGAACCTCTCATCGCCGTCGCTGATCACGCCGGGACGCACTGGCCTGACCGCAGCCGGGCCGCCGTGCTCGTGCTCACTGCCGAGGCCACCAACACCGGCGAAGTGTCGATGCGGATCCGGTTGCTCACCGACTGCCGTACGGCCTTCGGTGACCAAGACGCCCTTCCCACCACCGTGCTGCTGGAACGGTTGAAAAGTGACCATGAAGCACCCTGGGCGGACTACGGGCCAACCGGGCTAACGGCCATGAAGCTCGGGGTGCTGCTGCGCGACTACAACATTCGCAGCGCCACCATCCGATTCCCCGGCCTGGGCCAAGCCAAGGGCTACCAGCGCACCGAGTTCACCGACGCCTGGAGTCGCTACTGCCCCCTGCCCACGCCGGACGATCGTGCCCAGCAGGGCAAGCCGTCCCCCCCGTACCAGCCTCATTCCCCCAGTTCATCGCGGTACGGCTCACCAGAGCGGTACGGCTCAAGACGTACCACCGAACCTATCCGTACCAGCCTGACCAGGCACAACAAGGCTGTTACGGCTGGTACGGCTCACTCTCCTCTCCACGTCGTCGGGGCCGCGGAATGACCACCCACACCAACCACCCCGGGAGAAGCACGGTGACCACCGACACTCGAGCAGCCGAACTCGCGACTCTGCTGGGACGCCTCCTCGAAGTCATGTCCGACTGCCGGCGTAGCGAACCACCGAAGCCACCACCACGATCCATGCCGGAACGGCTACTGCTCACGGTTGAGGAAGCCGCTGAACAACTCGGAATTGGCCGAACTCTCGCCTACAAACTGATCAGCAGTGGAGAAATCGAATCTATCCGCATCGGTCGGCTGCGCCGCGTTCCTACCACGGCAATTCAGGACTACGCGCGCCGCCTCAGCCGCATTGCGCCTAGCGGACACGCCGCCTAAAGGAGTGTGGGAGTAGATGCACCGCAAGATCACCGGCCAGGGCAAGCGAGCACCTAACGGCGCCAGCAGCATATATCAGGACAAGAACGGGAAATGGCACGGACGCGTCACCATGGGGGTACGCGACGACGGTAAGATCGATCGTCGCCACGTTGAGTCCTGGGACCGTAAGGCGGTCACGGATAAAGTGAGAAAGCTCGAACGCGCCAGAGACGAGGGAAACGTAACTAAACCGGGACTCCGCTGGACGGTCACACAGTGGATGGAACACTGGCTCAACAACATTGCCACTGCCACAACCGGCCATAACGGGTGGGATGCATATTACTACGCGACCAAACATATCATTAAGCATGTGGGTGCTCATAAGCTGCCTAATCTGCTGCCGGATCACTTAGAGAGCATGTACCGCAGGATGCAGGACTCAGGATCATCAGCAGGAACCGCCCACCAGGTCCACAGGACGGCTCGCGCCGCGCTCAACGAAGCAGTCGTACGCGGTTACCTCGCTAAGAACCCGGCTCTTATCGCCAAGCCACCGCGAGTCGAAGCAGAAGAGATCGAGCCTTTTAACCGAGACGAGATCAGAAAGATTTTCGCGGTCGCCCTTGAAGGACGAAACGCCTGCCGGTGGACTCTAGCGATAGCTCTTGGCCTTCGGCAAGGCGAGGTCTTGGGCCTACGTTTGCAAGATGTTGACTTCCACGAAGGCACGCTGACGGTGGCCATCCAACGAATCCGACCGAAGTGGCAGCACGGATGTGGAGAGGTGTGCGGTTACAAGCACGCTGGCCACTGCCCGCAGCGGGTGAACGCGAGAAAAGAGACGGCTAAACCGAAGTCAAAAGCGGGACGTCGAACGATAGGCCTGCCGCCACCCCTACTGGACCAGCTACAACTACACGTCATAGAACGAGTCAAGGAACGAGAGAAAGCCGGTGAGCTATGGGACGAGCAGGGTTGGCTCTTTACGAACGAGATGGGCGAGCCCCTCAACCACCGAACTGACCTCGCGCAATGGAAGCAACTGCTCCAGGCCGCCGGAGTTCGAGACGCTCGGCTGCATGATGCCCGACACACTGCCGCGACGGTGCTCCTGGAACTGGGCATACCAGACCGGGCAGCGATGCAGATCATGGGCTGGTCCAATGCAGTGCTCACCCAGCGGTACCAACACATCACCGGCCACGTGCTGGGAAGCGTGGCTACCCAGGTCGGCGCGCACCTTTGGGGAACACCTCCGAACCCGAATTGAGACGAGAACTGAGACGAGGCCCGACCAGGCCAGGTTTGTCGTGCGACCTGCAGAACTTATCTGGCCTGGTCAGAGGTGGCGGAAGCGGAGGGATTCGAACCCCCGGTGCCTCTCGGCACGCTCGCTTTCAAGGTCGTCGATCTACAATTCGGGGCGAATCACGCCCGTCGTTTGAGCAGGTCAATAGCGCCGGCCGGTCGTCGGTGAATGCTG
>Ga0213881_10001059_pt1 | contig 14044 bp, 21 predicted proteins | sample BarmaccoBMER_R08_FD_160104 | JGI IMG/M metagenome (GOLD analysis project Ga0213881, IMG submission 160104) | Barbacenia macrantha exposed rock microbial communities from rupestrian grasslands, the National Park of Serra do Cipo, Brazil - ER_R08 ... | reverse complement strand
TGAACGCATTCAGGCCGAGAAGCGCCACGCGGCGCTCGCCGGCCACTACCGCGGGGGGCGGCGGCCGTTCGGCTATGAGGCCGATGGGGTGACCGTGGTGCCCGCCGAGGCAGCCTTGGTGGCCGATGCCTCCCACCGGGTGCTGCGCGGCGAGTCCATGTCCAGCCTGGCCCGGGAGTGGAACGCGGCAGGCATCGCCAGCTCGACCGGGGCGGCCTGGACCCCCACCGCGGTGCAGCGTGTGCTGGTGCGCCCGCGCAACGCCGCGCTAATCGAGTGCGAGGGCTCGACGCTGCCCGGACGGTGGCCCGCCATCGTTCCCGAGGCGGTGTGGGCCGAAGTCGTGGCGCTGTGCGCCGACCCGTCCCGGCGCACGGCCAAATCCAGCGAGCTGCGCTGGCTGGGCTCGGGGCTCTACCGCTGCGGGGTGTGCAACGACGACGAAACCACGGTGCGCGCGGCCACCACCGCCGGCAAAAAGCCGGGCTACCGGTGCAAGCGGACCGGGCACCTCAACGTCAAGTCGGCCCCGATCGACGAGCTGATCACCGCCTTGGTCCTGGCGCGGTTGTCGGCGCCCGATGCGCATCTGTTGCTGACCCCGCCCGGGGCGCAGTCCGCCACCGTCGAGCGGCTGGCTGCGCAGGCTGCCGCGCTGCGGGCACGTAACGCCGGGCTGACGGGCTTGTTTGCCGAGGGGGTCATCACCGCCGCCGAGCTAAAAGATGCGCGCCGCACCATCAGCGACAAGCTCACACAGCTGGCCGGACAGATGGCCGGCGCGGCGGCAGGCTCCCCACTGGCGGGGTTTGCCGACGCGGAGAACGTGACCGCCGCGTGGCAGGCCGCTACCGTGTCGCGGCGCAAGACCGTGGTGGGCGCGCTGATGACGGTGACCTTGCTGGCACCGGGGCGCGGGCCGCAGGCGTTCAATCCGGCCAACGTCAGGGTCGAGTGGAAACACGGCTAACCCGTCCGGGTGAATTGACAATACAGCCAAGGCCCGTAAGAAGCAGCAAAACCCTAGGCCAGCCCTAGAGATGTAGAGTTCTGTATACAATTCTCTAACAATTGCACGCACCGTTTAATCGTCTAATACTGCGTGCATGGATGCTGATTGGCTCACCACCCGCGAGGCCGGGGAATTGCTGGGCGTGCACGCGGCCACAATTACCCGGTGGATCAATCTCGGTGAATTGCCCGCGTGGCGCGTCGGTAAGCAATTCCGTATCGCCCGCCGCGATGTTCTCGCCGCCGCTATCCCGGTTGGCCGGAAGTAACCATGACCACCGAGGAATGGATCGCCGAGGCTCTGGCCCGTGCGCCTGAATTAAGCCAGGCACAGCGGGACATCATCTCCCGGACGCTATCACCGGCATCCATTCCCGCCCCGGCTAAAACGCGGCACGCAACAACGACAGCACGCCCGTAAATAGCTGACGGCCCAGCGGTGACACGCTGAGCCGTCATTATCACAAGGAGACTCGACCTCCCGTGATTCCGTTCCAGCGTAGCTCGAACTCTACCCATCGGCAAAGCGGCCAGGCGGATACGCCCCCAGTGTCGGTGGGGGCTATCGTCTCGTCACACGCGGGCGCTGCCTGTCTATCAGGTGCCCTTGGCGGTAACGGCCATCACCCCTCGCGTCGAGGCGACCGCCTGCGTAGCAGGTGCCGGAGCGGCCACAAAGGTCCAGTCATTTTCCCCGAGATTGGACCTCTGACGTGCCTATTTTCTGTCCTGACAAGATCAAGGACGCGCGGCTTGACGCCGGCCTCTCCCGTAGAGACCTGGCCTTCGCGATCGGTAGGTCACCGGTTGCGATCAAGAGCTATGAGACCGGGTTCCGGGAACCGCCAGCCGGGGCATTGGGGCTGCTCGCCAGGGCGCTGTCCGTCCCAGTCGACCGGTTCTACATCGCCGACCACGAGGTGTGCCGTGCCGCCGCCGGGTAGAGGTGAGGCTGGGGCTCCGGGATGCCAACCAGAGCCCCAGGCCACAAGTCGATCAGCCGCCACCACAGCCACCGATCAGGGCCAAAGTAGCGCATCGGTGCGCATCGCGGATCTGGTGGCGCTGGCCCGGGGAGACATCACGGCGCTGCAACGGTTCCTGGCGCAGCTGAGCACACCGGCACTGGAGTGCCTGGCCGACCGGATCGGGTCCGCCCAGCATGCCGCGCACGGGCAGCTGAGAGCCGCCGGGAGCGCCTACGGAATCACCGAGCTGGCGGCGCCGGGCCTGGCGAGCACCGATCACTACCTGAGCGTCGTGGCGGGCTATGCGGCACTGGAGACCGGCCAGCGCAAGCGAGCGGCCGCCGAGGGCGCAGCGGCAGACGTCTACGCGGCGCTGCTGGCCGAGGCGGTGACCTTGTGACCGCCGCACTGGCAGCTGAGCAGCAGGCCCCCGTGTCACGCCAGCACGGCGCAGCGCGGTGCGGCCGTGAGTCTTTCCGGAGATATGTGCGCCACGCCGCGGTGACCGGCCAATGGCTGGTCTGGGCCGAGTTCGCTGAGCGAGCCTGGCGGGATCTCACCCGCGCCGTGCAGGAGGGCCGGGCGCTGGCCAACGCCACCCATTGCGCCAACCACAGCGAAGCTCGCAGAGAGGTCGAGCACGAACTGGACGACCTGGGGCTGAGGTTTCACGGGGGCATCAGCCCGCCGAGCCGGTGCTTTACCACCGCGCTCAACGGTGCGAATCTCCCGGGGAATGCTGCCTTTGCAGCCCAGATAGCGCGTGAAGCTCAGGCTATGGCGATCTACGAGGCGCAGACGAAAGCCAACAACCAATATGAGGACGAACTATCCCGGCGCATGATGTGTGCTCGCGCGGAACACCCGTGGACGCCCCCCGCGCGAACCGTGGTTAAAGACAGCATCGGGGCCTGGCGCAAAGCCCGCAAGCACGTATTGAGCGAACTGGAGGCACTCGGGCTGGCCGCCACGGTCGAGCGCACTGACGGCCCGGTGGCCCTGGACGAACACGAGGCGGACCTAGCCGGGCTGGTGCGCTTTCATGCGCCAGGCGATGACCGGCCATCCGTACCGGTAATCGACGACACGGACTATTCCGTGCAGATGGCCGAGGTTTATAGATTCACCCCGCACGACGGCCTGCCGACAACACTGCGGGGCTTCTGCGGCCAATTCGCTAAATACCGCCGCCTAGCGTGGATGGACCACGCGCACGCGTGGCTCGACCACCACGGCACACCAGTGCTCACCGTCGAGCCGTACCAATTCGATCCCGCCGAGGTGGTGCATGACCTCGACGGATTGCCCTTATGCCTCGACGGCCTCTATCCGGGGGTCTGGAGCGCCAGAACCACGTTACTGATATTTCGCTGGGACCGGGAGCGATTCCTCTTAACCGCTGAGCACCACCCTCAGGCTTGGTGCCCCCTGACAGAAAGCTGGGTGGTCTCGGCATGAAGAAAAGAGAACCCTATAGCCAGGCCAGCGACTTCACCGACGCCAAGCTGGTGGAGGACGTGGCCGCTGAGGCGCTGAACAACCGTTTCTGCTGGGTTCGTGAGCTGGGATGGATGGCCTGGGACGGCCGACGGTGGGAGGAAGTCGGAGACGATGACGTTATCGAGGCGGTGCGCGCGTGGGTCAAGACCAAACACCTTGAGTTCGCACACCTGCTCGCCACCGGCAAAATAGAGGAGGCGGTAGTCAAGCGTTGGATAGGGATCATGAGTGCGGGCCGTATCAACGCTATTGCAAAACTGGCCAGAGGCATTGAGACGCTTAAAGCGAGGGCTGCTGACTTCGATGCGCACCCGGATCTACTCAACGTCGCCAATGGCGTGGTCGATCTGCGAACCGGCACGTTACTGCCTTTTTCTCCAGAATACAAAATGACGAAGCTGGCGCCGGTCGCTTACCGTCCGGAGGGGGTCAAGCACGCCGACTGGGACAAAGCGCTAGAAGCCGTGCCGGAAGATGTGAGGGATTGGTATCAAGTGCGAATGGGTCAAGCCATCACTGGGCATATGACGCCCAGTGATGAAATGATTGTGCAACACGGTGGAGGTGCGAACGGCAAGACCACAGTTACCGGGGCTATTAAGAAAGCCCTAGGGGATTACGCTGTGCCCGTCTCCAACAAGGTGGTGCTCAGTGACCCTAAAGATAATTGCCCGGAAAAAATGGTGCTCCGCGGTGCCCGGTTCGCGCTCATCGAAGAGACGCCGAATGCGCGCAGGCTATCCGTGAACTTGCTGAAAGACAACGTCGGCACACCCACCATGAGCGCTCGACCTCTCTATAAAAGCGAGGTGGAATGGGAAGCGTCTCACTCATTGTTCCTGTCCACCAATTACGACCTAATCATCGAGGAGACGGATCACGGGACATGGCGCCGATTGTTTCTCATGAGATTCCCATACACGTTTAGGAAGCACTATGAGCCACTGAAAAACGATCTCGATCGGCGCGGCGAGGAAGGGTTGCGCAATCGGCTAACCATGGGCGAACCGTACAAGGCGCACGAGGCCGTGTTGAGCTGGCTCGTGGACGGCGCGGTGCTGTGGTACCGCCTGAACAAGGTCATGCCTCGGCCGCCGCTGCGGATCACCGACGATACCCACCGCTGGCGCACCAGCTCGGATCTGTGCCTGTCCTACATCAACGACCGGCTGGAGTTCAGCGACAAGTACCACGTGCGGTCCGCCGATCTCACCGCCGACGTCAACGCGTGGTTGATAGATCACGGACACAAAACTTGGTCAGACGTTCTGGTCGCGTCCCGCTTCGGCGCGCATGACGAGTTCACGCAACGAAGCGTGATCAAAAAAAGGGTAGACCCAGCAAGGAGGACAGGAAGGTCGAGGACACCGAGCTGTCCCCTCGGCCGCTGCTGATACCCACCGGGGACGGATACGTCCCCCAGTACCCCGTAATGCCCCCTACGGCCCCCGAATCCGCCACAGAACTAGCCCCCTACTCGGCGTGGATAGGTGTGTCATTTCGCACATAGCCCGCACTGACCAGGGTTGTTCCGGGTGTTCCGGGTACTTCCCAACTTTTTACATATAAATCTCTCGCGTAGAAGTTTCCAAGTACCCGGAACACCCGGAACATGATCTTGGTCAGTGATCACCGCAAGATCCACAACAGCAAGGAGTTGACGATCATGACGACCGCCACCCCGGCGGGCCTCGGAGACACCGCGGACCCACTCTGGGACGTGCCCCCGCGCGCGCATTGCCGGCGCTGCGCACCCGGTGGCACCGGACACTTCTGCCCTGACTGTGTGAAGGCCAGCCATGCCGAGGCGTTCCGGCCGCTGATCGATTACGTGCTCGCGCGCCGTTGCCCGACCTGCAAAGCCCCGGTGGGCACGTATTGCGACGTGCGTGCGAGCAAAGGCCTCATCACCAGTGCCGCTAGCCGTTGCCACGCCCCCCGGATAGACCGCGGGCTTGTGCACTACCACCGCGATGTCGTCAAGGCGCCGTGGCCTGAGGAACGCGAGCCAGGACGGTGCTACTCGACCCTGCCGGGCGTAACCCATTCGGCCTAGCGGGCTCGAGTGATGGTTCCTGTTTCGACCACGCGCGTTTCCGCCGATCAGACCGCTGAACCCGGCCGACCCGATGGAAGGGAAACCTCGATGACCACGGCAGCGACGTTTGACGCCGTGGCGCTGGTGAACGCGCTGCGGCTCGGCGACCAGCGCCAGGCCGATGCCATCCTCGCCAGCTGCGATACCGCCGCGGTAGCCCGCACGCTGGCCAGCTGGCTGCCGGAGGCGTGCCGGACCCAAGGCCTGACCTGGCCCAACTACGCCTGTCTGCTGGTCGACCGGGAGCTGAACCGATCATGAGCCGCGCGGCTCTGGCTCCAGATAACATACCTTATCGGGTGTTAGAATGCCGGCCATGACGCTCGCTCTGCCTGCCGACCACTCGGTCTCTCCGTCGACCCGGGCACGCATGATGGCCGCCGTGCCGGACAACACGCGGCGGGCCTACAGCCGGGCTTGGGCGCGATTCGAGGCTTGGTGTGGCGAAGCGCGCCGGACCCCGCTACCGGCGACCGGCGAGACGCTGGCCGAGTACACGGCGGCCCTGGCGAGTGCTGATCTGTCGCCCGCCACCATCGAGCAAGCCCTGGCGTCTATCCGCACGGCGCACCGCGCAGCCGGTTTTGCCGACCAGCCCGATACGCAGGCCGCGCGGATGGTGCTGCGGGGTCATCGCCGGGCGCGGGCTGACGCGGGCCAGCGGGATCGTCAGGCACCGCCGATCACCATCGAGGCGTTGCGGGCGATGGTGGACACCTGCGACCCGGAAACGTTGATCGGCCTGCGGGACCGGGTGGTGCTCGTGCTCGGTCTGGCGATGATGGGCCGTCGCAGCGAGCTGGCCAATCTGGCAATTGCCGACGTCACCGAGACCGATGACGGCCTGGAGGTGTTCGTGCGGGTCAGCAAGACCGACCAGGACGCCCGGGGCGCCGTTGTCGCTGTGCCCCACGGCAGCCATCCGGGTACCGATCCGGTGCGGCTGGTGCGGGCCTGGCGGCAGGCGCTGGCCGAGCAGGGAATCACCGAGGGGCACTTGCTGCGCTCGATCACCCGCCATGGCCGCTTCGGCGCCGCGCTTTCTGTGGATGCCATCTCTGATGTGGTCCGCGCGGCGGCAATTCGCGCCAAGTTGCCGGAAGCCGACCGGTACTCGGCACATTCCCTGCGTGCTGGTGGCGCCACCGCGGCCTACAAAGCGGGCGCGCCGGTCAGCGTGATTGCCGCGCATGGCCGTTGGTCACCCGCCAGCCCGGTGGTGTTGAGCTACGTGCGCTCGGTCGACCGGTGGAAGGACAACCCCATGCGGGGCATCGGGCTATGAGCGCAGCACCCGCCCGCACGGCCGCTATGAGCGCAGCGGTCGCCCTGGTCGCGGCGCAGGTGCACGGCCTGGACGTGCCGCGCGAGCTGCTGGTGGGTGACGTCGGCAGCGCCGAGCTGGAGGGCGCGCAGGCATGGCTGTCCTCGCTGCTGATCACCCACGCCACCGCGGGGCTGTCCGGCCCGGCGCTGCTGGAGCTGATCGGCAAGGTGATCGCGTATGTGGAGGCGGGCGGCAGAGATGGCCTCTGAGCGCCTCTGTGGGCTGCCCGTAGCCCTCCGCGGGCACCGAGACCCTCGCCCGGCAGCGTCGTCGCGCAGGGCGAGCAGCTGGGCGGTCGGATGAGCGGTGCGCAGCTAGTCGGCGGTGTGCTCTGTGTGCCACCGGAGCTACTCGCTGTGCTCCTTGCCGAGCTGGAAGCAGCCAGGTCGCCGACGGGTGTGGCGATGCCAAAGCGCACGCCAGCCATGGCCGCATTGGTTGATCTCGTCCGCCAGGGTGCTATTGAGCATCGCCGCACTCAGCGACAACGCGCAAGCGCCGCAAGTAGCCCAGTGGTTGCGCAGTCGACCCCTGAGGCATTCTTCCCAGCGCCGGTCGTGGCAAACCGGTGGCACAGCAAGACACCTCCTTTCGGTAGTGATGGGTCGCAGGAGTTGGTAAACGTGGCGCGAGCTGCGGAAATGCTCGACAGATCTCCCCAGTGGGTCCGCTATTTGTGCGCACACGGGACGTTCGCGCTTGCCCGTAAGGTGCGCGGCAAGGGCTGTACCCGCTGGCTGATCCCGCGGCAAGCAATCCACGATTATCAACTCCTGCGCCTGGAAAGGCCGGCGTAATGGCGCTGTTTACCCGCCGCAATGGTGAGCCGGTGAACGTACCCGACGTACACAGCCACGCCAGCGCCCTGACGACGAAGAAGAATTCGGCAGCCGTGACCCTCGCGGAATTGCGGGCCCGAATCGCCGCGTTGGAAGACGACCATCGGGCGGCATTGCTGGAGAACCGTTTCGAGGACGCCAGCAGTCTCGCCAGCGAGCTGGATTACGCGAAATCCGATCTCACGCGCGCCGAGGCGGCCCACAATGCCTTGGCGGAGGCGGAAAAAGAGGTCAATCGCGAGCGGGTGCGGCTGGATTTACAAGAACGAATGGCAGCGGCACAGCAGCGCAAAGACGCGGCGATGGCGGCTGCGCAGCAGAAATTGGCCGAGTTACCATTGCTGGTGACCGAACTCCAGCAATTGGCCAGGGCAGCCCTAGCGGATGAGGCGGAAATGCAGGACTCCTATCGTGAGTTTATTTTGACGCAGAACTCGCTGGACCAGTTCGATTCGCCGACCATTGAGGCGCTCGGGATCGTCATCCCCCCGCGACCGGTAACGACCATGTTCGAGCGCAATCCGCAGTACCGCTCGCTCGCTAACGGGACCTGGTTTCTCGGCTTGGCGGGCGGACCGGACACAACTCCATAGACGTGCGCGGTGTGGGTGTCAAACTCACCGTGTGCCCCCCTGAAGGCGCATCGGCCAGGGGCACAAAACGGAAGCAAGGTGTGGGAGGCCTTCTCCTTATTGGCCGTAGATCCGTCTGCGCCCACCCCGCGCATTCCCATGACGAGAAAGGGGCACCCCACGATGACCCGCAAGCTTCCCCCGCGGTCGGCCTACCCCGCCGGGCCAGACGGCGATGAGCAACGCTGGGCGGACTACAAGCGCATTCGTGAGTCTTCGCGGCCCCGCACGCCGATCACCGAGGAGGCCCCGGCAGCGCCCGCGGTGCCGGAGATCCCTCCGCTGCACAAGCTCCTGGTCGAGGATCCCGAGGCCTACCGAGCGTTGGAGGTCGCGATGGCCGAGGGGATCTTTGCCCACCACGACGCGCGCCGCGGGGCCTCTCCGTTCCATCGGGCCTGACCCTGGCGCGATGCGAGGGAGCAGGTGCGCGCCCTATATGCGCGCGGGCGCGAGGGGCCTTGCTCGCACCTGCTCCCGAGTCGATCGTGTTCTACCCAGACTCGGTGGTCACCGCCCGGGTACCCCGCCGACCGCTGACCAGCCGCCCTACTTCTCGCGACCACCTGGACCCTGACCAGGGCGTCTAGGCGCAATCGGCGGCCGGAGCAAGGCCGGGGCAAGTGGGGTGTCTCCTCCGGCTGGCGAGATCATCTCCGGCGCACGTCCGGCCTGCTGACCTGGGCAGACGGGGCAGGCCGGAGGAGACGCCGGGGCAGCTTCCGCTCTAATCGTCACGCTTGCACCGGCAGCCTTTGCACCGCCCGCACCGCTGGCAGCGGGTCCGCATGCAGGTATCGCGGCACTGCCGGCACCCTCCCGGGCACTCCGGTGGACAGCGGTCCTCGCAGCGTCGACAGTCGTCGACCCGACGGCACCGGTCCGGGCAGGCGTCTTTGCACCGGCCACACGCGTCCGGGCGCTTGCACGGCCCCGGGCAACAAGGCTCGCCGCCTTGGTGGGTGTGGGGGAGCCGTGGCCCGAACTCGGGCTGGTACGCCCGCTCACACAGCTGGTGGATACATGCCGGAGGAACCCGGCGCCAACAGCCCTCGCGATGACATTTCGGCCAAGGATGGGGACGGAACGGGCGGGTCCGATGCCCTCCGCCTTTGCGTTTCGGTTTGGTTGCAGACATCAGCGCAGTGCCCGCCGTTGCGCGGTAGCCATCGCGGTCAGCTGCTGCACCGAGGCCGGGGGTGCCATGGCTAGGGCCAGGTCGTTGATCGGCCGCCCGGTAAGCCTCACCACGGTGTCCTCGGCGTGGCACCGGCGGCGGCGCTCTGACCACCACGCCATGCCCGCCACGATTGACACGGCCAGCAGTAGGAACGCCGCGATGCCCGTGACGGTCAGCAGGACGGTGGTCCCGCTATCAGACCCGCTGGGAATGTTGTTGGTGACGATGACGGGCGGGGCGGACTGGGGCGCAGACGGGCTCAACAGCCCGCACGCCGAGGCTAAGGCGGCGGCCAGGACGACAACCGCGGCGATCTTACCGATCTTCATGTCGGTTACCTGCTTCCGGCGACACGTGGGCTTGCTGGGAGCGGGTGCGCGGATTGCGTGAATCCCGCACGTAATCCCGCCCGGCGCCCGGCCTCAGTCCGCATCGCCAGCGGATTGCCTGCGGATTGATCACGGGATTTACGTCCAGTCAAAAACGGCGGTGTGCAGCACCGATAAGGCGTCACCCGCGACTCGCTCCGTCACCGGTGCCCCGCCCGGGACTACGAGTGAATAGCGGCGGGACCGGATGGCATGACAGTCCGCACCGAAGCCGGCCAGATAGATCCGGTCGCAGTACTCCACACCGTCCCGCACCCCGTACAGCGGTCCGTCTTCGCCCGGTGCCAGACGCGTGAAGGAGTACCCGGCGTCCTTGGCGGCATCCAGCAGGCGCATCGCGGCCGCCAGTTCCGGGCTCACTTGCGGCCCCGGGGCGGTTCGGGGTACGGCGAGCTGGCGCGGATCGCGGTGCAGATCTCGCAGCCGCAGTCCGATTCGCGGGCCCTGGATATGCACCAGCCGCAGCGACAGCCACCGTGCACGCCAGCCGTGGTGCCGTGGCCTTCCCCGCCGTCACTGGCCGGCTGGTCGGTCACCGCCCACCGCCCGCGCAACCGGGACAGATTCGCCCGCCGGGTTGTTCGTGCAGCTGCGTGACGGCCATCAGGGTGTGGCCGCAGCGTGCGGTGTAGACCCCGCTGGGGTGGTTGGCGTACGGGTCGACGGCGTGCGAGCGCCAATCGAGTACCGAGATGCCCCACAGCAGCGTCATCGCGCACACGGTTCGCCGCACGTACAGAACACGGTCGGTAGCTCGTTAGTGCTGGTGACGGGCACCTCGTAGGCCTCGCTGCACTCGGTGCACCACACCTCGATGCGCAGCACTTCGCCGTCGATGGCCTCGCCTGCCGCCGCGGGGGCGGATACGTCGAGGAGGTTGCCCCCACTGAGGCTGGCGGCGGCAGGCGAGTCGTTCATTGTTCCTCCTCGGTACATTTGTTGACGTACCGTTGAGAGTAGAATAGTGACGTACCAAAGTCACGTAGCAAATTAGTGACGTCCCCTCGCTACCCGTTAGGCTGCGCCGCATGCCAGGCCCACCCATTCGCCGTCGTCAGCTCGGCGCGGCACTGCGCCAAATGCGCCTCGATGCTGGCCAGACGCGTGAGCAGGTTGCCGCGGTGCTGGGCTGTTCGCCAACCAAGGTCACGTATATGGAGGCAGGGCGTAACGCTCCGTCGAAAACGGATCTCATCGTGCTGCTGGACCATTACGGGGCGAGCGATCGGCTGGTCACCTTAGAGGGCCTGCGCGCTGAGGCCGGTAAACGCGGATGGTGGTCCACGGCGCGGTTACCCGAATGGCTGGCGACCTATACCGCGCTGGAAAACGAGGCAGCGTCGGTGCGCTGTTTCGAGTTGGAACTGATTCCTGGGCTGCTCCAGCACGCCGACTACGCCCATGCGGTGCACACCTTGCGCGGGTATGCCAATCCGGAGGATTTGGCCCGGCGGGTCGATGCCCGGCTGCGCCGCCAGCAACGGCTTACCGGGCCCGACCCGCTGGAATTGTCGGCGGTGATCTCGCAGGCGGCGCTGACCCGGACCGCGGCCGATCCGCAGGTGGCTGCCGCGTCGCTGGCGCATCTGCTGGCCGCAGCAGGGTTGGAAAACGTCGATATCCGGATATTGCCGTTTGCCGCCGGGTTGCACAGCGGTTTGCAAGGAGCCTTCACGCTGCTGTCATTTCCGCAGGGCCTGTTGCCCGACGCGGCGTGGCAGGAATATGCACTCGGCGGCCACGTCATTGATGACACTGCGGATGTGGCCGCGTTGGCTAGGCTTTATGGCGAGATCCGCAGTCAGGCACTCGGTTGCGACGAGAGCCTGGCCATGATCGCGGATCTCGCCGCGAGCACACGTTAAGGAGACACACCATGCAACTAGAGCATGCCCGCTGGCGCAAGTCGCGTGCCAGCGGAGGTAATGGCGCCTGCGTCGAGGTCGCCGACCTGGCCGGCACCGTAGGCGTTCGCGATAGCAAAAACCCGGCAGGCGCCGTGCTGACGTTCACTCCGGCCGCGTGGTCGGTCTTCACACAGGGTGTGCGGGCGGGCGCGCTGCGCTAATCCAGGCGACAACAACGGCCCCATCCGCGATGGTGCAGGTGGGGCCGTTGTGTGCTCGCCATCCGATGCGGCCGGAAAGGTAGGTATAGATGCCTGACAAGAAAGAAGATCTGGAGCCATACGGAGAATCGATACGATTACCGCCTAGGCGGCCGCTTAACCTTGCAATAGGAGTGCTTTATCTAGTCCCAGCAGCCTACTGGCTAATGTTGTTCAAGGCTCGGCGGATCACCGATTTCCCTAAGGGCTGGTATGTCACTGTTCTTGTTATAGAAATGCTCTTGCCGACGATTTACGCTATAAGCATAGTTATCTGGATGTCAAGAACTCGACACAAGGTGCTGTATGGTGCCTTTGTCGCCACGGTGGTGTGTGTACTCTTGATCATCACAGCGGTGTTTGCGAACCTCTACTGGCTGATCGGGACACCCACGAATTTTGGTGGGGAGCTGTCGAAGATAGACGCAATCTATTTCGCCTTGGGGACGCTGACCACGGCGGGTACGGGCACCATAGCGCCCACCAGCGACCTCGCTAGGGGGCTAGTCAGTGGTCAGATGGTCCTGGACTTTGTGTTTATTGCGACCGCGGTGACGATCGCCGTCACACGGTGGGGAGAGAAGTCCGGCTAGCACTCGCAATAACACTCGTCGCGTAGTGAAAACATGTTAGGGACACCCAGCTTCGGCCTGGGGTGAAACACAACTTTGGCCAATGGCGACGGCTCACTGTAGGTGTCTTCCATTCCCGCAAGCCGCAGCAATGCGTCCCAAACTGGCGTGGGCGGTAAGCCAGCGCGCCGAGCGATGCACAGCGCGGGCTCCGGGGATGGGGTCATCACCTCAAGGATCATCTGGTCATTCATCACAGACTCTTCGATGACGAATTCGGACGGTAACTTATACCGATAAAAATAGGCGGCGGTTGTGCCGTCCTCGTCGGGTTCTGCCACCTCGTAATGCCCGCCATCGCGTATGTACTGACGTAAAACGTCGAGGTCCCCCAATAGCCAGGGATGGAGGCGACGCCAGCCGGGGTAGGCCTCGTAGCCGTATATGAGCAGGTCGCCGCGCCCTTCAAGCAGCTTGGCAAATTCCGTCTTGGCGCCCGATGCCAGCCGATATCTGATGGAGAACTTGGTGACCTGCGGTTCTCGCTTATCATAGCGCCGCGCCCGCACAGAAAAGCAAATCGGGGTAGCTTTTCTCGGCGTCAGGATAAAGTCTGTGTTCTTTGTCTGATCATCTTCGAGCGGGGCTACCTCAACCTTGCAGGCTAAGCGTGCGATCTCGCAGAAGTGATCATAGAACCGCTCCTGCCAGGCAAAATCCTCCTCAAAGGAGGTTGCAGGAGCGGAGCGCATGCGGGCGACGGTGCGCCCCGGAGATGACGAGAAAAGTCCCCGTAATTAAGCAGGGGATTGCAACCAACCCCACAAGGGGTAGCGGTCATCTACCGTAATCGGCTCATCGCAATGTGCTGCGAAAAAGCGCGCTAGTAATGATTCGGCTACGCCGTTCCACCCGGCACCTGCACCGAACCGCCCGCGCCGTAGCCGCCATAGGCCGCCGAGAGCGGCGCACCGGGCAGCTCGTCAAAGCTCGCCGGCCGAGCGCTGCGGGCACGGGCAATCACCGCGGCGATGTTGCGCACGGTGGAGGCTTCCCAGCCGGCCAGCCATTCCAGCGACGCCCGTTCAGCCTCGGAGATGTGGACGCCGGCCAACGCGGTGAGCAACATGCCCAGCTGCCGGCGCTGGATGGCGCGGAACTGGGCGCCGCGCTGCGGGGTGGGGCTGGTGTCGGGACTGGTCATCGGTTGGTCTTCCTGGCGCGGTGGCGCAGAACCGACCACATGATCACCACGCCCTTCGTCTATCGCATAGATGTGTCACATGCTTACCTACGCTGTCGCGGTGACTGCCGCGGAATCAGGTCATCAGGCGATGCTGGTGGATTGCGATGCGCTGGGTGGTGGCTTGGATCTCGCCGTCGGCTTGGAGAAGACCGATGGGCAGCGCTGGTCAGGTCTG
>Ga0213881_10001058_pt1 | contig 14053 bp, 12 predicted proteins | sample BarmaccoBMER_R08_FD_160104 | JGI IMG/M metagenome (GOLD analysis project Ga0213881, IMG submission 160104) | Barbacenia macrantha exposed rock microbial communities from rupestrian grasslands, the National Park of Serra do Cipo, Brazil - ER_R08 ... | reverse complement strand
AGTTAGCCAAACTGGAAAAAACATCAGTACTCCCAATAACAGAATGATTGCAGCAGTCAATGGTGAGACGGCGCTGCGAGAGGGTTTCCAATACCAGTTTTCTACGCTCCTGTTACCCAGCTACGCGCAAAGCGCATGCGTTGCGCATTCTTGAAACTGGCTCCTCCGCAGGCGACCGCGTCAGCCGCTAGCGCCTTCGGCAACGTGAAGGCGTTAGGCGAAGCGGAGCGCTACCAAAGGTTACACTGCCGTTGTACGACAGTGCCTGCGTTGACTGCTGCTGTGATCGCAGTTTGTATAAATCCTTGCTACCTGAACTAAAGAATCTTCTGTCTCCACAGAATTCAGAGGTTCAATCTAGCTGCTTTTTGCTGACTGTAGCAAAGAAATTATTGCCTTTTTCTTTGGAAAAAGCTGGATCAAATTATTCACTATTTTTCTAGCAAAAACAAGGCTTGAACTCGGATTCGGGGAAAAATATATCCAAGATACATCAATAAATATAAACTTTTTTGTTAACTAAGTTGTTTTTACTATGCCTTTAAATATATCCATAATATATTTAAAGGCATAGTAAAAAAATCCTTGCTACCTGAGCAAGGAATTAGGTAAGTATTTAATAGGTAAAAAACTAATCTAGAACATTACCTTTGAAAGTTAAGCGCCACAGCTTCTCCAAAGCCTCAATTCGCCGATGCCGAATCATAATACGATACTTTTTATATAAGGTAATTCCCACGAGAATACTGGGATAGGCAAGGATGAGAAGTAATGCAGTACCACTACCAATAAAATCAGCTTGATGTATTGAATTATGTTGATTATGGTTGAGTTCCTGGTGCGTTTTCAAGTGTGAGCTAGGTGACATTTTACGCTCCACAAACATTAGATTGTTTAGATTGTTAGTCCTAAGTAAATAAGAAGTATAGAATAAAAATATATATTATCCTAAGTAATTTTCTTCGTCTATCTCACGGTTTTCTGTAAATCCTTCATTTTTTAAATTGGAAAAATACTTATGTTCTTGTTGCTGATTTCTAGCATGGAGAATGCGAATTTGGTAGGAAATGAGAATGTTGGTTTTTAGGCATACTTGTTTGAGTGCAATAATTGCGCGAGTTTGAATTCGACGTGTTTGAGCAGGTTGCGCCAATGTCCAGAAACTTATCCTCAGATTGATTAAGCATTCGCCAAAACTTACCACATCTATTTCTGGTGCTGGGTCTGCCAAAACTCCCTCTACTGTGGTTATGGTTGTATGCAAAATTTGAATTGCGTTGCACAGATATGTATTGTAGCCAACGCCTAGAGCCAAATCAGTCCGGCGATAAGACATAGCTGTGGTTGTGTGGAGTAGACTAGTAAACACAATTGCATTAGGTATGATGACTCGCTCTCCCCGATCTGTTTGGATTTGGGTAGAGAGAATGCTAATTTTTTCGATTTTTCCTTCAAAGCTATCAACAATTACTTGCTCTCCCACATCAAACGACTTGTTCATTAGCAACAATACTCCTGCCAAAATATTTTTAAAGATATTGCGAGAAATAAAGGCAAAGGCAATTGAACTCAAACCTAATAGCCTAAAAACGTCTAAGAAATGTCCACTTGGAAAAGCAATGACACTTGCCAATAAAATTCCTCCCATCCAAACTGCTACATAACTCATTTGTACTAGTAACAACTGCAGGAATTGATTCTTCGTCATCCACTTAACAGCAACAGTAGCCATTTCCCTGATTACGTTAGCTACTTTGAGAGTGAAGTATGAAATTGACAATACTACAATGCTTGTTGGTAGCGTCTCGATACTATGACTAATTAAGTGCGAGAAGCTGAATTGAGCTTGCTCAAGAAAGTCGCCGGAGCTGCCTCCGGCAAAGCCTTGAGTTTTTTGGAGAAAAACATTCATAGAGCGACGTCTAAATTAATGCTCACTTTTGATTTGTTAGGTCTCAGTACAACTTTAGTCTCTTAAAAGCTAATCTCGAAGATGGTTGATACTAGTTCTGTTGCTGACTTGAAAGTCCACCAAATTTGGACTATTATCCTTGACTTGAGCAGCTACTGTTGAAGGCACCTGAGACTTTGTATTGCCAACAAGAGTGGAGGATTGAATAGCTGAGCGATGGCGAAGAAAAGGTGCAACAGCCCAAACTAATTCTGAACGCTGATAAAGATTGCTTATGCGATACCAAGACTGCGTTTGAGGGTCAAATACAGTTGCAGAAACTACATGCGGAGCTGGCAATGATGAGTCAGGACGAGTTCGGGGCAAGTAATCAGAGCAATTGGAAGCATATTTGGTTAGGACAGTAGAAGGGTGTACCGCATATTTGAGTTGAGGGTTGTTGGCAAAGAATTGGCAGTTTCTACAGGGAGCTTGCTGGTAGTGGTTGGTGTTTACTAATCGCTTTTCATCCGCCAATCGACTCGGAGGCAACCTCCGCTTTCGCTGTCGCGGCTTCGCTCGTGTCGCCAAGCAGATAGATGCAATAGCTGACACGAGAATAGCCTTGATAAGAATCAAGCAAATAGGAATCAAGAACAATAAGCCATCGGGCATGGTTCCAAACGGCAGATTGGTCTGAACGGATGAACCCCTAACCTGTTGTACTTCATTCGGGCTTGGCTGATCAGAACTTTGCCCTGCTGTTGCATACAGGTGGAGAAACTCTAAAGCTTCCATATCATTCACCTCTAGTCAACAACAGCTCTAAAACACCTTTAGCTAGAAACTGACTATGGCTTTTGAGTACTTTGGGGCGTGGAGCTACAGGGTTAGTAGCAAGTAGATAATCCATCAGTAGGTCTCCTTGAGACGCTCCAGTAAGACCCGACGGTCCTGACAGACTCCACCACACTGGAAAGCAATTTTTTCTATGATACATCTTACCTTCCTTAGAACGGTTGATTTGATACAGGATGAGATGCGATCAAAAACAAAACAATGAACAAGCTCAAGCTGAGCAAACTTCGGCACTCGCTCCGCTCAAGCACTGGTTTTTTGCCAATACTGATGATGGCTTTGGCTTGTGCTGCGGCTGATCTTGAGGAAGCTTACCTGTGCGTAGCCACTCATTTAACTCAGGTGGCGATTGGACACGGTTAAGCTGCTCGTGGAGTTCAACTCCTTCCAAGATTTCTTGTTGTAACAGAGTCTGTACTGTCTCCTCCAATAAATCCTGATTCTCGTTGAGAATGCTTAGAGCAATCTGTTGTGCTCTCTCGACGACGTACTTGACCTCCTGGTCAATCTCAAAGGCTACCTCAGGGCAACGGGACGGCGCTGGTTACCAAAACCATCAAGGAACTCTTGTTGTAACTTTTCAAAAGTAATGGGACCAAGCTCATCACTCATGCCATAAAAAATTTGTAAGATTATTGATTCTTAAACTGGCAAGCGATTGATGTTACTTTTAGAGCCAAGTATCACCATGGTTGAGCCTTTATAAAGCTTCAGACTGTGATCAGGATTGATCATGAATTCGCCATCCTGTTTAACTGCAAGCAGATTTAAACCATAGCGAGTATAAAGTTGGAGTTGGGCAATTCTTTTGCCATGAAATTCCTCTGGAACATCCTGCTCGATGATACTGTAATCAGGACCGAGTTGAAAGTGTTCTACAATCATTGTGGCTTGTGTCAGTGAACGCGCTAAATTACAGCCAGCATCATATTCTGGATAGACAACATCATCGGCCCCCACCCGCTTCAAAAGTTTTACATGGATTTCTGAAGAGGCTCTAGCAACCACATGTGGTACACCTGCTTCCTTCAGATTAAGAGTTGTAATAATACTTTCCTGTACGTAGTTACCAATAGCTACAATTACTGTATCAAATTCAAAAATACCAGCTTCTTTAAGGGCAAAAGGATCGGTAGAGTCTAGTTGCAAAGCATGAGCAGCAACCTGCTCTGTTAAAATTTGGGATACTCGTTTTTCATCGATATCTGTAGCCAACACTTCATATCCTGAGTTGTGAAGTGTTAGGCAGATTGCCCGCCCAAAATCTCCTAATCCAATGACAGCAAACTGATGATCGTTTTTAGGACGACTACGAAAAAAATTTAAAGATAACAAGTTCACATTTTTTCCCGTTTAACAACTACCCCACTAGCAAGTTCTCTTCTGGATAACGCACTATGCTAGGATGGGGATCTCCTAATAACGCAGACATTAGGAGTAAAACTCCTACCCGTCCTATATACATTGTCGCAACTAATATTAGCTTAGCAGGTGCTGAGATACTAGCCGTAATCCCAGTTGACAGTCCAACGGTGGCAAAAGCCGACATGACCTCAAAGAGTGTGTCAAGAAAGTTTAACTTCGGATCAGTGATTGAAATTAAAGTTGTTGATATCATTACGGTTGTGAGTGAACCAACCACTACACCGATAGCTTTCAAGATTAAAGAGATCGGTACCCGACGCTGATATAGCAGAACTTCCTCTTTACCTTGTAAGCTTGCTTTCGTGCAGCTTGTGAGCACCCTAAGCGTTGTTATTTTGATTCCGCCCGCTGTGCTACCTGGAGCTGCACCAATAAACATGAGCACTGTTGCAATAAACAGTGCATCAGGACTCAGTTGCCCAATGTTGATTGTATCAAAGCCAGCAGTTCTGGTACTGACAGATAGAAACCACGCTGCCATCAATTTGTTTTCTAAGTTTAAAGAACCAAACGTTTCCGGGTTTCGCCATTCTGCAAATAGAAAAGCTAGCGTGCCTAGGATTAAAAGTATTAAGGTTGTACTAGTAACAACCTTGAAGTTGAGAGAAAATATAACTTTCCTACGCTTTAACAATAGACGTTCACGCAATCGTAAGTATGATTCCAATATCACCTCGTAACCGATTCCACCAAAGATAATCAATCCAGTAATTGTTAGATTCAGTAAAACCGATGAACGGTAGTTAATAAAACTATTTTGAAATAAACTAAAACTGGCATTAGTCCAAGCACTAACACTATGAAAAATAGCTAGCCACAGCCCATGAATGAATCCATATTCAGGAGTAAAAACTGGTAGAAGTAGAAAAATACCAGTTATTTCAAAAATCATTGTGGTTGCGATAATAGAGCGAATCAATTGTATTCCACCTTGCATCCCTTGTTTGTCTAGAGCTTGTTGAAGCGCAATTTTGTCTCGCAAACCAAACTTGCGCCCCAACAAGAGCAGGAGAAAGGTTGTAGCTGTCATGTAGCCTAGTCCCCCAATCTGGAAAAGGACGACAATTAAGAACTGACCCCAGAAAGAAAAATAGGTACCAATATTTACTACCGATAGACCAGTAACACAGACAGCCGAAGTAGCAGTGAATAGAGCAACGATTGGGTCATTCCAGGTGCTACTGTTAGTAGAGAAAGGCATCATTAACAAGATAGTTCCTGCAATGATGACAGCAAGGAATCCCAGGCAAATAGTTCGAGCAACAGTCATTTTAGCTATTAGGCTGGCTTCTTATGATCTAAAGCCAAATTCAGCTTAAGAACATTGACTCCAGGCTCCCCAAAAATACCTAAGAATCTATCATCTGTGTTTTTGGCAATGAGTTGTTCGACATCCTTAGAAGACAGCGATCGCGCCTTCGCTACATGTTCGATCTGGGCACGAGCTGCTTCGAGATTAATGTGGGGGTCGAGACCAGAACCTGAAGTGTAAACCAAATCAGCTCTTAGTTCAATCCCTGCTTTTCGCAAATCGCCAATCCCGCCCTTAATCCGTTTGATTAAATCCGGGTTACTTGGAGCAAGATTGCTAGCACCTGATATCCCTGTCTTGAGGTTACTCTGATTGTTTTGAGCTGCCGTCAGCTTAGCTTGCTGGTCTGGATTTTTGGGTTGGATTTTCAGGTCTCTTGCCATCTGTTTTTGCTCATCAGGAGTCAAGCTGCTATATTCGACCGTACTCGGACGACTCCAGAAGTATTTATCAGAGGAGAAAGATTGCCCAATTAAAGCCGAACCCACAACTTGACCCTGGGCATTTCGCAGCAGACTGCCGCTTGCCTGGTACGGAAAGATCAAACCAACCAGGAGCATAATCCCAGGGTAGATCGCGGCTGTTAGCACCCAAAGTAGCACAGTGATCCGAATAGCTCTAGAGGTACTTCGCACAATAGACATTAGCAACACTCCACTGAAAAACAAAGTAGATTTATCATCTCTTCTCTCCTTTTCTCTTTCCTCCGCGTTCTCTGCGTCTAACGCCTACGCGCTCCCTTGCATGCTAACGGCTGACGCCTTCGCTACAAAGAGCGCCAACGGCAACGCGAAGGCGCTGGGGCGGTTCGTTCCTACGCCAAACCAACAGATGCAACCACTAGATCAATTAACTTGATGGCAATAAACGGCGCAATCACCCCACCCAGACCGTAGATCAGGATGTTGCGTTGCAGCAATTGATTAGCGTTTAGTGGTCTAAACTTGACACCCTGTAGTGCTAGAGGAATCAAAGCTGGGATGATTAAAGCGTTATATATCAGTGCCGATAACACCGCCGAATTCGCACTAGCTAATCCCATAATATTGAGGCTGCCAACCCCAGCAGCAGCAAACATGGCAGGGAGGATCGCGAAGTACTTAGAAATATCGTTGGCAATCGAAAAGGTAGTCAGCGCCCCACGCGTAATCAGCAACTGTTTGCCAATGGCAACAATGTCGATCAGCTTTGTCGGATCGGAGTCTAAATCTACCATATTGGCTGCTTCTTTGGCAGCTTGGGTGCCAGAGTTCATTGCCACTCCAACGTTTGCCTGGGCGAGTGCTGGAGCATCATTAGTGCCGTCCCCTGTCATCGCCACCAATTTGCCCTCTGCCTGTTCCTGCTGAATGACAGACATTTTGTCCTCTGGGGTCGCTTCAGCGATAAAATCATCCACTCCAGCTTCTTGAGCAATCACACCCGCTGTAATCCGGTTATCTCCGGTGAGCATAATGGTGCGGATGCCCATCCGCCGCATCTGGTCGAAGCGCTCGTGGATGCCGGGTTTAACAATGTCTTTCAGGTAGATGACACCGTAGACTTTTCCTTCTTGACAAACTGCTAAGGGAGTGCCTCCTAAGCGAGAAACCCGTTCGTAGGCGGTATCGAGTTCCGGCGTCAGTTTGCCACCACGCGATCGCACAAACCCCTTAATGGCGTCCACTGCCCCCTTACGTACCGCAACTCCATCCGGTAAGTTTGTTCCACTCATCCGAGTTTTGGCTGAGAACTCAATTCCTTCTGCCTGCGTGCGAGCAAAATCAACTTTAGCGCCTAAACTCTCTGCAAGCCGGACAATTGACTTACCCTCCGGTGTATCATCGAACACACTTGCTGCTAAGGCAACCTGGGCGATTTCTGCCATCGAGTGACCGTCAACCGGAATAAACTCGTCTGCCAGACGGTTTCCCAAAGTGATAGTCCCAGTCTTATCCAAAATTAGAGTGTTGACATCTCCACATGCCTCCACTGCCCGACCAGAGGTAGCAATAACATTAAACTGAGCAACACGATCCATGCCCGCAATTCCAATTGCACTCAGCAACCCACCAATTGTCGTGGGAATCAGTGCTACCAGTAGCGCAATCAAGATGGCAACACTAACAGGACTGTGGACGTAGTTAGCAAGGGTAGGGATGGTAGCTACAACAAACAGAAACACTATAGTCAATACTGCTAGTAAGACCGTTAAAGCAATTTCATTTGGTGTTTTCGTGCGTTCTGCCCCCTCCACCAGGGCAATCATCCGGTCAATGAACCCTTTACCGGGGTCAGCTGTTACCTGAACGATCAGTTCATCCGAGAGAATTCGCGTGCCGCCTGTGACGGAACTGGCTACGTCTGAACCCGGCTCCTTCAGCACAGGTGCAGATTCCCCTGTGATTGCCGATTCGTCTACACTGGCAACCCCAGCAATAACTTCTCCATCTGCTGGGATAACATCTCCAGCAACAACCTTTACCCGGTCGCCCCGACGAAGTGTTGTTGAACTCACCTCCTGTAGTGAACCATCGGGTAAGAGTTTTTGGGCAGTAGTATCTGACTTAGTTGCTCGTAGGGCATCTGCCTGGGCTTTCCCTCGTCCTTCTGCCACTGCTTCAGCAAAGTTAGCAAAGACTACAGTGAAGAATAAGATGACCGTAATCAAGCCGTTGAACAACCGCAGGTTCTTACCCTCGACTGAACCAAATAGATTTGGGTCAATTGTCATCAGGGCGGTGATAATTGTCCCCACCCAAACGACAAACATCACCGGGTTTTTGACCATGATCCGCGGGTTGAGCTTCACGAAAGCTACTTTGACCGCTCTCTGGTAAAGTCCTTTTGTATTCACCTTAGGCGTGTGTTTACGCCGCCTGAGGGGACCAGTTGGCTGAGGACGAAGGGGTTGAGATGAAATCTGATTTTGGTTCATGAATTAGAGAAGACATTCAATTGTTTTCAATCTCTACTCTTGCTCTAGATCCCTAGAGTTTATATTGTGCCTAAGTTGTTTTTGCAGGGCGACAACAGCAGCTTGAGTGCGATCGCGCACCTCTAGCTTGTGCAAGATGGCATGGACATGTACCCTGACAGTTCCATGAGCAATGCCAAGAATCTCCGCAATTTCCTGATTCGACTTTCCTGTTGCTAACTGTGCCAAAATCTCTTGCTCACGCCTTGTCAGGATTGCTAAACCATCGGCTGTTTCCGGCAAGTCAGCATGAGTTGCACGGTTCTCAAATGAGGCGCGAATCTCTGTAGTGGCAGTTTGGTCCCACCAAGAAGCTCCCGAAGCTACAGAGCGAATTGCTAAAACTAAAGCTTCGGAGGCAATTCCCTTCAAGCAGTAGCCTTGAGCCCCTACTTCAATTAACCGCGCTACTAAAGACTTTTCGGAACGAGAAGTCAGCACTAAGATTGGTAGTTCTGGGTGCTGCTGCTTGAGTTGGCGACAAGCCTCAATTCCCCCAATCCCCGGCAACCCCACATCCAACAAGACAAGATCGAACGGCTGTCGAGTGGCTAATTCCACTGCTGTCTCGCCATCAGAAGCCTCAGCCACGATTTCCAGTCCAGCCTCTTGTAACCGCATCTTAAGACCAAGACGAAAGAGTTCATCGTCTTCAACAAGTAGAATCTGTAGCATCTGTAGGTAGCATCTTACGTAGATAATGGTTGAAGCTGGATAGCTGGCAGTCGGAAGCCAAAAAGTGCGCCGCGTGGCACCCGATTCTCTGCCCAAATCGTCCCACCATGAGCTTCAACTATTTGGCGCGATAAGTACAGTCCGAGCCCCGACCCCTTTGCCTGACGTTCACTATGGCCTTGGTAAAACCGTTCAAATAAGTGAGGCATTTCTTCAGATGTAATTCCTAACCCCGTATCGAGGACTTTGACGACTTGATAATAAGAGTAGTTCTCCAGTACAATTTCCACTCGACCGCCGCGCGGCGAATGATTGATGCCATTCGTCAGTAAATTTGTGAAGACTCGCTGTAGTTGCAGGGCATCGCCGTTAACCCACATAGCTCGACGGAAATCCGACTCCCCATAGCCTAGACATATGTGAACTTGTCGCGTTAAGGCTAAATCTGTGAGTGTGGCAATTATCTCCTCTGCTACAGCAACCAAATCTACAGGTGCTAAGTCTAATTTCAAGCCCTCTATATCGTTGCGATATATATCTAGCAAAGTCTCTACCAGCTGCCGAGTAGCTTGATGACTGCCTGTCATCATGGTCAGGACTTTTTGCTGCATTGGTGTAACCTCACCAAATTTCCCTTGCTTAAAAGCTTTTAGTGTCTCAATTGCTCCTAGTAGTGGTGTCTTAAGGTCGTGAGTTAAAGTTGAGACAAAATCTTCGCGAATACTGGCTAACTGCTCTTGGGCCTGCAGCTTGGCTTTCTGTTGCGCCAGCGCCTTCTCATAGTACCGATTGCGATCGCTCAAGACTCCGGTTATAACTAGCGCCATCACCGCTATGAATCGACTAGCTAAAGCTGGTGCACCGCTCGGATAAACTCCTGGCACCCACAAATTCAGCAGTGTAAAAATCACTGCTAATAGCGTGGTGTAAAAGGTAGCTACTCGACCCAAGCGAGAGTTAGCCAACAAAATTGGTCCGGTGTAGAGATAACCGAACACATATCCCGGCGGCGTAGAAAACTCCAGTACTAAAATCGCAGCAAAGAGCCCCACGATCAGCCAGAGTATCTTTGGCTGTGACTTTTTAGAGGACAATATAGCCTTAACGTACAACAACTGTAAATCCAGATGTTTACACTAAATTAGCGATTGAGCAATCTTAATCTAAGTCAAGTAGACGGATATAATCTAGTTAAATACTTAGCTCATTTCTTGCTTAGGTGACAAGGGTTTAGTTACTTATTATATCTCTATATATACCTATGGATATAAAAATTAATACGCTAGTTGCTAAACAGATTAAGTATGTGGGTATATACCTAGATATGTCTTTTTCTCAAACCAAGTTCAGGTCTTGTTTTTGCTAGAAAATAAATAAATAATTCGATTAAGCTTTTTCCTAAGAGTAGAGACACTCATTCTTTGCTACTGTCAGAAGACAAGTAGCTAGATTAAGCCTCTGTTCTCTAGGAGGACAGGAGTTTATTTAATTCATGTGGCAAGGATTTCTCCAAATTGCGACTACTGCAATCATTCTGTTATTGGGAGTACTGATGTTTTTTCCAGTTTGGCTAACTGTAACTCTTGTAAGGTAGGACATGAAATCACCTAACCCTCTATCTGTCAGCCAGCCTCATCCATCTGCTGGAGAACCACGCTCCTCACGGCAGTATACTCCAAAGGTGAATACCAAAGGTCTCTACTCCAGAGCCGTGCGAGAGTCCTTTGTGAAACTTGACCCCCGAATTATGGTCAAAAACCCAGTGATGTTTGTCGTTTGGGTCGGCACCATCATCACTGCTGTGACAACTATTGCTCCCAACCTGTTTGGTGCAGTGCCAGGTCAGAACCAACGGTTGTACAACGGCCTCATCACCTTAATCTTGTTTTTCACCGTCGTCTTTGCCAATTTTGCCGAAGCAGTAGCAGAAGGACGGGGTAAAGCCCAGGCGGATGCCCTGCGAGCCACCAGATCGGATACGATTGCACGCAAGCTTTTGCCGAATGGGGCAGAGCAGGAAGTCCCGTCAACCACCTTGCGCAAAGGAGATCAGGTCAAAGTCATTGCGGGAGATGTCATCCCGGCAGACGGGGAAGTCATTGCCGGGGTTGCCAGTGTGGACGAATCGGCGATCACAGGGGAATCTGCACCTGTGCTGAAGGAACCGGGCTCAGACGTCGCCAGTTCCGTCACAGGTGGGACGCGGATTCTCTCAGATGAACTGACTATTCGCATCACAGCCGATCCAGGCCAAGGGTTTATTGACCGGATGATCGCCTTAGTTGAGGGAGCCGAGCGCAGCAAAACACCGAACGAAATTGCTCTAACGGTCTTACTAGCAGGACTTACCTTAATCTTTTTGGTCGTGGTGGCGATGATTCCACCCATAGCCAACTATCGCGGCAACCCAGTCAGCATTGCCACTCTCATTTCCCTCCTAGTGGCCCTGATTCCCACGACAATTGGTGGTCTCTTAAGTGCCATCGGGATTGCCGGGATGGACCGAGTGGCACAGTTCAACGTGATTGCCACCTCAGGACGGGCAGTTGAAGCCTGTGGAGATGTGAATACCCTGATTCTCGACAAGACTGGTACCATTACACTGGGAAATCGCTTAGCCGAAGAGTTTATCCCGGTCAATGGCTATTCCCTAATAGAGGTAGCGCGTGTGGCTCTAGCCTCAAGCGTATTTGACCAAACGCCAGAAGGTAAATCAATTGTCCGACTAGCAAAGCAGCTGGGTGCGACAGTTGATTTTGATGAAACGCAAGCCGAAGGAATTGAGTTCACAGCCAAAACCCGCATGAGTGGCACCACCTTACCGGATAGAGCTGAGGTACGCAAGGGAGCCGTGGATGCCATCAAAGGCTTTGTGCGCTCGCGTGGTGGCAAACTGACACCAGAATTGGATACGGCTTATGAAAGGGTTTCGCGCTTGGGAGGCACTCCTCTAGCCGTGTGCCAAGATGGGGTCATTTACGGTGTGATTTATCTCAAAGACATGGTCAAACCTGGGATTAGGGAACGGTTTGACCAGTTGCGGCGCATGGGCATCCGCACCATCATGCTGACCGGAGACAACCGGATTACGGCAGGAGTGATTGCCCAAGAAGCTGGGGTGGATGACTTTATTGCTGAAGCGACACCGGAAGATAAAATTAGCGTGATTCAAGCCGAACAAGCGGAAAACAAAATTGTCGCCATGACAGGGGACGGGACCAACGATGCCCCAGCTTTAGCCCAGGCGAATGTGGGCGTGGCGATGAACTCAGGCACGCAAGCTGCCAAAGAAGCCGCGAACATGGTGGATTTGGATTCTGACCCCACTAAGCTGATCGATATTGTCACCATCGGTAAGCAATTGCTGATTACTAGAGGAGCGCTGACCACCTTTTCCATTGCCAATGACATTTCTAAGTACTTTGCCATTATTCCGGCTATGTTTACAGCCGCTGGGCTAGCGAGCTTGAACATTATGGGTTTAGCGACGCCGCAGTCTGCTATTCTCTCGGCTTTGATTTTCAATGCTCTGATTATTCCTGCCTTGATTCCGTTGGCGCTCAAGGGTGTGAAATTCCGACCGCTTTCAGCTGACCAACTCTTGCAGCGCAATGTCTATATCTATGGTGTGGGCGGTATCATTGCTCCATTCATCGGTATTAAAATCATCGACCTGATTATTTCTGCTGTCGGCTTAGCATAATCTTCCCTTTCTCTGCTTTTTGAGGAGGTGTTTAATCTGTGATGCAACTCAATAGTTTAACTAAAGAGCAACTGACTGAACTCGCTCTGGTGTTACGTTCACAACGACATCGACCCCTGCCACTACTCCTGTTTCTGGCTCTCTGTTTCAACTTGGTGCTTGCCCCCGCTGTTTTGGCTGCAACAGGAGGCACGGTTTCGCGACTCAATGCCTATGCAATTGGGGTGCTGGGGCTCCTAACATTTGCCATGGTGATTTATCTCCTGGTAGTGATGTTACAACCACAGCGTTTTTAGAGAGGAGGTCCTGTTTCTGGTTCAGCCCTTCCTGTCTATGCAGTCATCTTGTGTGAGTTCGAGGTCATTAAGATATGTACGATTTGCTCTATGTTGCTCTGCTTTTTATTGGCTTTATTGGTCTTTTAGGGTTGATTCGATTTTTAGATTGGATATGAGGAAAGAATTCGCATGGGATTTAATGTCTTGCAAGTGGTGATCATTCTATTGATCATCTGTTTTGTTCTGGTGGTACCAATAGGTATCTATTTGGTTAAGATTTTTACCGATGAGCGGGACACGATACTGGAGCGGATTACCTATCGCTTGCTCGGGGTTAATCCCCGCGAACGAATGACTTGGCAGCGCTATAGCCAAGCTTTAGTCCTTTCCAATTTAGTCATGGCGCTGTTGGGGTATGGATTGCTACGACTCCAAAACGTTTGGCCCCTCAATCCTGATAAAATCTCTCCACCCCCAGCTCCGGATCTCGCCTTTAACACAGCTATTTCATTCGTCACCAACACTAATTGGCAAGCCTACGGCGGTGAGACGACGCTTTCCTACTTCAATCAGATGGCGATGATTCAATTTTTGATGTTCACCTCAGCAGCGACTGGCTTAGCTGCAGGGGTGGCGGTGATCCGGGGATTGAGTCAAAACGGTACCAACCAACTTGGTAACTTTTGGGTGGACTTGACCCGAGGGCTCTATCGCTTATTCTTACCAATTTGTTTTGTTCTAGCGCTGATTTTTGTCTGGCAAGGGATGCCTCAGACTTTGACTCCGGCAGCGAACGTCGCGACCCTAGAGGGTGCTGCCCAAGTCATTGCTCGTGGTCCAGTTGCCAGTTTGGAATCAGTTAAGCACGTTGGTACTAATGGTGGCGGCTTCTTTAACGCGAACGCGGCTCACCCGTTTGAAAACCCAACACCCCTAACGAACTCACTGCACATTC
>Ga0213881_10001057_pt1 | contig 14072 bp, 10 predicted proteins | sample BarmaccoBMER_R08_FD_160104 | JGI IMG/M metagenome (GOLD analysis project Ga0213881, IMG submission 160104) | Barbacenia macrantha exposed rock microbial communities from rupestrian grasslands, the National Park of Serra do Cipo, Brazil - ER_R08 ... | reverse complement strand
TCGGCAATCGCAACGCCACCGCCCGAACGTCATGCGGCGCCTACACTTCGGCTCGATGAGGGTCGGCATCGACTTCGGCACGACGCACACCGTCGCGGCGGTCGTCGACAGGGGGAACTATCCGGTCGCGTCGTTCGACGGGGACGACGCGTGGCCTTCGTTGGTCGCCGCGAACGCCGCGGGAGAGCTGCGCTTCGGTCTGGACGCCGCCGCGGTGCGCCACGACCCGGGCTGGTCGGTCCTGCGGTCGGTCAAGCGGCTGCTCCACGATGCCGGGCCGCAGACCGAGGTCGTCCTGGCCGGCCACCGCTATCCGCTGGCCGAGCTGCTGACAAAATTCCTCAGCCAGTTCAAGAGCGACCTTGCGCATCGCTCGAACGCCTGCTTCGGGACGGGCGAGCGCATCGAGGCCGCGATCAGCGTGCCGGCCAACGCCTCGAGTGCCCAGCGGTTTCTGACGCTGGACGCCTTCACCAACGCCGGCTTCGAGGTCGTCGCACTCATCAACGAGCCGTCCGCGGCGGGCTTCGAGTATGCGCACCGGTACCGCTCCACCATCACCGCCAAACGCGAGTACGTGCTGATCTACGACCTCGGCGGCGGAACCTTCGACGCCTCGCTGTTGAAGATGACGGGGCGGTTGAACGAGGTCGTCACCAGCGAGGGCGTCCAACGGCTCGGCGGCGACGACTTCGACGAGGCGATCTTGGACCTGGTGCTCGACCAGGCCAAGCTCGGCAGCCTGGACGCCACCACGCGTGATCTCCTGCTCGACGAATGTGCCGTCCGCAAGGAAGCCGTCGCGGCGAACACCCGCCGCTTCCTGGTGGACCTGTCCGCGGCCGGCCGGCCGCCGTTGTGCTGCGCCATCGACGACGTCTACGCGGCGTGCGCCCCGCTCGTCGACAAGACCGTCGAGGTGCTCTCCCGGGTCCGGTACGACCCGGGCCGGCGCGGCGGCGACGTGGACTGGTCCGAGGTGGCGGGCATCTATGCGGTGGGCGGTGCGGGCAGCTTTCCGCTGGTGGCCCGGATACTGCGCAGCTGCTTTGGCGAGAAACGGGTGAAACGCTCACCGCACCCGTTCGCGGCGACGGCCATCGGACTCGCGGTCTTTCTCGACAAGGAGGCCGGCTACGCGCTGTCGGAGCGCCTCTCGCGGCATTTCGGGGTCTTCCGCGAGGCGCACCGGGGCAAGGACGTCGTCTTCGACCCGATCCTGGCGAAGGACATCGCGCTTCCGATCGACGGGCGGGCGCCATTGATCGTCACGCGGCGGTACCGGGCGGCACACAACATCGGACACTTCCGTTTCGTGGAGTGCAGCCGCCTGCTGAAGGGCCGCCCCGACGGCGACGTGACCCCCTACGATCCGGTCTTCTTCCCGTTCGACCCGGACCTCTACGACACCGACGACCTGGCCCGGCAGCCGGTCGGCCGGTGGGAGAACGGACCCGACGTCGAGGAGCGCTACGTCGTCGCGCCCAGCGGCGCGGTGGAGGTCACCCTGACGACACGACCAGCCGGCTTCAGCAGGACCTTCCGGCTGGCGCGACACGACGTGGTGAGGCGCTGATCACGTCATCGCCCGGCCGGTAGGCGGCCGGTCAGCGCGGTGGGTCAGCCCGTCGTGTGCACGATCAGCACATCGGTCTTGGCACGGCGCGAGACGTTGGCCGGCACCGAGCCGAGCAACCGCCCGGTGATCGTGCTCAGGCCCACGTTGCCGACCACCAGCAGATCGGCGTTGACCTCCTCGGCGAGGTCGACCAGAGCGTCGACCGGCGCGCCGACGATGGGCCGCTCCTCGATGTTCTTGGCACCGGCGGCCTTCGCGCGGTCACGACCCTCACGCAGGATCGCGTAGATCGGCGCGTTGCCGTGCGCCTTATAGCCCTCGTCCTTGAGCATGTCGGCCGCACGAGGGTCGTCGCCCTGGGGAAAGTACGCCGTCGCGACGATCACTTTCGCGTCGGAGCCGGCGGCGATCACGCCGGCCCGGTCGACCGCACGCAGCGAGGAGTCCGAGCCATCGGTCCCGACCACGATGGTCTGATAGGCGCCCATCTACCCTCCCAGTGTCGTTTGCAACGCCATCGCAGACAGTAACGCTTCACTGCACAACGGCGGGTCTGATTGGCGACACCTTACCGTTTGCGCGGCCGGGGTCCTATCTGCGACCGGCACGGCATCGTCACCGCCGCAACCCGGCGCGCTGGCCTCAACGACAGCCGCTCAGCCGCAATGACCCTGCCGCGGAACACTTTCGGAGCACATCAAACGGGTCGCTGGCGCGCTTGGTTGGGTCCGATGACTTGGCCTTCGACCACCCGTTGTTCCCGCCTAAGCCCTAGACTTGCAAATAGTGCTGTCGCAGACGCTGAGCCCCGAACGTGCGACGGATGTGCCTCTTGCCGCGCAAAAAACAGCCGGAAGGTACGACCCGGTCGCGGTCGCCGTGCTGACCGTTGCCATTTCGCTCGCCGGTGCCAGCAGGCCCTCACTGTGGTTCGACGAGGCGGCCACCATCTCGGCGGCGAAGAACCGTTCGCTCGGCGACATGTGGCAGATGCTGGCCAACATCGACGCCGTGCACGGGCTGTACTACCTGTCGATGCGCGGCTGGTTCGCGATTTTCCCGGCCACCGAGTTCTGGTCGCGGGTGCCCAGCGGCCTGATGGTCGCCGTCGCGGCCGCCGGGGTGGTGGAACTGGCCAAGCGGTTCTCCTTCCGCTCGGTGGCGGTGTGCTCGGGCGTGATGTTCGCGATCCTGCCGCGCACCACGTGGGCCGGCATCGAGGCCCGCTCGTACGCGTTCACGGCCGCGATCGCAGTCTGGCTGACGATCCTGGTCCTGGTGGCGGAGCGGCGTGCCTGGCGTGGGTTGTGGTTGCTGTATGCCCTCGCGCTGCTGCTGGCCATTCTGCTCAACATCTATCTGGTTTTCCTGGTGCCGGTGTACGGCGCGCTGCTGGGCATACTGTCGGCGCGCCGATCCACGATTGTCTGGTGGGCCGCCACATCGGCGCCGGTGGTGATGGCGATGACACCGTTCATGCTCTTAGCGCACGGCCAGAGAGTCCAGGTCGCCTGGATCTTTCCGATCGGGACGCGCACCTTCGGTGACGTCACGGTGCACCAGTATTTCGACAAGAGTGTTCCGTTCGCCGTGGCCGCCGGCGTCGTCATCACCGCCGCGCTGCTGGTGATGTGGCTGCACGGAGACCGGCGGCCGGACTCCGGAACGCGGACACTGCTGCGGGTCGCGCTGGCGTGGATCGTGATACCCACGACGGCGGTGGTCGCATACTCGTCGGCGGTCGAGCCGCTCTACTATCCCCGGTACCTGTATTTCACCGCGCCCGCGATGGCGGTGCTGCTCGGCGTCTGCATCGTCACGGTCGCGCGCAGCCGGCTACCGATCACCGGTGCGCTGTTGGCTCTGGCCGCGGTGGCGACACCCAATTACCTGTTCAGCCAACGGGGTCCATACGCGAAAGAGGGCATGGATTCCAGTCAGATAGCCGACGTGCTGACGTTTCACGCGGCGCCCGGCGACTGCCTGCTGCTGGACAACACCGCGGCATGGAAGCCCGGCCCCATCCGCCCGATCACCGCCGTTCGACCGGCGACCTATGGCAAGCTGGTCGACCTCGACCGCGGAATGCCGGCGGCCAGGCAGCACACGCTGTGGGACGGCGCCATTCCGGTATCGGCTGTGGCAAACAGGATCAAGCAGTGCCAGGTGATCTGGACGGTGTCCGAACGCGACAAGACACTCCCCGATCACGCCCGCGGCGCCGCCCTGCCGGCCGGCCCGAGGATGGCCCGGGCTCCCGCCTACCAAGTTCCGGCGCGGTTCGGCTTTCACATCGTGGAGCGATGGCAGTTCAGCTTCGCCCAGGTCACCAAGTCGGCTCGATAAAGTGGCCCCGGGGGTGATGCGAAATGCGCGCGGCGGGGGCACAGGACTTCATACCCGACACCGATAACCTGGCCGACCTGGCGGCCGCGGTCGGGGGGTGTCGTGGCTGTGACCTGTATCAGTACGCTGATCGGGCAGTATTCGGAGCCGGTTCGCCCGACCCGCAGATGATGCTGGTCGGGGAACAGCCCGGCGACCAGGAGGACAAGGCCGGCCTGCCGTTCGTGGGGCCGGCGGGCCGCCTGCTCGACCAGGCTCTGGCGGCCGCCGACATCGACCGCGACCGGGTGTATGTCACCAACGCGGTGAAACACTTCAAGTTCACCCGCGCGGAACGCGGCAAACGCCGAATCCACAAGACACCCAGCAGAACAGAAGTGGTCGCCTGCCGGCCGTGGCTGCTCGCCGAGTTGACCACGGTGCGGCCGGACGTGGTGGTGCTGATGGGTGCGACCGCTGCAAAGGCGCTGATGGGCAACGCCTTTCGGCTGACCCAGCACCGAGGCGAGGCCCTGGGGCTGCCGGACGACGATCCAGCGGTGAAACTCGACTTGGATCCCGCGGTGGTGGTCACCGTGCATCCGTCATCGGTGCTGCGAGGACCACCAGAAGATCGCCAAGAAGCGTTCGACGGGCTGGTCTCGGACTTGCGGTTCGCTGGAACTCTGTTGCGTTAGCGCCGCAGTGCTGGCCTGACCTGGCGGCGCTCGGCCGAGCGAGTGGCGGGATTCGAACCCGCGTAGACGGCTTTGCAGGCCGGTGCCTCGCCACTCAGCCACACCCGCACTCGCCCCACGATGTCAGCCGCATGCGGTCGATCCCACCGTTCGACTCAGGGTGATTCGTGGAGGGCAGGACTCGCGCTGAAAGCCATGGGTTGCGACACGGTCACGGATGCATACCTATCAATGGATCGGTGATCACAACAGTCACACAGATCACTATCGTCACATCAGCTGACTGCGACGTCAATGCGACGTCCTGTGCCTGGAAAGGTGTGACATGTCGCCGCGTCCTCGAATCGCGCTGGTATCGATGGCGTCGGCGGCCGCGACGGGACTCATCGTTGCGATCGGCGTCGCGCCAGCAGCGACCGCCGACCTTTGCAGCTCTGCCCCAGCACCCAACACTGCGGCGCCGCCGAACGCCGGGGCGCCGACTCCGGCCCTGCCCTGGCCGCTCGACCACATACCGATAGGGCGCAAGCCCGTCGGCGCGAACGAGCATGCGCCGCTACCCAAGCTGGGTCCGCTGATATCTGCTTTGCTGAACCCGTCTCGGAACTCCGCGTCGGTGCACAACCAAGCGGCGGTGATACCCGGGCCCAATCCTCCCGGCGCCGGCAACCAACAGCCCCAGCCGGTTCCCAACGCAGCCACGATTCAGCCGCCGGCGCCGCCGGCGCCTGACGCAGTGACGGCGCCTGCGACGTCGCTCGTCGGGTGGGTGAACGGACCGAACAGCCCAAACAACACCCTGCAGCGTTTCGGCGTCGCCGGGGCCGACCTCGGGATCATGTGGGACAACGGCGATCCCGGCAATGACCAGGTGCTCATCGCCTTCGGCGACACGTTCGGCTATTGCAGCGTCCGCGGCCAACACAGATATAACGCAATGTTCCGCAGCCAAGACCGTTCGCTGTCCCACGGAATCGACGTGCCGTCCGGCTCGGTCTACGACACCCACTCCGGCTCACCGGAGTGGCAGGCGGGCTTTTCCAAACAGATCATCAACAGGCTTGGCGTGGCGCCAACGGAGGTGGCGATCATTCCGACCGCCGGCATCTCCGTCGGCAGAACCCAATACGTCAACTTCATGTCCATCAAGGACTGGGGCAACCCCGGCGAATGGTCGACGAACTTTTCGGCAATCGCGATGTCCCCCGACAACGGCCAGAACTGGTGGATCTACCCCGGGACCATCCGCACGCCTGCGGCCGACAGCATCTCGGGTGTCCCGTACGCCGCGGGAAACGAGAATTTCCAGCAGGGGGCGTTCATCCGGCCCGGCGACGGTTACGTCTACTCGTTCGGGACACCGTCCGGCCGCAGCGGCCCGGCGTTTCTGGCGCGAGTTCCGCAGGGCTTTGTGCCGGATCTCAGCAAATACGAATACTGGGACGGCGGGTCCTGGATTCCCAACAATCCGTCGGCCGCCACGCCGGTGATCCCGGGTCCGGTGGGCGAAATGTCGGCCCAATACAACACCTATCTCAAGCAATACCTGGCGCTCTACTGCAAAGATTCCGGCGACGTCGTGGAAAGGACGGCGCCGGCTCCGCAAGGACCGTGGGGTCCCGAGCAACCGATCGTGACGTCAGCGCAGATGCCAGGCGGCATCTACGCGCCGTACCTCCATCCCTGGTCGACGGGAAAAGAACTGTACTTCAACCTGTCGCTGTGGTCGGCATACAGCGTGATGTTGATGCATACCGTGCTGCCATAGCCGCTGCGTTCACGCGGATCTGGCGCACCGCAGCAGCAACGTGCTGACCGCGCCGAGTGCCGCGACCACCGCGAAGACCGCGAAAAGCCAACGAGCGGCGGCGGCGTCGCCGCCCCGCGTGGCATTCACCACCACGCCCGCCAACCCGGCGCCGAACGCACCGGAGATCAACTGCACGGTGTTGATCGCCGCGGCCGCCGCGCCCGCGTCGACCGGGTCGGCGACGGCGCCCATGATCCACGCGGACAAGTGTGGCCACGCGATCCCCACCCCGGCGCCCGCGACGAACAGCGCCACCGGCCAGATCCGGTGCGTCACGGCCGCCAACGCAAGACCGGTCGCCATCACCAGCGGCGCGACCGTCACCAACCGCGCCGCGACACGTTGCCGGCCCACCGACGCACTGAGGATCTCCGACAGCGTCCACCCCACGGCCAGCACCGCACCCAGAAAGCCCGCCGTCACCGGCACCAGATGAGCCAGCCGCTGCCCGAGCAGCGGCACGTACATGTCGACCATGGTCGCCGCCATCAGCAGCCCGATCGTCACATACATCCACTTCAGCGGGCCCGGGCGGAACGCCGCGCGGGGCAGTACCGCCGTCGTCGCCATCCGGTCGACCACGAGGAAACACCCGGCGAGCCCGGCGCCGGCCGCCAGCAACGCCGCCGTCGCGATTGTGGTCCGCTGAACACCGGCCACGCTGACCGCCAGTGCCGCCGCGCCCAGCAGGATCAGCGACCACACCGGGACCCGGGAGGTGGGGACCGCGCCCCCCGCGGGCCGGCCCGGCGGCAGCGCCCCGGGGACGAGGGCCACCGTCGCCGTGGCCGCCACGGCCAGCGACCCGAACGCCCAACGCCACACACCGAACTGGGCGAAGAGCCCGCCGGCCGCCGGGCCGAGCAAGGTGCTGACGCCCCACATTGCGGACACCAAGGCCGACGCACGGGTCCACAGCGACTCCGGGAGGGCCCCGTTAATTACCCCGTATCCCAACCCGGCCAACAAACCGCCCGCAGCGCCCTGAACGGTCCGGGCCACCAACATCACCGCCATGCCGGGCGCCAGGGCACAGCCCACGGTGCCGGCGACGAACCCGCACAGTGTGAGCAGATACGCCAGCCGCGGCCCGCACCGGAGCAGCATTGGGTTGACCGTGGTGGCCGCGACGACCGAACCGACGAGGTAGACGGTGGTGACCCATGCGTAGAAACGCCGCCCGCCGATGTCGGCGACCGCGCTGGGCAGCAGGCTGATGGTCAAGAACTCGTTGGTGGCGTACAAGCCGACGCCGCTCGCGAGAACCGCCGCCGTCCCCAGGTGCCGGCGGCCCAGCAGCTCCCGCCAGCTGCCGGTGGAGGTGGTTATCTCAGCCCCGCGGCGTCCATTCCGCGCAATTCCCGCTTCAGGTCGGCGATCTCGTCGCGGATCCGAGCCGCCAGCTCGAACTGCAGGTCCCGCGCCGCCGCCATCATCTGCGCGGTCAGGTCCTTGATGAGGTCGGCCAGCTCGGCCCTCGGCATGCTCGCCGTGTCGCGGCCCTCGAAGATCCCGGCGCTGACCGCGCGCCCCGGCTCACCCTGGGCCCGGCGACCACGCGACGCGTTGCGTCCCGACCCGCCGATCTCCACGATGTCGCTGTCGTCGGCCTCGCGGTACACCTGGTCGAGAATGTCGGCGATCTTCTTGCGCAACGGCTTCGGATCGATGCCGTGCTCGGTGTTGTACGCGATCTGCTTGGCCCGGCGCCGCTCCGTCTCGTCGATCGCCTCCTTCATCGACTCGGTGACGTTGTCGGCGTACATGTGCACTTCGCCGGACACGTTGCGGGCGGCGCGGCCGATGGTCTGGATCAGGCTGCGCGACGACCGCAGGAACCCTTCCTTGTCCGCGTCCAGGATCGACACCAGCGAAACCTCCGGCAGGTCCAGACCTTCGCGCAGCAGATTGATGCCGACCAGCACGTCGTAGTCCCCGAGTCGCAGCTGCCGCAGCAGCTCCACCCGGCGCAGCGTGTCGACCTCGGAGTGCAGGTAGCGCACCCGGATGCCCATCTCGAGCAGATAGTCGGTCAGGTCCTCGGCCATCTTCTTGGTCAGCGTGGTGACCAGCACCCGCTCGTCGGCCTCGGCGCGTTTGCGGATCTCGCCGATCAGGTCGTCGATCTGGCCCTTGGTCGGCTTGACGACCACCTGCGGGTCGACCAGGCCGGTCGGCCGGATGACCTGCTCGACGAACTCGCCGCCGGACTGGCTCAGCTCGTAGGGGCCCGGTGTCGCCGACAGATACACCGTCTGACCGATCCGGGAGGCGAACTCCTCCCAGGTCAGTGGCCGGTTGTCGATCGCCGACGGCAGCCGGAACCCGTAGTCCACCAGGTTCCGCTTGCGCGAGATGTCGCCCTCGTACATGCCGCCGATCTGCGGAACCGTGACGTGCGACTCGTCGATGACCAGCAGGAAATCCTCCGGGAAGTAGTCCAGCAGGGTGGCCGGGGCCGAGCCCGGCGGTCGGCCGTCGATGTGCCGCGAGTAGTTCTCGATGCCGGAGCAGAAACCGACCTGGCGCATCATCTCGATGTCGTAGTTGGTCCGCATCCGCAGCCGCTGCGCCTCCAGCAGCTTGCCCTGACGCTCCAGTTCGGCCAGCCGCTCGGCCAGCTCCTGCTCGATCGTCGAGATCGCGTGCGCCATCCGGTCCGGACCGGCCACGTAATGGGTCGCCGGGAAGATGCGCAGCGAGTCCACCCGCCGGATCACCTCGCCGGTCAACGGGTGTAGGTAGTACAGCGCCTCGATCTCGTCGCCGAAGAACTCGATGCGCACCGCGAGCTCCTCGTAGGACGGGATGATCTCCACCGTGTCGCCGCGTACCCGAAACGAGCCCCGGGTGAACGAGAGGTCGTTGCGGGTGTACTGGACGTCGACCAGCAGCCGAAGCAGCGCGTCACGCGACACCTCGGTGCCCACCAGCAGCTCCACCGATCGGTCCAGGTACGACTGCGGGGTACCCAGGCCGTAGATGCAGGACACCGACGCCACCACGACCACGTCGCGGCGCGACAACAGGCTGGAGGTCGCCGAGTGCCGCAGCCGCTCGACGTCGTCGTTGATCGAACTGTCCTTCTCGATGTAGGTGTCGGTCTGGGCGATGTAGGCCTCGGGCTGGTAGTAGTCGTAGTAGGAGACGAAGTACTCAACCGCGTTGTTCGGCAACATCTCCCGCAGCTCGTTGGCCATCTGGGCGGCCAGCGTCTTGTTCGGTTCCATCACCAGGGTGGGCCGCTGCACCCGCTCGATCAGCCACGCGGTCGTCGCCGACTTTCCGGTGCCGGTGGCGCCGAGCAGAACCACATCGCGCTCAGCTGCCCGGATGCGGCGCTCCAGCTCGTCGATCGCGGCGGGCTGGTCCCCCGCGGGGGCGTAGGGGCTGACCACCTCGAAGCGGGCGCCGGTGCGCACCGCATCCTCGACAGCGCGGTACTCCGAGTGCGCCACGACCGGGTGTTCAGTAGCGAAAGCCATGGCGTCCAGGGTAGGCGTCGGCACCGACAGGTTCCGGGCGTCGGTACAGCAGGGTGTAGCGCCAGAACAGCCGGCGTCTGATGTCGGCTCCCGGCAGCAGCCGTGACGCCCCCGCCCGCACCTGTGCCAACGTCATCTCCGGGGCCCTGACCGGTGCTTGGACTTCGACACGGGTACCGCGCGTCAGCGCGCGGGCGGCCAGGTTGGCCGGCACCGCCACCGCAGCGTGCAGGTAGTCGACGAGCGTCGCCTCGCGGTAGCAGCCGAGCACCATCAGCACGCCGCCGGGGGCCAGCACATCGCGCAGTTTGGCAGTGGTCTGCGCGAAGGGCATGTGGTGAAGGCTGGCCAGGCACGAGACGAACTGATACCCGTCCGGGTGCGGGACGTACTCGGAGAAGTCCGCCTGGACATAGGTCAGATTGGCGAGACCGCTCGACTGCCGGCGCGCCTCGGCGATCAGCTCGGGAGCAGTGTCGACGGCCTCGACGAATCGTGCCTGCCTCGCCAGTTTTCTCGCGAACAGGCCGGTGCCGCAGCCGATGTCGAGCGCCCGGTCGCAGCCGGGCGGCACCGCGCGCAGCAGGGCACGGTGATAGAAGTCGTTGTGGCTGAACGAATGTCTGGCGGTGTGAGTCATGTCGGCGGTATCCGGAGGCCTATGCTGACTCTATCCACCCGCCGAAGCACGAAACGTTCGACCTAGTCGCACGCACCAACACCGACCCGAAAGGGATCGTGCGGGCCGTCGACGTGTACACCGTGCGGCCATGGGGTCTCTACATGGCCCGCCCGACACCGGGCCGGGTTCAGTTCCATTACCTCGAATCCTGGCTGCTGCCCTCGGTAGGCCTGCGCGCCAACATCTTCCACTTCAACCCCGGCTACGAGCGCGAGCAGGACTACTACCTCGACGTCGGCGAGTTCACCGCAGGCGAATCGGTGTGGCGATCCGAGGACCACTACCTCGACCTGGTCGTCCACGCAGGGTTGTGCACCGAGCTGCTCGACATCGACGATCTGCTCGACGCGCACCGCCAGGGGCTGCTGGGCAGCCGCACCGTGGAGGGAGCGATCCGCCGGGCGGTGAACGCGATCGACGGGCTGGCGCGCAGCGGGTATGACCTGCACGGATGGCTGGCCGGCAACGGCATGGAGCTGACGTGGCGGGGCTTTTGACCCGGGGCGGGGTGGCGATGCATTCGTGGACGGTCATCATCTTCACGGGTGGGCGGCTGGCAACCGGTTGCGTTGCGGCGTCGGTTCTGGCGTAAGCTCCGCGACATGAGGCCGACCACGCGTGCATTGCTCGGTGCGACCTGCATGACGGCGGTGATCGTCGGCGGCCAGCTAACCCCCACGGGTGCGCTGGCCGACGACGACCTGCACAATGTGACCTACCGGGCCCGGGTCGACGGGCTGGCCCGCGGCGCGATGATCACCTACAACGTCAACGCCGCCCAGGTACAGAGCGCGAACCCGACGATGCTACCCGGGCGGACGTTCGAGGCCAACGCGGTGCTGGGCGACGCCCAGCAGGCCGGCATGCAGGTGTCGATCCGGTGGCCGTACTCGGCGAACCTGCACTGCGAAATCCTGGTCGACGACGCCACCGTCGCGCAGGCCGACCAATTCATCGGGCCGCGGCTGACCCCGGCCAGCGAAGACCCCAACTATGGCGTACTGACCTGCGGCGCACCACTGTCCAACGCGGCCGGCGGCAACGTCGTCAACACCAACCCGGTCAGCCAGACGGCGACCAGTTAACCGATTCGGCCCATTGCCAGGCGCGGCGGTAGGCGTCGAGGAACCACGGTTGCGTCGCATCGGCGAGGTGCGGCCCGGCCCGCGCCGCCCGCTTGGCGGCCACATAGTCGCGGCGCACATCGGGGTTGGCTTTCAGCCAGTCGGTAAACAACAGCGCAAACCGCTGATTGGGCCAGCCGTTTACCCGCAGATGGATGTTCGCGGGGCGGCCCGGGTCGGCTGCGGCGTGAAACCGCTTGCGCCAAACGGCTTTTTCGTCGGTGTGTGGCACGTCGCTGGTGATGGCTCGGATTCGCGGATAGCCGGCGGTGCTCAGCGGATCCTCGAGCTCGTCGGCAACCGTCAGCGACGGGACCGTCACCTGCACGTCGATGACGTCCCTGGCGTCCATGCCGGGCACCGCCGTCGAACCGACATGGTCGACCCGCAGCGCCTTCGATCCGCACGCGGCCTTGAGCCGCTCGACGATCCGACGGGCCTGGCCGGGCCAGGTCGGGTCGGCCGGCACCATCGTCTCCGGTGTGGCGATGGGGTGCCGCGTTGTGATGTTGTGGGCAAACGGAGTTATCCGGTCGTGCCACAGCTCGCGGGCCCGCTCCACCACGTCGCCGGGGCTGCCGGAATTGTCCAGCCACACGTCAGCGACCTTGCGGCGCTGCTCGTCGGTGGCCTGCGCAGCAATCCGCGCCCGGGCATCCTCGGCGCTCATGCCGCGCTGTTCGACCAGGCGGCGCACCCGCACGTCCGGGTCCGCGTGCACGACCACGACCAGCGGGAAAAGCGGCGCCATGCCCGATTCCACCAGCAGCGGGATGTCTTCGACGACGACCTCGTCCTCGGAAACCGCGGCGATGATCTCCGCACGCCGACGGCCCACCAGCGGGTGCACGATCCCGTTTAGGGTGGCCCGTTGGTCGTCGTTGCTGAACGCCTTGGCGGCAAGCGCCGGCCGATCGAGCGCCCCGTCCGGACTCAGGATCTGCGCACCGAACGCCTCGACCAGCGCGGCAAGTCCTTCGGTGCCGGGCTCGACGACCTCCCGGGCGATCACGTCGCCGTCCACGATCACACCGCCGCACTCGGCGAACGCGGCCGAAACCGTGGACTTACCGGCGCCGATCCCGCCGGTCAGCCCGATCCTCAGCATGTCCGCGCACCGACTTGCGTCTCGGCGACGTCTTGGGGTGTCAGGCGCTGCCGGCCAGCTTCTCCCGCAGCGCGGCCAGCTGCTCGTCGCTGGCCAGTGATCCCCCGGCGGACTGCTCCTCCGAGCGCGCCGCGCCGTTGGCGGACGGCTTCTCGGCCGCGGCGGCCTCGGCAGCGGCGAACTTCTCCATCTGCGCGGTGTGCATCTTGTGCCGCCGCTCGGCCTCGGCGTAGCGGGCCTCCCACTCGGCACGCTGCTTCTCGTAGCCATCCAGCCACTCGTTGGTCTCGGGGTCGAAGCCCTCGGGGAAGATGTAGTTGCCCTGGTCGTCGTAGCTGTCGGCCATGCCGTACTTCGACGGGTCGAACTCCTCGGTGTAGTCCTCGTTTGCCTGCTTGAGGCTCAGCGAGATCCGGCGCCGCTCCAGGTCGATGTCGATGACCTTCACCATCGCGTCGTCGCCGACCCCGACCACCTGGTCGGGGACTTCCACGTGGCGCTCGGCCAGCTCGGAGATGTGCACCAGCCCCTCGATGCCCTCCTCGACTCGGACGAACGCGCCGAACGGCACCAGCTTGGTGACCTTGCCCGGCACGATCTGGCCGATCGCGTGGGTACGGGCGAAGTGGCGCCAGGGGTCTTCCTGGGTTGCCTTGAGCGACAACGACACCCGCTCGCGGTCCATGTCGACGTCGAGCACCTCGACGGTCACCTCGTCGCCCACCTGCACCACCTCGGACGGGTGGTCGATGTGCTTCCAGGACAGCTCCGAGACGTGCACCAGACCGTCGACACCGCCCAGGTCGACGAACGCACCGAAGTTCACAATCGACGACACCACGCCCTTGCGGATGGCGCCCTTCTGCAGCTGGTTGAGGAACTCGCTGCGCACCTCGGACTGCGTCTGCTCCAACCAGGCCCGGCGCGACAGCACGACGTTGTTGCGGTTCTTGTCCAGCTCTATGATCTTGGCCTCGAGCTCCTTGCCGATGTAGGGCTGCAGGTCACGGACGCGGCGCATCTCGACCAGCGATGCCGGGAGGAAACCGCGCAAACCGATGTCGAGGATCAGGCCGCCCTTGACGACCTCGATGACGGTGCCTTTGACGGCCTCATCCTTGTCCTTGAGCTCCTCGATCGTGCCCCAGGCGCGCTCGTACTGGGCGCGCTTCTTGGACAGGATCAGCCGGCCTTCCTTGTCCTCCTTGGTGAGGACGAGGGCCTCGACCTTGTCGCCGACAGACACCACCTCGCTGGGGTC
>Ga0213881_10001056_pt1 | contig 14073 bp, 9 predicted proteins | sample BarmaccoBMER_R08_FD_160104 | JGI IMG/M metagenome (GOLD analysis project Ga0213881, IMG submission 160104) | Barbacenia macrantha exposed rock microbial communities from rupestrian grasslands, the National Park of Serra do Cipo, Brazil - ER_R08 ... | reverse complement strand
TTCTTTGAACTCCTCGGGCGGCAGCCCTTCGGCCCAATGGATCATAAAATCCTCGAGGCCCGGATATTTCGCCTCGATCGATTTGATGCCTTCGATGATGTGCGAGGGCGGTCCGCAAAACCAAGCATTCTGCTGCACGCCGTCGCGCAGCGAGGGCACGCGGGCGGGCGCGCCCGGCGTGCCCCATGTGCGGCCCTGCTCGTCGGCATAGCGCACAAACCCGAACGGTGCGAACCATTTGTAGCGCTCGTCGTGCGAGGGCTCGACGCGGCGCATCGCCTCCGCCTCGCTGTCCGCAATGTAGAGGCCGGCGCCCCAGATCATGTCCTCCCCGAGCTTCACCGGGCGGCCGTGCCGGTGACAGGCGTCGCAAAAGGCGCGGATCACATCGTCGAGGATCTTCTCGCCGTTGAGCGTAACCAGCGCCTTGAGGCCGTATTTCGCCATCATGTCGATGGTCCTGCCGCTGGCGATCGGCATCCACATCTCGACCGGCAAGTGCTTGGGCCGCGGCACCATCGTGATTTCCTCGAGCTGGTAGCCGCGGTAAGGCACCGGCGGCGGGCATTCGTAATATTGGCCCTTGTGATGAAATGCCTGCTCGTTGAAGCATTTCAAAAGGAGCTGTAACTGCTCTTCGAACAAATCGCGATTGGCTTCGGCATCGAGAAGAGGCGCTCCGAAGGTCTCGACCTCGCGCGTGTGATAGCCGCGTCCAATTCCCATGATCACGCGGCCGTCGGTGACGATGTCCGCCATTGCGTAGTCTTCGGCCAGCCGGATCGGATGCCACATAGGGAGGATGTTGAACGCGCAGCCGAATTTCAGGCGCCGCGTCTGGGTGGCCAGCCATAACCCGAGCTGTATCAGGTTGGGCAGGCATTCATATCCTTCGCGCTGAAAATGATGCTCCGCCGTCCAGAAGGCGTAATAGCCGAGTTCGTCCATTACCCGGGCGACATCGCGGGCAGTCCAGAATACCTCGCCGAGCTGCTCGTTCGAATACCGGCGGTCGTTTGCCGGCGTGCCCGCGAGGCCGATATTGTCGAGTTCGATCTGCCCCACATAGAGGGCGTGAAAGCGTTTGATCATCGGGTTGGTTGACCTCCAGCGAATGCAAAACGCAGTATCCGCCCGCCGCGTTGGCGCCCCGAACCCAAAAAGCAAGCCTTTACGGGAACATCCCACGTTCGGGCGGTTCCCACGCGTAGGGTTAGCGGGAAGCGTAACCATAGGCGGGCGGAGCCGCGAAGTAATCAGGATAATACAGTTGCTGGCCTTGTTGCGGCTCCATTACGGGTCCGGGAGGGCTCTCGGCCCCCGGAGTGAAGTCGCTGGGTGGGGAAAGCTGGCCGTCCGAGGGCCAGGCCGTGGTCCGGCTCCGAATGAAACGCTTTGGTGGCCTTGTCGACGCACGTTGGCTTTCGTCGGATGGCTTGCGTGCCGCGCCGGCACCTTCTGTTTTATAGCTGAGTGGAGACGAGGCTTCTTCTGGGATAACGCGGTGTTTGATCCGTCAAACGTGACCGCGGACGGACGCGATCCCGATTGATTGTCACCGGTCGTCGGTTCGGAGGTCCGTCGCTCTTAGGCCGGGACAGTGCGCAGTAGGGGCGGCAGCGGGGCGCTGGCAGCGGGCTCCTCGTCTGCCGTCACGTCGTGCCCTGCAACGAGAAGCAGCAGGGCGGCGATTATGGCAGTTCAGGACAATTCCAGTGTTATCGCGTCGCGCCCACCGGATGGGTCTGTTTGGCCACCTTGGCACTTAATCTCCCTGCGCGAGCGCCCCACCCCCCTCTCAGTGGTACGGGTCGGCAGCGTCGCGCAGTCCATCGCCAAAGAAGTTAAAGGCCAGCACGGTTACGATGACGCAGGCGACGGGCAGCATCAGCCACGGATAGAGCGCGACGACGTTGATGTTTTGAGCTTCGTTGAGCAGCACACCCCAACTGGTCATTGGCGGCCGCAACCCTAGGCCGAGGAACGAAAGCGCGGTCTCGCCGAGGATCATTCCGGGGATCATCAGGGTGGCCGAAGCGATCAGATGGCTCATAAAGCTCGGGAGCAGATGCCGGCCGATAATTCGAGCCGGCTTCGCGCCCATCAACACTGCGGCGGTACAAAAGTCTTCCTCGCGCAATGCAAGAAGTTTCGACCGCACTGCACGGGCAAGATGCGTCCACTCGATCATACCGAGGATCAGTGTGATGCCGATATAGACGAGGATCGGGCTCCAGCTCACCGGCAGGATCGCGGACAGCGCCATCCACAGTGGGAGGTGAGGGAACGATTGGATGACCTCGATGCCTCGCTGGATAAGGATGTCAATCCACCCGCCGTAGTAACCCGCGATGCCCCCGATCAGAATACCAAGCGTAAAGCTGACGGCCACACCCAGAAGCCCAACGGTCAGCGATATGCGCGCACCGTAAATCATTCGCGACAGGAGATCGCGACCCAGCCGGTCGGTCCCGGCCAGAAAGAGCTGCCCGCCGACCGCCGGGCAGACGAGGTGCAGATCACTTCGGAACAAACCCCAGAGATGAAATTCGTCGCCACGGCAGAAGAAGCGGAGCGTCTGTCGCTTACCGTTGGGGGTGTAGACGCGTTCGAGTGTCTTCATGTCGAGCCTGTAATCGTAACCGTAGACGAATGGGGCCACGAGCCGGCCCTGGTCGAAAATCCGTACCCGTTGCGGCGGCGCGTAAATGAAATCGGTGTTCCGGGCATCGAGGTCATACGGAGCGAGGAACTCGCTGAAGAAGATCGACGTGTACATGACGAGAAGAATGATGCCGGACAGAACGGCTATTCGGTGGCGGCGCAGCTTCCACCACATCATCCGCCACTCCGACGCCATGTAAAAGCGCTCTTGCGCGGGCGTCATTCGCTCGACCGAATAAGGGTCGAACGGCGCGTCGGATACGTAGTGCAGCAGCGGCTCGGCGATCACGTCAGGCGGTCCCCCTGCCCTCTTACGCGGGACGCCGCCCGCGAACGTCATCTCGCTCATTGAGTTCGGCCCGCCTGCAGACGGATGCGCGGATCGAGCACCGCCAGCGCCAGATCGGACACAAAGACCCCGATCACCGTCAGGAAAGCCATAAACATCAAAAACGAACCGGCCAGATACATGTCCTGACTGCGCAGCGCGTCGAGCAGCATCGGCCCGGTCGTCGGCAGGGACATCACCACCGAGACGATGGCGGCGCCGGAGATGACATGGGGGAGCAGCGACCCGATATCCGAGATAAAGGGGTTGAGGGCCATCCGCAGCGGATATTTGAACAGCAGTTTGAGCGGGCGCAGACCTTTCGCTCGAGCCGTGACGACGTACTGCTTCTGCAATTCGTCCAGCAGGTTGGCGCGAAGCCGCCGGATCATGCTCGCGGTTCCAGCCGTGCCGATAACCACGACCGGGATCCAGAGATGCGCGCCCACGGACACGACTTTGCTGAAACTCCACGGCTGATCGACGTATTTCGGGTCCATAAGGCCGCCAATCGAGATGCCGAAATAAACATTGGCGAGGTAAAGCAGCACGAGGGCCAGCAAAAAGCTCGGCGTGGCCAATCCGAGAAATCCTAGAAACGTCAATAGGTGGTCTGACCAACTGTATTGATGGGTTGCCGAATATACGCCAATTGGGAAAGCGACAATGTAGGTGAATAAGATCGTGGCAAACGAGACAATGAAAGTCATGAGCAATCGGTCGCCGACTACCTGGTTTACCGGAAGGTTGTACGCGAAGGAATAGCCCATGTCTCCGTGCAGAAGGCCGCCGACCCAGAATATATATTGCTCCCAAAGCGGACGGTCGAAACCATACTGCGCCTTCAAGAAATTTATCTTGGCGAGGTCTGCCGCTTCGCCGGAGCTTTGCAATTCAGCAATGTAGGTCGAAAAATAATCGCCCGGCGGAAGATTGATGATCGTGAATATCACGATGCTTATCGCGATCAGGGTCGGGATCATTATCAGAATACGGCGTACTACATAACCGAGCATATCACCGCGCCTTCTACCGAGGCATCGCGTGCGATGGCGGCGAGGCGGCAGAAGCCGATTTCGCCGACGCTTCGGATAAGTCGAACCAGAACCCGTCCGGCTTGTATATGCCAAAATAGGCTCCGGGGTCCCAATTGTAGATTCCCTCTTCGGGAATATTCCGCAGTTTGGCACTGACTACGATCGGTTGCAGAACCCCCGCAACCGTCCCGATGGAGAAAACCTCCTCTGCCCATATCTGCAGCATGTCATGCCAGACCCGGGTATGCTCTTCATCGGATACCGCAGCGAGCCATTCCCCGTACAGGTCCTTTAGCTGGATGGCAGACGGTAAACTGGGCGGTTCGCCCGCAGCGCCCTTTGTTTCATAGTACTGGCCCCATTTGGGCCATTCCAGCTGCTGCTGGGTCGTCGGAGCGAACTCCCACGGCGGCATCGCCGCGGTCGCCAAGCCGTTCTCAATTCCTTTGTCGATCGACATCAATGTCTCGCCCGAGAACACCCGCCGACGAAACAGCGTCAATTGCGATGGTTTGGCGAAGAGCTTGATCCCGATGCGGCGCCAGGAATCGCGGATCAACTCCAGCACATCCGATTGTTCGGTCGATTCACCGGAGTTCTCGACGATGATCTCGAGCGGTCTTCCGTCCGGCAGCTGACGGAACCCGTCGCTGGCTTTGGCAAGACCGATCAGGTCGAGAAGGCGGTTGGCCTCGTGTGGGTCGAAACTGGCCCAAGCTTTGCGGAACCGGGGCTCGAAGAGCGGGCTTTGCGGCAGCAGCGTATTCTGGCCTTCGATCGCTAACCCGAAATAGATGACCTGATTGATCTCGTGACGATCGACTGCCAAGGACAAGGCTCGGCGGAAGCGCAAATCCCGCACTAGACTGCGCCAGACCTCGTCATTGGCATTCAGATTTGGATAAAGCGCCAGTTGGCTGCCAGGACCGGTCCGCCACAGCCATACCTTGTAGTGGTTACGCTCTTCGCTGGCTTTGAGGAACGTATAGTTGTCAAAGCGAAGATAACGCGCCTGGAGGTCGCTCTCTCCGGCGCCGGTCTTGGCCGGAATGATCTTGCTGTCTGCAATAGACAAGATCACTCGATCAATATAGGGAAGTTGATTCCCTTGTTTATCTATTCGGTAATAATATGGGTTTCGCTCGAATACGAAACGGTCGGAAGGCGGCTTCGTTTTTAGGATCCACGGCTCCAGGGACGGCAAATCCGGGTTGTCGTTTCGATACATAGTGTCCAATTTGTTGTGAAGCGCTGCCCAATTGCGTTGGTTCGCTTGCTTCACCAAGGTGTCCAGCACATCTTTTTCCGCGTATTTTTGATGGAATTGCTTCAGATAATGGGATGGACGGTAAATGAAAAGCGGGCTCGGACCGGCCAAATCCGGAAGGAAGAGCGGGTTTGGTCTCGTCCAGCTGTAGCGAACAATCGTCTCGCTCAATACCTCGAAGCGCGGGCCCTCGCCTTGCGGCAGCATCGATATCGGCAACCCGGATGGCGACAAATATTTGTTTTGAGCAACGTCTTCGAACCAGTATCGAAAATCTTCCGAAGTAAACGGTTCCCCATCGGACCATTTGTGCCCTTTGCGGAGGTGTAGCGTGAAAACACTGTTGTGTTCGACTTCGATCGCTTTGAGGATATCGGCTACGAGCGCGAGCGAGGGGGTGTAGCCGACTAGCCTGGCATATCCGTACACCACCATCATACGGGTGTCCTTGGGGCCCCCCATCAGCATCCGCAACTCACCCCCCGGAGTGCCGATCGTCGCGAGTTCTGCCACCGCCGGATCTTCCGGCACCCGCATCCCGATTTTGGGCAGCTTTCCGCTCGCCACATCATCTTTAAGAGCCGGCGTTTCCTGCAACTCGGCTGCCGTCGCCTCCTGGGCGACGAGCGCCGTGCTCAGAGCCAGCCCGAGCCACATCACCTCGCGCCGAGTGAGACGGGCGTCGGTCATCCGCGTCAAAGGATTACGTCCGGGGGATTACGCTCGGGCGCGGCTGGCGGCCCGACCGGTCAGCACGACCGGAGGTTCACTCGCTTCAACGCAATGCCCTTCTGCGATCTCGATCAACCGCGGCGGATTGGCGGGGTCGCGGTGGAACGGGCTGGGCCAAGCATTGGGATCCGATGCCTTTTCGGCGAGCAGCCGATCAAAATCCAACCGTTGCGCGGGGTCTGGCGTCGGCACCGCCGCAAGGAGGGCTTGCGTGTAGGGATGAACCGGGTTGCGAAACAGCATCGCGCGGTCGGCGATTTCGACGATCCGCCCGGCGCACATCACCGCGATCCGGTCGGCGATATAATCCACGACGGCGAGATTGTGCGAGATGAACAGGTAGGTAAGACCCAGTTTTTGTTTTAGATCCATCAGCAGATTTAGGATCTGCGCCTGAATCGATACATCGAGTGCCGAAGTGGGCTCGTCGCAAATCACAAGCCCCGGCCGGAGCGCAAGTGCCCGAGCGATGCCGATGCGCTGGCGCTGACCTCCGGAAAAGCTGTGCGGATAACGTTTGACGTGCCGCAGATCGAGCCCAACGAGCGAGACGAGTTCGTGCACCATCTCGCGCCGCGAGTTTGCATCACCGATGCCGTGGATAATCAGCGGCTCTTCGATGATGTCGTAGACTGTCATGCGCGGATTCAGTGACCCGAACGGATCTTGAAAAACAAACTGCACCTGCCGGCGAAACTGCTTCAAATCTTCGCCCTCGAGCGAGAGAACATCGGTCAAACGCCCGTGGTCGTTGAAGATGATCGAGCCCGAATCCGGATTGACCGCGCGCAACAGCAATTTGCTGAGTGTCGTCTTGCCGCAACCGCTCTCGCCAACGAGCCCGAGGCACTCGCCGCGCTCGATCTTGAGGCTTATCGCGTCGACAGCGACGACGCGCGCGCCCGATTTGGCGCCGCCGAACAATCCGCTTTTGCGGATCGTGTAAGTCTTTCGTACATCCACGCATTCGAGTAGCGGTCCGACCGCCTCGGCCGGCCATTTTCTTCTTTCCGCCATCAGATGCGGCGCATCTCCGGGCGGGATTTCCCGGATCGGGACCAGCCGCTCGCCGGGCTTCATGTCGAAACGCGGCACCGCGCGCAGCAGAGCCTTCAAATAGGGGTGTTCGGCCCGGCGGAAGATGTCGTCGAGCGTCCCACGTTCCATGACCTCACCACGGTACATGACGACGATCTCTTCGGCGACATTGGCCACGACACCGAGATCGTGGGTGATCAGCAGCACCGCCATGTCGAGTTCGTGCTGTAGGTCGGTCATCAACCGCAAAATTTGCGCCTGGATCGTCACGTCGAGCGCGGTCGTGGGCTCGTCCGCAATCAGCAGCGCCGGTCGGCAGACCAGCGCCATCGCGATCATCGCGCGTTGGCGCAGGCCGCCGGACAGCTCGAAGGGGTAACTGCGCAAAGCCCGCTTCGGATCGGGAAAGCCGACGAGGCGGAGCATTTCTTCGGTCAGCTCGGCCGCTTCCCCGGCCGTCACCTGTCGGTGAAGCCGGAGCGCCTCTCCCACCTGATTGCCGATCGTGTGCAGCGGCGATAACGAAGTCATCGGCTCTTGAAAGATGATGGAAATTCGGCCGCCACGGATCGCCCGCATCTCCGGGCCGTCCCTCGGCAACTTCGCGATATCCACCACTCGCCCGTCAAGGCGGGGGTCGGCGAACAAGAGTTCGCCTCGAGTGATGACGCCGCTGCGAGGGAGTATTCGGAGGATTGTTTGGCTGACGACCGATTTTCCGGACCCCGATTCTCCGACGAGGGCCACAATCGATCGCGGACGCACACGAAACGAAACGCCGGTGACCGCTCGGATAAAGCCGCCCGGCGCAGCAAACCGGACATGGAGATCGCGAACCTGAAGGAGATCGGTCATTCCGCACCTCCAGCCGCAAGCTCTCGCGACGGCGCCATCACCGCTCGACGCTCGATGCCGAGCACCTGCAGGTTTGCCGATGTGGCGGGATCCAGTTGCAGCCCGCGCATCGCAGCAGCTTGGGCCGAGGAGGTTACGAGTTCGGAAAACCCGATGATCCGGCTATCGACGCGCAGGGTGGACCAACCGGAGCGGAGTTCGAGCTGCATCCACCCGTCGCGACCATCGCGCCGCGTCGAATAATAGGCGAGCCTCATCCGGTCGAGCTCGTCCCACGAGATCTTTGTCCGCAGCGCCCCCGACACCCTCAGCGCGGCCGCGGTGACCTCGATGCAAGTGAACTGACGAAGCGCAGTGCGAATACCAAAAGCCGCGAAGAGGAGGGCCACCCCCCCCAGCAACGTCGCTTCGAAGATCCCCACGGGGGCGATTGCGGGCACCGCAACCGCCGGGATAAGGCCAGCCGCCGCCCGGAGATAGTCGCCAAACAGGGCCGGGACCGGGTAGGTGTGGCGAGTCATGCTGTGGCGGCCGACGCGGGGGCGAAGACTTCGGCCGCATTCAGCCAGCGCGCCGCCGGATGAGCTGTCGTCGTCGCGATCAGCCGGTCGAGGAATGCTTCCGCCGCTTCATCCTGAAGAAGGTGATGGGTCAGGATTCCCGTAGGTTCGTCCGCGCACACGGTGCGAAGGCGCCGGGCTCGGAGATGTTCGACGACGCCGCGCAGCGCCGCTTCTTCGCCGACGAACCCGCGACTACCCTTCCAGGCAACGAGATCGACATGGATATTCACCTCGCTAACGCGCAGCAGCGGAGCAGCGCTGCGCGGCCGCACGCGTGAAATAGCCGTGAGACCGCAACGGGGAAGCAGCACCAGGAACGAGTTGTCAAACCGGTTCCATGGCGGCACCAGAACGGGCAGCGCGCGAACTCCGAACAACGCGTCCAGGCGCTCCCGGGCTGCGGCCAGATCGAACATCACCTCGGCGCTCGGGCGGTCCACCGGGAACTCGCTCTTTTTTCCAACGCGCGCATGGTTGAGATGGCGCCAGCCGTGCTGGAGAACATGGACCGACGCATTCGGCGCCGATCGCGGGCAGCGCCCAAGCCATTCGGCAAGCTCCCGCTCCGCCGCCATCGGAATAACCGCAAGGCTGAGTGGGATGGCCGGAGCGATCGACAGTAAACGTCTCAGTCGTGCGGTCGGCGCTACCGCGTCGTCGTCGCGCCACCAGAGCGTCGCAACTTTTCCCTCTTCCTCCCAGCGGTCGAACTCAGCCATGAGATCGGACCACTTCACCATTGTCAGCGCGGCGGTACCCCGGTCATTGGCGGATCATACCGGTAGTCCGCGAACAACGCCAAATTCTCGATTGGGAGATCGGATCATGTTCGCGATCAGTTCGGCACTTCGTCGAGCGCCCCCGGTGTCGATCGAAACGATCGCCGGCCGGGTGGCAATCGCACGATCAATTGCCAAAGCGAGCCGTTCGGGGGACAGCTCATCGGGAGCTATGACTTCAACGGCACCGCGGGCCGCAAGCCGTTGTGCTCGCAGGTTCTGCTCGGTCTCGCGTCCGGTGGCGAACGGCACGACGACCGCGGGCGCCCGGGCTGCCAGGATATCGAGCACCGTATTGTAGCCGCCTTGACTGACCGAGACGAGGCATCGCCGCAAGATTTGCGGGAAGTCCGACCGGTACCGCTCGATGAGAACTCTTTCGGGCAAGGCGGCGGCGAGCGCTCGGAACTCCGGTTCGGGCAGGTTGGGACCGGTGAGCAGACGCCACCCGACTTGGGCCAGGCATCCTCGCCTTCGGGTCTCGATTGCGATCCTGAGCAATGCACCGCCGACGGCGCCCCCGCCGGCGGAGACGACGACCTCTCCTTCCGGCGCAGCGTCGTCCGACTTCGTTGCCCTGCCGGCCGCATCTGCCTCGGCAATGTAGCCAGTATAGATCAGCCGATCGCGGATTTGCGACGCAAGCGGAAAACTGGCTTCGAGCGGAATGAACGCAGGATCGCCGTGAACGAGCACAAAATCGAAGCGCTTGCGGACCCGCTCGACGATCTCGCCCGGGCGCCGCGGGTCACTTGGTGCGACGACAATGTCACGCAGAGAACACAGGACGAGCGGCCGGAGGCGCCGCAACCAGGCGGCTTCGATCAGCCCCTCGAGTTCGAAGCGAAATGCCCGGCGGCCAAATGGAAACGCTTCGATCAGAACGGCGTCGGGCCGCGCTTCCGCAAAAGCGGCCAAGAGCGCCGATCTTCGAACCGTTCGCAGCGCGTCATCAACCGGTCGGTCCGTCTCGTCAACGAGCAGTTTAAATTCCGCGTCGCGAGCCTTGATCGGCGGCAGCTGGACCAACCGCTCGGCCCGGATGTGAGCCAGGTCGGCGAGCGGCTCTCCTCCCGAGATCAGCGTAACTCCGATACCCTGCTCCGCCAAAGCATCGACAATTCTAAGCGAACGCCGCAAATGGCCGACTCCGAGCAGGTGCTGCACGTAAACAAGGACAGACCCGTTCATAGGGTATGGTGGCACTCAGTCACGTGAAGCGGCTCCGCGCACCGTATCGATTACGGCATTGAGGTGGCGAGCGGCAGAAGTTACGCCGTGCTCGTCCCTAACCCGCTGCCGTGCGGCTTCGCCGAAGGCGGCGCGGCGCCGAGGGTCTGCGATCAGGCTGCGCACCGCCTCGGCAAAAGCCGGCGCATCGCCCGGCGGGACGAGAAGACCGGTCACACCGGGTTCGACGACTTCGCCGACCCCGCCACCGCCGCCCGCCACTACCGGAACTCCGCTAGCCTGCGCCTCCAACAGCGCCATGCCGAACGCTTCGTTGAGAGCCGGCCACACGTATAGGTCAGCCGATGCCAACCGTTTGGCAATTTCCATGTCCCCTAGCACTCCTGCCCAGTTCAACCGTTTGTTGAGCGGATAGAGCGCCTCCTCCACGGCGCGGCGGGCTGGCCCGTCTCCAATCACCTCCAATGACCACGGCTGATCCAGCAGGCGCGAAAGGGCGTCGCCGAGAATTCGGTAGGATGCGAGCTTGTCGCCGTGGCGCATCATCGCCACGGTGATCAGGCGCGGCGGCTCACCTCTGACGCAAGCTCGATGCGCGAAGGGCTCGGCATCGAGGAAGGGCTTAAAGGCTACCCAACGTGATGCGTCTCGCAACAGCGGCAACACGCATTCCCGGTCGGCTGGATTAAGGCCGATCACCGCGTCGGCGCGCCTGATCGCTTTTTCGGCTGCCAGCCGGCCTGAGGACCAGCCGCTCGCCGCCTGCTTTGGCGCATCGGAAGCCTCGGCCAGGAGATAGGGAATGCCGAGCGCGTCGGCAACTCTTGGCCCCAGCCAATCCGGCGCCTTGTGGTAGAGGTGGTAGGTGAACCACAGCTCGGGAGCGGTCTCTGGGGCAACGCGCCAGCGCCGAGCAAGCCGGGACGCAAGGCGTTCACCGATAGCCGCCACCCGAGCTTGACGGTGCTGATCGCCCTGTCTGTCATAGCTGCGGAAACGGGACGCGATGAAGACATCATGGCCGGCCACGCGTAGCGCCGAAAGGAACAGCTGCGCAACCCTGCGGTCCCCCGAGGGTACCGGGTGATCAGGCGGCTTCAGCGGCGCATAAAAGGCGATACGCATTCCATTTGCGTCGCGTTTTCCTCGCTTGAAGGAAACCGCTCGGGGGACCGCAGGGCCGGCTCGTGGTCTGGCCGGCGGGCGGAAGCCAGCCCAAAACGGGCTGCCAGAAGATCGATCCCGTCCTCAATCGAAAACAGGCGCCGCACCCGATGCTCTCCGGCTGCACCGAGCCAAGCCCGTTGCATAGGATCAACGATCAGGCGTTCGAGCGCTTCCGCGAGCAGCGATGGGCTGCCTGGGGGCACCAATAACCCGGTCACATGCTGCTCGATCAGCTCGGGGATCGCCGAAACCCTCGTCGAAATGCAGGCGAGTCCCTGAGATTGCGCCTCGACAAGTACGTTAGGTAAGCCATCGCGGTCGCCATCAGCCGCCACCTTGGAGGCAAGCACAAAGAGGTCCGCCTCGCGGTAGGCCGAGAGCACCTCCGGTTGGGCCATTGCGCCGCGCCACTCTATCCGGTGCGACAGACTAAGCCGCTCCGCCTGGCGCTTTAGCGACGCATGCAGCGGACCGCCGCCGATATAGACAAACCGCCATTGCAGGCCAGCACGGAGAAGAGCAAGGGCTTCGAGCAGATCGTCATAACCTTTCTTTGTGACCGACCGCCCGACCGAAAGGATCATGACCGGTTGTTTTGGGTCGCTCCCGTTGCGCGTATTCGATCGGCGCGGGGCCGGCGCGAAGCGCACGAGATCGACGCCGTGATAGCACAGCCATACGGCTTCAGGCCGCGACTCCAGGCCTGCGAGATGGCGGCGCGCGGCCTCGGTACAGGTCACGACCCACCTTGCCTCCGCCAGCTTCGAACGCTTCTCCCATTCCGGAAGTGTCCAGATGTCCTTGGCATGCGCCGACACCGTCCAATCGAGACTGGTCAATAACGCCGTATACCGGGCGACCGAGGCTGGCGTATGTAGAAAATGTGCGTGGAGGTGGTCGACATCCTCGGGCAGCTCGGCGGCCAGAACCAAAGCCTGGCCGAAACGGCGGATCCGATTCGGGGTCGGATCGCGGCACAGGTCCGAAAACCATGCTGCCCGTGCCGCCCTGTACCCCGCTCGTCGGCGCGCCCGCAGCCAGCCTCGCCAAACCCTGACGATGTCTTGGTACAGGTATTCCGGAAGATAGAGCAGCGCGGCCCCGATCTGGCGGTGAATAGGATGCGTCGCACGGTCGGTGGGGTGACGGAGGGAAACTATCAGGATGTGGAGCCCACGCCGCTCCAGAGCGAGGATCTCCTGAGCGATGAAGGTTTCCGAAACCCGCGGGTATCCTTTGAGAACAAAGGCGACACGGCGCGTCGCCCCGGTGGGTACCGTCACATTCAAGTTCCGTAGCGAGCCCGTGCGGCAAAACAACCCGCGCGCCCTTGGTCGAGCCAATTCCGCGCCAAACGATTGACTACCGGCATTCCGTCAAGCAAGCCGGGAATGTGGACGGCCGAAGGAGGCGGTTGCTGAGCGAGACGGCGCAGGGCGGCAGCCATCACGCAAGGATCGCGCGCCTGATCGTCACGGAGCATCGCCAGTAGCCCAAGCTCGGCGGCGCGCTTCGTCCTGATAAACTGCTCCAGGCGTGGCGCAGTCCGCGGTATTATCAGTGCACGCTTGTCGAAGGATAGGATCTCGCAGAACGTATTATAACCGCCCATTGCTACGACGCCGGCGGCGCGCACCATCAAGCTCTCGAGACGAGCGCTGAAGGTAATCGCGCGCACATTTTGGAGCCGGGCCGCGCGGCCGGCGAAAGTCGCCCGCTGTTCGGGCAGCATGAATGGACCGAAGACCAGCAGAGCGGGGTTGGGGATCGCGGGATCGTGCTCGTACGCCGACAACACGTGGTCGATCAGCGCTTCGCCGTCCCCGCCGCCGCCTGGGGTAACCAGGAGAAAATCTTTATCGATGATGCCGAAGAGCTCTGGTGTCAGCTGCACTTCGCTCGCCGTGCGTCTCAAGTATCCGGTATAGGTGACACGCTCGCGGACCGCGCGCGGCACCGACAAACCCGCGAGCGGATCGCAAATCTGGGGCAGGCCGTACACCCAGATTTCGTCGTAATACTCCTCCAGGGCTGGAACCGCCTGCTTGCGCTCCCACTCGCTTTCGAGCGCTTCCGGATCATCCATGACGTCGCGCAGTCCCAGGATCAAAGCCGCCCCGCGCCGCTGCAGCAGGTCGAGGGTATCGCGCACCTCCCCACGTAGTCCCAACGGTTCCTTGTCGACGATCAGCAGTTCGGGGTCAAAGATATCGGCCGTGTGTCGAATTATCGAGGAGCGCATGGCCAGCATCTCGTCGATATCGATGTGCAGATTAAGTGAAACGTATTCTCCGTTGCGTAGCTTGATGACACCCGGCACGCGCACAAAATCGACCCGGGAGCGGAAATCAAAGCTTCCGATGATTGGCGAGCCGGAGAGTATCAGGATCGAGACCGCAGGGTCGGCGTCGACCAGCGAGTGCGCAATAGCGCGGCAACGCCGCAAATGGCC
>Ga0213881_10001055_pt1 | contig 14076 bp, 12 predicted proteins | sample BarmaccoBMER_R08_FD_160104 | JGI IMG/M metagenome (GOLD analysis project Ga0213881, IMG submission 160104) | Barbacenia macrantha exposed rock microbial communities from rupestrian grasslands, the National Park of Serra do Cipo, Brazil - ER_R08 ... | reverse complement strand
GTGCTTGGCCGCGCCAGCGGGCGAGGTGCACGCTGGCGAGCGCAACGTAAGGCCGCTCGTCAGTTGTATCGCAGGGCAGCAACTCGGCCGCCGTGTCGAAGGCGCGCAGGCTGGCGGTGCGGTTGCCGTGGGTGGCGAGGGTTTCGCCGTGCGTGGCGGCCAGCCAAGACCGCAGAACGGGTGGCGACGCTGGCTCGGCTTGGCGGCAGGTAGCGTCGAGGAGGTCTACCGCGTCGCCGGTCGCTCCGGCTTCCCGTAGGACAATTGCTTGTCCAGCGGCCGCATGCGATTTGTGGGGGACGGAGTTGGCTTGCTCGGCGCTGGACCGGGAGTGTCCGTAATGCCGCCAGGCTTCGGTGATGTCGCCGAGGTCGAGTGCTTGCCATCCGGCGAGGTGGTGCATTTCGGAGAGCAGGGCGGCGAGTAGTTCCCGGGTTCCCGGCGTGAGGCTGTATGGGCGAGCTCCTGGACGTAGCGGATTGTGGCGTTGAGTTCGCCGTGGACGACGACCGCGCCCAACTGCCGATCAAGTCGGCGGAGCACATCGAGCTGTTGGTGCAGGAGCGTGATAGTCGAGTGGTCGATGCGCCGGGTGGTGTTGAGGAGTTGGCGTAGTTCGCTGGCGGGATTGTCGCCCTCGCTGGTGGTGGTCCCGGGTGGGGCGAGGAGGGCGGTGATCGGCTCGCCGAAGATTTGTTCGAGTAATCGGGCGGTGGCCGGTCGAAGCGCACCGAGATGTTGGCCGCTGACGAGTCGCTGCAGGTGCCGCAGGCTCAGGGTGCCGGGTTCGTGGTGGTCCCGGGCGAAGGTTTCGGCGTATTGCACGAATTCCTCGAAGGTCAGACACCGTTCCCGGATGCGTTGTTCGAGCAGCGTTCGCGCCTGTCGGTCGGTTAACCCTTCACCTCCTCTGCGCGGGGCGCGTCTGTAGGCGTTCTGACGGCGAGCGATAATCGTTCAGCTCAGGCCACCCGGGGTACAAGATTATGTCAGCTCGTCGCAGAGGGCGACTGAACAGGGTGTCCCAGTGCCGCGCGCGCCGGGAAGTACTTCCAGGGCTATCCGTCAGGGTGGGGAGCCCAGGGGAATCCCGGTGAACCCGTCAGGTGAGGGGTTGAGACTGGATTGTCGTCGGCTGCGGATGGTTCCACGGAGCCGCGATGGCTACCCAGAGGCCCGAGCCGATTGACACTCGAAGCCCATGCCTGCGGAGTAAGATCACCCGTACGCGGGGTCGACAGGAGGGGATGTGGATCCGGAACTGACGGCGTTGACGTCCACGGCGGCGGCGACGGTGGTGAAGTTGCTGGCGACGGCGGCGTGGGAGCGGGCTACGGGCGCGGTCGGGGGGTTGTGGCGGCGGTGCATCCGGAGCGGGCCGAGACGGTGCAAGCCGAGCTGGCGGAGGGCCGAGCTGAGGTGTTGGCCGCTCGGCAGGTCGGGGATGAGCAGGTCGAGCAGGCTCTGGTGGGTGAGTGGCAGAGTCGGCTGCGGCGCCTAGTGACCGCCGACCCGCAGCTGGCGGATGAGCTGCGTCGGGTGGTGGCGGAGTTGCGGGCGGCGCTGGCGGACGCCGATACCCCGCAGGGCACCACGATCACCATGCAGGCCACCGCGTTCGGCAACAGCCGGGTCAACCAGGCGGGCCGGGACTTGCGCGTCACCACCGGGGAGTGATCGATGGGGCCCTCTGGGGAGCCCTCCCCGCAGCAGCGAACGCCGCCTGCGGGGGACGCTGTGCACCTGGAAGCCCACGCCTCGGGCGAGGCCCGCATCAACCAGGCCGCCCGGGACCTGCACTATCAGGACGGGGTTCGTGGTGCCCGACGGGTCGAGTCGGGCTCGCTAGTGGGGGAGTGTCCGTATCCGGGGTTGGCCTCCTTTGGACGTGAGCAGGCTCGGTGGTTCTTCGGCCGGGATGAGCTGACCGCGGAGTTGACCGCGCGCCTTGATGCCCGGCTGCGGGTGGGCGGTATCCAGATGGTGGTGGCACCGTCCGGGGCTGGGAAGTCCTCCCTGCTGCACGCCGGTGTGCTACCCCAGCTCGAGGGCGGCGCCTTGCCGGGGTCGAGCCGGTGGCCCAGGATGATCTTCACTCCCACGGCCCACCCGCTGACCATCCTGGTTACCCAGATCGCCACGCTCACCGGCGCTGATCCGGCAACCCTGGCTCAGGAGCTCGCGGGAGACTCGCCACGGTGCGGGGAGGTGCTCGGCAATCACATCGATAGCGAGGGCTCGGGAGCCCGGGTCGTGGTGGTCGTGGACCAGTTCGAGGAACTGTTCGCCCTGTGCACCGACGACCAGCAACGGTGCACATTCATCGAAGCGCTCTCGCAGCTGGCCAGCCCACGATCTGACACTAAAGCTGACAGGCAACCCGTCGGATTGGTCGTGGTGGGTGTCCGGGCGGACTTCTACGCCTCCTGCGCCAACTACCCACACCTACGCACCGCGTTACAGGACCACCCACTCGTGGTCGGGCCCATGTCGGACACCGAATTACGCGAGGCAATCCGCTACCCGGCACAGGATGTGGGGCTCGACGTCGAACCGGGCCTGGTCGACCTGTTGCTGCGGGACCTCGGGGACACCGCAGGGGGGATGAGCGGCTATGAGGCCGGGCGGCTGCCGTTGCTGGCGCACGCGCTGCGGGCCACCTGGCAGCAGCGGCACGGCCATACCCTCACGGTGGACGGTTACCGGAGCACCGGTGGTATCCACCGCGCGGTGGCGACTACGGCCGAGGGTGTGTTCACCGGCTTGGACCCAGCCGGCCAACACGCGGCCCGGACTCTGTTCCTCCGATTGATCAAAATTGGGGACGACGCCGAGGACACCCGACGCCGCCTGACCCGAGCGGACCTGCTGCGGGGCCTGGAGCCTGGCAGTGCGGTACCGGTGGTGGACGCGTTCACCCGGAGCCGGTTGCTGACTCAGGAGCAGGACACCGTCGAAATCACCCACGAGGCCCTGCTGCGGGCGTGGCCGCGGTTGCGGGCCTGGATCGACACCGACCGGGCGGGCAACCTGATCCGCCAGGAACTCGACGAAGCCACCGCCGCCTGGAACCGGGACCGCCGCGACACCGCTGGGCTGTACCGGGGAAACCGCCTGGAAACAGCACGCACGTGGGCCACCTCGAACGCGCATGAGGGCGACCTGAGCCCCGCCGCGTCCGAGTTCCTCGCCGCGTCCACCGCCCAGGAACGCCGCGCTGTCAGGCTCCGCCGGGCTGTGCTCGTTGTGCTGTCCGTGCTGGCGCTGGTTGCCTCGGGGGCTGCGACCGTCGCACTCCACCAACGCGCCGCCGCGCAGCGAGAACGCGACACCGCCATCTTCAACCAGATCATCGCGCAGGCTGACCGGCTGCGCAGCACTGACGTCTCTCTCGCGGCGCAACTCGACCTCACTGCCTACCGCATGCGACCAACGCCGGACCTCCGCACGGCCCTGATTGCCCTGGGCAACGCCACCTTGTCCACCCCGCTGACTGGACACACCGACTCAGTCACCTCGGTGGTGTTCAGCCCGGATGGGCGCACGCTGGCTACCAGCAGCCGGGACCGGACCGTGCGGTTGTGGAACGTCGCCGACCCGGCCCACCCCACGCCGTTGGGTCAACCCCTGACCGGCTTCACCGACACCGTCCTCTCGGTGGCATTCAGTCCGGATGGGCGCACGCTGGCCAGCGGCGATGCCAACCAGACCGTGCGGTTGTGGAATGTGACCGACCCCGCCCACCCTATGTCTCTCGGTCAAGCCCTAACCGGGCACACCAGGTCCGTTTTCTCGGTGGTGTTCAGCCCGGATGGGCGCACGCTGGCCAGCGGCAGTGTCGACCAGACCGTACGGTTGTGGAACGTCACTGACCCGGCTCACGCCACGCCGGTGGGTCCATCCCTGATGGGCCACACCAGCCCCGTCGTTTCGGTAGCGTTTAGCCCGGATGGGCGCACGCTGGCCAGCAGCGGTGTCGACCGGAGTGTGCGGTTGTGGAACGTGACTGACCCCGGCCACGCCACGCCGGTGGGTCCACCCCTGACTGGCCACACCAGCACTGTCTCCTCAGTAGTGTTCAGCCCCGATGGGCGCACGTTGGTCAGCGGCAGCGACGATTCGACCGTACGGTTGTGGAATGTCACTGACCCGGTCCACCCCACGTCTTTGGGCCACCCCCTGACGGGCCACACCAGCTACGTCGTCTCGGTAGTGTTCAGTCCGGATGGGCGCACCCTGGCCACCGGCAGCTACGACCAGACCGTGCTCCTGTGGAACATCACCAACCCGGCCCACCCCACACCCCTAGGCTCACCTCTGACTGGCCACACCAACCCCATCGCCTCGGTGGCATTCAGCCCCGACGGACGTACGCTGGCCACCGGCGGTTTCGATCAGAGCGTACGGTTGTGGAATGTGGCTGACCCGGCGCACCCCACGTCTTTGGGTCAACCCCTGACCGGCCACCCCAGCTTCGTTTCTGCGGTGGCGTTCAGCCCGGATGGGCGCACGTTGGTCAGCGGCAGCGGCGATTCGACCGTGCGGTTGTGGGACGTCGCTGACCCGGTCCACCCCACATCGTTAGACCCACCCTTCACCGGCCACACCAACTGGGTTGTGTCGGTGGCGTTCAGCCCCGACGGGCACACGCTGGCCAGCGGCAGTATCGACCAAACCGTGCGGTTGTGGGAGATGAAAGTCGATCAAGCAATTCAGCGGATCTGCGCCACCACCGCGAACACCCTCACCCCCGCGATGTGGAAACAGTACGTGTCACCGGACTTGCCGTACCGCCCGCCGTGCCCCTAAGGCTCCCGGCATCATGGGTGCACCCCCTTACAGGGTGACGAACTCCAGACCGCGGCTCTTGAGCTCCGGCAGCACGGTGCGCAAGGACTCGATGGTTTGGGCCCGATCGCCGCCGCCGTCGTGGCACAGCAGGATGTCGCCCGGCCGCGCGGCGAGCAGCCGGCTGGTGACCAGCGAGGTACCCGGCCGCGACCAGTCCCGAGGGTCGACGTCCCAGCCGATCGGTATCATGCCCAGATCCTCCACGATGGACAGTACGGTCGTCGACCAGTCCCCGCCGGGTGCTCGGAACAGTTTTGGTGGCACCCCGCCAGCGTCGACGATGGCCGACTGGGCATCGGTGATTTGCCGACGGATCGTGTCGGGGGCAGCGCGGTTGAAAGGTTGCGGGTGAGTCATGCTGTGGTTGCAGATGTCGTGGCCCTCGGCGAGGATTCGCTTCACCAGATCGGGGTAGGCATGGGCCTGCACACCGATCAGCGAGAAGGTCGCCCGGATCCCGTTCTGTCGCAGCAGCTCGAGCACCTGCGGTGTCCACCGGGGGTGCGGTCCGTCGTCAATGGTCAACGCAATGGCGTCATGGGCGACTCCGGGCCACACGTCCTGCACCCGATTGGCTGGCTTCACGGGGGCAGTACGGGGCACCGCCGGATCACCGACGGTAGCAGCGACGGCGCGTTCCGGTAGGCCAACGGCCATCCCTCCGGCGAGGGTCGCCGTGCTGGCCGTCCACCGGAGTATCCGACGTCGAGAGACCTTTCGTGCTCTCACCAGCGCAGCATATCGGCCCTTCGCGGGCGAACTGGCCACGTCCCCATCGCGCGTGTCGTCGATCGTGCGGCGGCCACCAGGCCGATCACGCTGCCCGCCCGGTCCGACCCCGCCGCGAGGGGCCTCCAGCAGTACTGTGAAGGTCGGAGGTGACCTGGTGTCCTCCCCACTGAACCTGCTCACGTGCCACTTCGGTGACGGCTTGGCGGTTGGCCCCGACCTGCCTGCGGCGGCGCAGGCCGCGGTCACACAGGCTTTGGCCCCGCTGCAGGGGCAGCGCCCCGATCTGCTGTGTGTGTTCGTCTGCGGTGGCGATCCGGCGACGGTGCACTTGGCAGGCATCCATGCCTGGAAGCTGGCTAAAGCCCGCACGACCCTTGGATGCAGCGCCGGTGGTGTGCTCGGCGCCGGTCGGGGGGTGGAGAACGAATCCGCGGTCAGCGTGTTCGCCGCGTATCTGCCTGGGGTCCGGTGCACTCCGCTGCATCTGGAGTTGGTGCGCACCCCTGAGGGGGCTGCCGTCATCGGCATGCCGGAGCGGCGGGAGGACGATGCCGTCGCAGTGCTGCTCGCCGACCCTTTCACCTTCCCCGTCGCGGATTTCGTGCACCGCTCCCACGATGACCTAGGCGGTCTTCCCCTGATCGGCGGTATGGCCAGCGGTCCCCATGGCGGGGGATCGACACGGCTGTTCCTGGACGGGCATGGCATGCCAGCTGGCGCGGTCGGAGTGGTGCTCGGCGGTCCCGTCAGCGTCCACCCGGTGGTTAGCCAGGGGTGTCGCCCCTTCGGTCCCCCGATGATCGTCACCAAGGCCGAGGGCAACGTGCTGTGGGAGTTGGCCGGGACACCCGCGCTGGCCAAGCTTGAGCAGATCGTCGCCGGGCTTCCGGCCAGGCAGCGGCCTGCCGCCGTGCGGGGATTGCAGGTCGGCGTCGCGATGAATGAGTACGCCGAAGAGCACGAGCGCGGCGATTTCCTCATCCGCGGCGTCGTCGGTGCGGACCATCAGCAAGGCGCGATCGTCATCGCAGATGTCGTGGAGGTAGGTCAAACCGTCCGCTTCCAGATGCGGGACGCCTCCGCCGCCGACGAGGACCTGGCGCAGCTGTTCCGTCAGTTCCGGTCCCAGGCCGGCCCGGTGGGTGGTGCGCTGCTGTTTTCCTGCAACGGCCGCGGCCGGGCCATGTTCCCGAGCGCCGATCACGACGTGCTGGCGGTACGCGCTGGCCTGGACACCCCCAGTGTGGCCGGGTTCTTCGCGGCCGGCGAGATCGGCCCCGTGGCGGGGCGCAACCACCTGCACGGCTTCACCGCGTCAATCCTGGTGTTCGGCACCGGTGGCTGGTGAGCAGCGGCTGTGCCGGCCAACCCGGCCAACCCGGGCGGTCTCGGCGCGGGCCGCGACGCTGATGTCGGCCTGGTCGGTGAACAGACCATCAAGCCCAGCCCGCAGGTAGGTGAGCTGTTCATCGATCGCCCGCCCGTAGTCGCTCGGCAGCGCAGAACTCTGGTACTCCACCGGCAGGAAGGGGTTCTCGGCCCGGAAGGTGTAGGCATGCACGAGCAGGCCGACGCGGTGGGCGTCGGCCACCAGCGTGGTGGGGCAGCCGAGCGTGCCATCGGCTCTGCGGGGGATGACCTGGAGCTTGTCCGGCCCGATTCCCTGCGCGTAGCGCGCGATACCGCGCAGGCCTTCTGGGGTGCACAGCTCGGCGTAGGTCAGGCCGGAGCCAGCGGCCACGGTGTCAAACGGCGCACCGCAGGCCCCCAGTAGCTGGGTCACCTTCGTCCGCAGGCCAGCCTCGCGCAGCTGCTGGAGGTTGGTGACCTCGAAGGACTGCACGAACACCGGGGCATCCGCTCGGTTGAGTCCATTGCGCCCCAGCATGTCCAGCAGCCGGGACTCCAGCGCAAGGCCGGCGGTGGCGAAGAACGTGGGGTGCTTGGTCTCCGGGTAGACGCCCAACTCCCGGCGCAGCTCGTGGGACAGCCGGGCCCGCAGATCCAGCAGCTCCTGGAACGTCGGGATCTCGCAGCGCCCGTTGAACAGGGTGTTGTGCTGGCGGATGTGCGGTAGTCGCTCCACCGCGGCCAGCGTCTTGAGCTCGGCGAGGGTGAAGTCTTGCGTGAACCAGCCCGTGACGGCCTGGCCGTCGAGCATCGTGGTGGTCTTCCGGGAGGCGAACTCGGGGTGGCTGGCGACGTCGGTGGTGTCACTGATGTCCGGTTCGTGCCGGCAGATCAGCACGCCGTCCCCGCTCACCACCAGGTCGGGTTCCAGGAAGTCCGCGCCCAGTCGCGCGGCGAGCTCGTAGGAGGCCAGGGTGTGCTCCGGTCGGTAGCCGGCGGCGCCGCGGTGACCGATCACGATTGAGCCCGGCATCGCATCAGCTGGTGATGTCTTTGGTGGTGAAGCGCCACCAGGCCGCGAAGCCGAAAACGCTCGCGTAGGCCAGGCCGGAGAACGCTCCGCTGGCCAGGTGGGTCCACTCGATCGGGGACGAGAGCAGATCGACCCACGCCGAGTTGAAGCGGGTGGGCAGATAGTCCCGCAGGCCGCCGAGTGCCTCGACGGTCTCCAAGATCTGGGACAGGATGGACACCATCACCGCACCACCAACGGCCCCCAGGGGCGCATCGGTGCTCACCGAGAGCAGCAGCGCCAACCCAGCAACCCACGCCAGGTGCACCACCAGATACACCGGGACCAGCGCCAGCCGGCTCGCGGCCGCCAGAAAGCCCAGCGACTGGCCCGTGGGGGAGACCAGGTCCCCAGCACCATAGCCAACCACACCGACCGCCATCGCCACCGCGGGCAGCAGGACCAGGGCCAACGCTGACAGCAGCGCGGCCACCACCGCCTTGCGCGCCAGCAGCCGAGCTCGGGGCACCGGGGCGGCCAGCAGGTAACGCAGGCTCGACCAGGACGCCTCACTGGCCACCGTGTCGCCGAAGAACAGCGCCACCACCACAACCAGCAGGAAACTCGCGGTCGAGAACAGGGTGAACACCACGAAGTTGAGCCCGCTGGAGGTGGCGAGGTCGATCAGCGTGGCACCCCCGCTTTTCCGCTCGCCCCGGCCGAGAGTGAACGCCAGCCAGAGCAGGACGGGCAGCAGCACGAGGAATCCCAGGGTGAGCACGGTCCGGCGGCGGCGCAGCTGGCGCACCAGCTCCACTCGCAGCGGCAAGGTCGCCGCGGCACGGTAGCCGGGTGCTGCCTCGGACGCGGTCATTTGCTGGCCTCCTGGTGGAACACCAGCTGCAGGAACGCCTCCTCCAGAGCGTGGCGCGCGGCTACCCCTTCGACCCCGATTCCGGCGCTGACCAGCGCAGAGACCGCGACCGCGCGGGGCAGCCCGTCCAGATGGGCGTGCACGACCTGACGCTCGACCCCCATCACGTCGACCCCATCCAGATCGCGCAGCACCGCGGCGGCGTGCGCTGGGTCATCCACGGTGAAGCTGACCGTGCCGATGCCGGCGACGATCTCAGCGACGGTGCCGGTGGCCACCAACCGGCCCTGGTGCATCACCACCACATGGCTACAGGTCTGTTCCACTTCGGCGAGCAGGTGGCTGGAGACGAGCACGGTCGCGCCGCGGGCGGCGTAGTCGCGCAGCACCTCGCGCAGGGCGTGGATCTGCGGGGGATCCAGGCCGTTAGTGGGTTCGTCGAGCACCAGCAGATCCGGTTGTCCGAGCATGGCTTGGGCGATCGCCAACCGTTGGCGCATCCCGTGGCTGTAGGTGGCCACTCGCCGATGCACCGCATGACCCAATCCGGCGATTTCCAACGCCTCCTCGATACCGGCATCCGCGGGGGGCCGACCGGTGGCCGCCCAGTACAGCCGCAGGTTGGTTGCCCCACTCAGATGCGGCAGAAAGCCAGGACCCTCGATGAACGACCCGATCCGGGACAGCACCGGAGCACCGGGCGTGACCCGGTGCCCGAACACTCGCAGCTCTCCGCTGCTCGGCCGGATCAGGCCCATGAGCATCCGCAGCACGGTGGTCTTGCCCGCGCCGTTGGGTCCCAGCAGGCCCAGCACCTGCCCCCGCTCGACGCGGAAGGACAGGTCCTCGACGGCGGTGAGACCACCTGGATAGCGCTTGGTCAGGCCCGAGATCACCAGCGGCACCTCGGCCAGCTCGGGATCGGCCTGCGCGGTGTTCCGGCGGCGCAGCGCGGCGAGTGCCCCAAGGGCTGCCACCAACGCGGCTAGCCCACCCAGCCCAGCGAGCTGGACCACCGGCACCGGCCCAGGGGAGCGCTCACCGGGCACGACCGGAACGCTCAGCCGCGCATCCCCGGCCAGCGACACGGTGTACTGGGCGGGTTGTGGCGGCAGCGCATAGCCGCGGTCGGTGGTGGCTACCGCGACCGCCAGCCGGTGTCCGGCCGCCGCAGGATGCACCACCCCGGCCAGGGTCACGGTGAGCTCCACCGGGGTGCCGTCGGCGGGCAGTGGGCCGATCCGCACCGGGGCCACCGCACCGCCGGGAAGCGTGCGGCGCCCATCCGGTCCGACGTCATAGAGCTTGACGAACAGCACCGCCTCGGACGCAGGCGCGGTGGTGGCAGTAGCTGCGGCGGCCACCCGTAACCGGATCCGGGCCGCTCCGACGACCTCCACGGGGTCGATCAGCGGATCGGTGACGAACGTCGCGACCTGCCCAGGAAGGTCCCCGGCTATCCCGTTGAGGTTGGCGGCTTCGTCGGACAGGGCGGCGCTGAGCCCTGGCAGGCTGCTCAGCGCGGCCGGGCTGCCGCCAGGCGGGCGGAACACCCGCCGCGGCCCGCCGTGCAGCGCCAGCTCCCGGTGGGCCACGGCCCCCTTGGACCCAGGGCCGCCGCCGACCCCGGGATAGCCCGGGATGTGCACGGTGCGGGGGGCGATGCCACGGCGGGTCCCGAAGATCCCCGGCACCTGGTAGTCGAACCCAGTCCCGGGGTTCGGGCCAATCCGGCGGAGGTGGTAGTCAAACCAGTCGCCGATCTCGTCCTGCAGTGCCACCTCGGGCTTGCCGCCGTCGTGGCCGCCCGCGTACCAGATCACCTTCACGGGGGCTCCCGCTGCGGCGAGCTGCCGGGCGGTGGCATCGGCCTGGTCCAACCCGAACAGCGTGTCGTGCTCACCCTGGATGAGCAGGGTCGGCGCGGTGATGTTGCCGGCCACCGTGGCAGGGGAGGCGCGGCGCAGCAGCGACATGATCTCCGGGGTGGGGCGGCCGGTGGTCGCGGCCTGGACGTAGGCCGCGCACACCTCCGGGCGCAACCGCCCGCAGATTCCTCCTGGGCCGGCGGGGCCTCCGCCAAAGAAATAGCCCGCCCAGTCTCGCTTGAACACCCCGTCCGGGGCGAAGGCACCGGCCGCCGGGGTGGCGGCGGAGATGGGTGTTCGGCTCGCGGCGTTCGGGAACAGCGCCTGAACCAGGTCATTCCAGGTGATCTCCGCCACCAGGGCGTCCACCCGCCGGTCGGTCCCGGCCAGCAGCAGGGCCAGCGCGCCGCCATAGGACGCGCCGGTGACACCGACCCGCGGATCACCGGGCCCGTCGTGGAGGACATCGGGCCGCATGCCCAGCCAGTCCACCAGCGCCCGAGCGTCGGCCACCTCGTAGTCGGGGGAGTTAAGCCCGATCTGCCCGGTGCTCGCCCCGAATCCCCGGGCGCTCCAGGCGAGCACGACGAACCCACGACGCGCCAGCGCGCTCGCCTCGGCGCGGACCGAGTCCTTACTGCCCCCGAAGCCGTGGGCCACCAGGATCGCCGGAGCGGGGGTGGCCGCCGGTCGGTACAGGGTGGCGTCCAGGCGCACCCGCCCCGGCTCCCCCGGTCCTTCCGGCACGTCGATTGTGACGTTCTCGCTGGTCACCGGTGGCGGATCAGACGTCATCGTGATACTCAGCGCCACGGCGGCGCCCATGAGGCCCGTAGCCAGCGCAGCGACGAGCACCAGGGCGGGCGCTCGTCGGCGTAGCTGCGCCAGTCTGGCCAGTCGGGCTTTTCGGGCCACCCCACCGACGGTAGGTCACCGGGCTGCGGTGCAGCAGCGGTCTCAGCGGATTCTCAGCGCGTCCTCGGTGTGGCGAACCTCATCATGACGACCCGGCTCCCCCGGTGGCGCTCATGCGGGCGATAGGGGAGACTTGTCCCGACGTGGAGGGGAGTATTTCTTCGCGGCGGCATCGTCAACACGGTCTTCCTGCAGCGCAGTGAATGCCCGGTGCCGTCGGCCGGTCCGCCGGTGACAGAGACCTCCGGATTCGACACACGCTGTCTAGCCGGAGGTTCGCTGATGAATGTGCCGCTGTGGATCTGGCTCGCCACGGTGGGCGGTCTCGGTGCCCTGTTCGCCCTCGACGTGGTCCTCGTAAGCCGTAGGCCGCACGAAGTGGGCCTGGCCGAGGCGGCCCGATGGGCGGTGTTCTCTATCGCCTGCGCGGCGGCGTTCGGGCTGGGCGTCTGGCTGTGGGCTGGCCGCGGTTTCGCGCTTCAGTACTTCGCTGGGTACCTCACCGAATACTCGCTGTCAGTGGATAACCTGTTCATCTTCGTGGTCATCATGGCGGCATTCAAGGTGCCGGCTATCTCCCAACACCGGGTACTGTTGATCGGCATTGCGCTCGCACTGGTCATGCGGGGACTGTTTATCGCGCTGGGTGCGGCCTTGATCTCGCACGTGCACTGGGTGTTCTACCTTTTCGGTGTGCTGTTGATCTACCTGGGTTGGCGGCAGATCCGTAAGCGGAAGCAGGACGCGGAGTTCCGGGAGAATGTTGTCCTGCGCGCGTTCCGGAAGGTAATCCCAGTGACCGATGACTATGACGGGTCGCGGCTCGTGGTCATCCGGGACGGTAAGCGGTGGTTGACCCCGATGATCGTGGCGGTGATCGCGATCGGTTCCGTCGACCTGGTCTTCGCCCTGGACTCCATCCCGGCGATCTTCGGGCTCACCCGGGAACCCTTCCTGGTCTTTGCCGCCAACGCCTTTGCGCTGATGGGATTGCGGCAGGTGTACGTCCTCATCAGCGGGCTGCTCACCAGGCTCGTTTACCTCTGCATCGGGCTGGGCGTGATCCTCGGGTTTATCGGCGTCAAACTGATACTCGATGCGTTGCGGGAGAACTCGCTACCTTTTCTCAACGATGGCCAGCCGCTCGATTCGGTGCCCACGGTGGGCATCGGGCTCTCGCTGGGTGTGATCGTCGGTGTGCTGCTGGTGACGACTGTGGCCAGCATGCTCAGGACACGCACGCATTGTCGCGGCGGCCAGCCGGCACGTGCGGAGGCAATCAGCGCCCGGGCCGGCAGCCGTGGATGAGCATGGTTGGTTCCATGCGCTGCTGCCATTCCTTCGTCTTTGCGGTTCGGTGTCGTCGAGCTCAGGGAATGAGGCCGACGCGCGACGCGAATGCGGCAGGTGTCTCGGCCAGGAGTTGCTGGTCCAGGCTGACCAGTGGCGCGTCGAGCGCCCGCGCGGCTGCGGCGAACAACAGGATGGCTCGCGACTCGCTGACCTCAGCCTCATTCTCGGCGTGGAACCACTTCACGATGACCGACGTGTCAACGACGACGGTCACCGCCGGGCGTCGCGCTCGGAGCGCACCAAATCCGCCGACTCGAACGCCCCTGCGCTGCGGAACCGCTCCCGGGAGCGGGCAATCGCAGTCCGGACCACGGCGGGATCCCGCCGCTCAAGTTCCCGCCGCGCGGCCAGCGCCAGCAACGTGCTTCGACTCATCGAGCGCCGCCGCGCCTCCGCGTCCACCTGCTCCAGCAGGTCGTCGGGCAATGACACCATCACCTTGGCCATACCCGAAGTATCGCTGCTCGGTACTGCCAGCATCGAGCTTGAGGATGGCGCGAGATGAGCGTCGATGTGTTCCGCTCCGGTGGCGGATCGATTCGCTGACCCCTACTGTGAGCGAAAACCTTCGACGAAGAGGGCAGTCCCATGAGCGATCCCCAACCCATCACCGCGAACGAGGTCGACACCCTGCGTGTCATCGCGGAGCGGTACGCGGACTACCCTGAGATCACCGTGCACCTGTACGCCGCAGCCGACTACCTCGCCGTGCTCCAACGAGGACAACAGCAGGAGCCTGAGGGACGCGAGAGCATTGAGATGCCGCCCGTCGTGAGTGAGACGTGTCCGATGAGGTGGGCTGTTTCGGTGAAATCCTTGGCCACCGGCAGTGACGTAAAGGAGGAGACGTGCGGGCGGCCTGCTAGTGAGCCGGTGGAGTACCAAGGCGCCCTCTACGTGGTGTGCCCGGAGTGCAAGGACGAGCTGGTCAACATGGGAGGCAGGACGCTGACGGATACAGCGTGAGTGAGCGCCGTCCCCGGCCCTGTTTCCAGTTTTCCCCGTTAAGTGCAGTGGACCGTCGGCGAGGTGGCTCGCGTGTGGTCACCCTAGCTTTCGGCCGGGCCGCCCTGCTCGGCGAGGAACTGTTCGAGTTCCGCGGCGATCTCGTCGCCAGTTGG
>Ga0213881_10001054_pt1 | contig 14080 bp, 16 predicted proteins | sample BarmaccoBMER_R08_FD_160104 | JGI IMG/M metagenome (GOLD analysis project Ga0213881, IMG submission 160104) | Barbacenia macrantha exposed rock microbial communities from rupestrian grasslands, the National Park of Serra do Cipo, Brazil - ER_R08 ... | reverse complement strand
TCTGGTGTCAGCCTCGTGGTGTTCACCGCTGCACGCGGTCGCCGCGTGGCGCGACCGGGTCGAGACCTCCTTCGGCGAATCGCCCGACCCGAAACCCACGGAACGTGCCTCAAGCGGACATCCTCGGTGATCCGCGCAGATACCTGGTCGAAATCGAAAGTGACGGGTTTTTTCGCTCAATGAAGCGGGCGGGGAAAGACATATGTTCGGCGTCACAAGCTCATAACAGTGCGCTCTTACAGTGTCGCACACGCCTTAAACTTCACTCCATCGAGCGTCATCGCGAGCATTCATCGCCCTACCGTGAGGAGAACTCGCCCGTGGAGGGCTCCATGACCATCACGCATCCCGCCGTCGACCAGGCTTCCCTCGCCGTGCGGGACCCGGAGAGCAAGCTGTACAACGCCGACCCACGGCCGGCCGATCCCAGCGAGCGCAAGTGGAATAGCCACAGCCTGTTCCGCCTGCTTCTCCGACTTCGCCCGGTTCTCCCCGTCCCGGGAGAACGTGGTTCGGGGCAACGCGCTCGGATTGCCGTTCAACTAGACGGCGTTCGCGCTGACCTCGGTGATCGTCTCAGCCGCCTTGGCGCGGGTGTACGGCAAGGCCGTGCTGGACCCAGCCGATCCGCCGCGGAATGTGGACAATGCGCGTTTCTTCTCGCCGCGTCACGCTAGCCGCATGGTGGCGCCTTTCGTGAGACAGTGACTCACAAATCCATCGTAGACCAGTCTCACAACGTGGCAAAAAATCGATCCTTCAGGGAAGATCTTGAACTTAGATCACGAGGTTCCGTTGACTCCAAGCAAGAGAGCAAGCTGCATAACCCAGCGGTTCTGGTCCCAGATCATCTTTCCCGCGAGAGTCAGTCCCGACATTCCTCAGGCGCACACCGACCCGCCGGAGGTCCCGCATGGTCTACCGGAACTCCATGACCGCGCTAAGCCGTGGCTAATACGCGGTTTGGACCGTTCGAAGTTGCCCCGGCATATCGGATTCATACCAGATGGCAACCGGCGCTGGGCCGATCGTCACGGTTTAGAACTCACCCAAGGCCACAGTCGAGGCCGGGCAAAGGCTCAGGAGGTCGTGGGATGGTGCGCTGATCTGGGCATCGAAGTGGTCACCCTCTTCACACTGTCCACCGGCAATCTCACCCGCGGGCGGCACGAGAGACTGACCGACTTTGTTGAAGAATTGGTTACCGGACTCGCGGCCTCCCGCCGTTTCCGTCTCCGCCTCATCGGCGACCTCCAGTTGCTGCCCGCTTCCACCCAGGAAATTCTCGCCGCCGCCATGGACCAGCCCACAGGCCCCAGCAGCACCATGGTCAATCTGTTGATTTGTTACACCGGACGGCAAGATATCGTCGCCGCCGTGCGGAATTTTTTGCTCCAGCCCGAATTGAGAACCGCGGACGCCGAAAGACTAGCTCACGTGCTCAACGCCCACGAAATCGATCGGCATCTGTCCACCGCCGGCCAACCTGAGATCGATCTGATCATCCGCACGTCTGGGGAACAGCGTCTATCCGGCTTCCTGACCTGGCAAGCGGCTCAGGCAGAACTGTACTTCACCCGCCGCTATTGGCCTGACTTCCGCAGGAAGGACCTACAGCGCGCTCTGCGTGATTACGGCCAACGGGAACGGCGCTTTGGAGCGTAATACACATCCCAATGCTCGGCAGCCTGCCGAACCAGGTCCGCTCACCCGTTGCGACGCGGGGGTTTGCACGCGAACAGTGCGCGATCAGACCGGGCGCAGGGCCGGCACGATCTCGTCGGCCATGGGAGCATCAGCGCTCGGGTGCTCGACCAGCGCGAGCACTCGGTTGGCCAGAAACCGCGCGGTACGCACGACGGTGCCGCCCCGAGTGATCTCGGAGACCTCGATGACGCCGCGCGAGTGCGTGATGCCGACCTTCCGACCGGCCCTGGTCGCCACAATTTCGTACGTCCGAGTGGTGCCGCTTCCGGCATCGATCACAACTTCTACCCGATCACCCTTCATGACTTTCTTCGCCGCCTCCGCCTCGGGAACCACCCAGAATAACCGTTCTGACCTGCGTTTTGTTCCCGAGACGCGATGACCGCCCTCACCGTCGCGGCCGCCCAGCTGACCAGCGGCCCCGACGCCGATGCCAACCTCAAGCTAGTGCGGGACGCCATCGAGGCAGCCGCCGAGCGCGGAGCTCGCCTGGTCGTCACCCCTGAGGCGAGCATGGCCTGCTTCGACAGCCCGCTACGAGCGGTGGCCCAGCCGCTGGACGGTCCCTGGGCAACCGCCGTGCAAGAGGCGGCCGCGGCGCGGCGCATCACGGCGGTGGTGGGCATGTTCGAACCGGCACCGGACGGTCGGGTGTTCAACACCCTGCTGGTAGCCGGCGCGGACGGGTCCACCGCGCGGTACCGCAAGATGCACTTGTACGACGCGTTCGGTACCCAGGAGTCCAGCCTGGTGGCGCCGGGCGACGAGCTGGTCAGCGTGCTGGTCGACGATGTGCGCGTTGGCCTGACCACCTGTTACGACGTGCGTTTCGCCGACCAGTTCAGCGCGCTCGGGCGGTTGGGAGCCCAACTCATCGTGGTGCCGGCCAGCTGGGGTGACGGCCCCGGCAAGGCCGAGCAGTGGGACCTGCTCACCAGGGCTCGCGCCGCCGACGCGCAGGCCTGGCTGCTGGCCTGCGACCAAGCCTGGACGCCGGCCCGGGGCCGAGCCCCGTTGGGCATCGGGCGCAGCGCGCTGGTCGATCCCTACGGCGCGGTGCGGGTACGGCTCGGCGCCCGAGCCGAGCTGTTGGTCGCCGAGATCGACACCGAGCTGGTGCGCGAGACCCGCGAACAGATCCCGTTGCTCGCCTCGGGCTGACGCTTGTCACGAAAAGCGGCGGACGGGCGGGTGTCCTTTCCAAAACCGACGCACAGACTGGGTGCACCACATGAACCCATTACAAGACACTAGAGCTCCTCGAGAACCTCCTTGACGACACAGCCGACAGGGCAACCGCACCAACCCCCGCCACAACCGGGCCTGCGCGCCCATCCGAACATTGACCAGCCGACACGACTCGACCAACACCGTCGAAGGCAGCAACAACAGACCAGGCGGAGGATCAGCGAAGAACTTCGCACACCGAGCGTGATCCTTGTCGGGTGCGTGTGTAGGGCGGCATTGACCGATCTCCAACAAGCCACCGGTGAACCGACCAGTAGCTGACCCCGCCCAATGTTCGGGCCCGAATCGGAATGTCGAGGTTGGGGTTTCCGGGACGTTGCAGCGCCGGTGGCAGGTAATGCACAACCCGCGTGACTGGGTGCGGCCGACCACATCCCACGACGCCGCATGTCCGATTCACCGTCGGCTCCGATGCTGCGCCCGGTCGCACCGCTCGACCTCCGCCAACTGGGTCTGAGGCTTGTGCGTAGGTCGGGTCGTCTGGACAGCGAAACCGTGCTGTGCGCCCTCGATCTCAAGCAGCTTGGTCCTCGCCACCAATCTGGGTCCTCGCCCAGCGCGAGGAGCCCACGGGAATGAAAGTGTCCTTGGTGCCATGGACGATGAGCGTCGGTGCTCTACCGCATTGTCGCCCATAAGGGGCAGCATCCCCAATGGCCCGACAAACGGTCGATACAAATATACCGCCAACGAGATCGACATCGGCTGGGACACCAGCACCTCAAGCGGAGTCGTCGGATACGAAGTGGATCGAGAAGTGGTTGGCGTGGAACAGTTTCCAGTAGCGCTAGGGAAATTTGAAAACACCGGCATACGGGATACGAACTCTGTCGCGCTGGCTCATGCGGGAACGGCTACGGGGGTTTTATATTACGTTTACGCGATAGGATCAGACGGCGTGGAGAGTCCAAACGACGCAGTAATCTACGTCAGCCACATAGGATGACTGACTATCGGGTCGCGACAGCGCGTCGGAATTTACGCTGGACGAGTTCTGTCGACTCCGAACGCTAGCGCGCGATCGCCGAGCGAGCCTGGCCGTTTGCCCAGACCGAGCAGTGCGAACGGCCCAACGGTGCGGCTGGTCGGGCGGGACAGGGGCTCGGCATAGTCGATGAGTGGGCGCTGAGCTGCGACGACATGCGAGCGTAGACGATGGTGAGCACTTTGAGAGTGCGATTTCGCGGCGGCCCGAACTACTTAGGATATGAACATTGGCATGCGATCGAACTAACAGGGATTATTACGCGGGTCGCAAGCGTAGCGACAGGTACGAACACCTATGCCTGCGGAACGCGCGGGGCTGACAGTTACAACAGCTCGTGTTCACAAACGAGTACGGGAGTATGAGCAGCGTTCGCGCTGGTAATCGTCGGCCTCGCGCTGTGGTTCTTGCTGGCGAAGCGCCGAAAGCGCAAGGACGACTCTCAGTGGCCGCCTGCCCCGCCGCAAGGGCCTCAGCCGCCAGTGCAATGGCCACCGAATCAATCAACACCGATGTAGCGCGTCGGACTGGCGAGGAACCGCGTTTCCTCACGCCAGACGCTTGATCGCATGCCCGCACGGCGTCACCGTTGACGGACGCGCGCGCCTCCGCCACCATGGATGACGGGAATGCTTCACTAAATTTCTCGCAAGCATGCCAGATGCGCGCCCGGTTCCTTGGCAAGGACCCAGACTCACAGGTAGACAACTCGCCCACCCTGTTCACCACCGACCGCACCGACCGCGTGACGTACATCGCCCAGGGCTGGAAGGTCACCAACCCCCAGGCCCTCGCGGACATCGGCCCGGTGCCCGACCACGAGACCCTGATCGAGATCCCGGAAGACGTGCTCAAACGTACGTGCGCCGTTACCAGGAGCAGGATGGCGAACGCTGACTCCTCTCATTCCACCCGGCCCGGAATTCCGGCGGCTCTTCCACTCCTTCGCGCACACGGCCTACTGGCTGGAAGCCCGCGACAGCTACGACGCCAGCTACGAGAACGAGTCGCTGCGCAAGTTCCTCGCGGGTGAGCCGGATGACTTGCCGTGGATGCAGAGCTGGCTGGACATGCTGCGCGAGGCGTCATCCAAGGGGCGGCGCTTCGCCCGTATCCGCGTGGTGACACTGCCGCTCACCGACTACAGCCGCTTCGGCGTGTGGTGCGCGCGGTTCACCAACGGCGCGGGCGAAGACATCCGCTACCTGCCAAGGGACAAGGCCGAAGCCGCGGGACTGCCTAACCACGACTACTGATTGTTCTGATTGTTCGACTCACGCAAGCTGGTACGGATGCACTTCGACGACAACGACGCTTTCCTGGGCGGCGAGGTCATCGAGGACGCCGACGAGATCGTGAAGCACAACTACTGGTGTGATGCCGCCTGGCACCACACCGTGCGACGGGATGACTTTGCCACCGCACAACACCTCGGGCGCGTCTAACGTCCACGAGGCCCGCAACGCGCTCGGCAAACGACTCCGCGAGCTACGCCAAGCCACCAGCATGAGCGGCAGGCAGCTCGCGGAGTTGTTGTCATGGCCAGCTTCCAAGATGTCGAAACTGGAGAACGGCCGTCAGAACACCACGCGATGACGACATTCGAGACTGGACACGCGCAACCAACGCCGAGGGCGAGACGAAAGCGTTGCTCGCCTCGCTGCACACGCTGGAGGTTCAGCACGCCGAGTGGCAATGCATCCCGCGCACCGGCCTGAAGCCTCGTCAGCAAGAGCACACCGAGTGGGATCAGAAGACGCGGCTCTTCCGGGCGTTCGAGGCGACGGTGATTCCCGGTCTCCTGCAAACCGCAGAGTACGCCCGCACCCGCTTCGCCGGGGGCATCCGCCCGCTGAAGTTGCCCAACGACATCAACGAGGCGGTAGCCGCGAGGATGCAGCGCCAAGAGATTCTGCACCGGCCGGATAAACGGTTCCACTTCGTGCTGACCGAGGCGGCGCTCCGGTTCCGGCTGTGCCCGACAGAGGTCATGCCTGGGCAGCTCGACCGCTTGGTCTCCTTTCTCCCAACCGCCGAACGTGCGGCTTGGGATCATCAGCTTTGAGACGCGGTACGCCACCTCGCCATGGCATGGCTTCTGGATGTACGACAACGAGCGGGCGTTGGCCGAGACCTTCAGCGCGGCCCTCGACCCACGTCAGCCAGAGGAAATCGAACTGTATGGCAACGCCTTCGAGCAGTTTGCCGCCGTCGCCAGCTATGGCCGGAGCGCGCGGGCGATCATCAATCGCGCCATCGACGACCTGGTGCCAAATGCACCATGAGGATGGCGGGTAATTTCCGGGGCACTGCGTCTATCTGGGTCTATCTGGCTCTTCTGCCGTTTCCGTGGGTGGTGTCCGGGTGCGCCGAGCAGTGCGCAGGGCCGCCCCTCGCAGGTCAAGGGCGCCTTCGGCGTCCCGGTGGGATGGCGCTGCGCGCCACCTTTGACCTGTGAGCCTCCGCCCGCGTCAGCATGGTGCGGACGCCGCCGCCCCGGCAGCCAAAGGACGTAGACGACAGACTTCCCGCCGCTTAGAACCTGCCGGCCCTAGGCTCGTAATCATGGCCGCTGAGCACGTCATCGTCACCTCGACCACTGATAGCGAAGATGCCGCCCGCGCACTGGCGGCCGGTGTCGTGGACGCCAACCTCGGGGCCTGTGCCCAGGTTGTGGGGCCGATCACCAGCGTGTACCGCTGGAAGGGCGAAGTCCAGAACGATCAAGAGTGGCGAGTGGAGATCAAGACGGCGGCTGACCGGGTGGCTGAGCTGGTCGATCACATCAAGGCGAACCACAGCTACGACGTTCCGGAGATCGTGGCAACCCCAATCACGGGTGGTAGTGCTGAGTACCTGAAGTGGTTGATTGACGAGACCCGGAGCTAAGACCGGCTCGCGGCTCGTCTTGCCCCAGTGCAGGGTTGGCCCAGACCCGGCGCAAGCCGGGGTCACCACGCAGCTCGGCGTGGATCTGGCGGATCACCTCGGTGAGCTCGGCGTCGGTGCGCTCGCGCTGGCGGGACCTCTGGGCTCGCCACCGGTAGAAGCCCTACCAGCACACCCCGAGTTGAGCGCACATGAAAGTAACCGTGAACTCCCTCTCCTCGGCCCAGTCCGCGATCGCCGCATACTTCACGGCTGTTCTTTCGCCAACCAGGCCACTACTTTTTCGCGAAACCACGCTCCATTCTCAGGGTCGCGTTCTCCTTGCGGAGTCGTTCCAGCTCGGCACAGTCGGTCTCCGGCAGATCCGGCTCCGGGACCTGATCGCTCTCTTTCGCTTTCCTCACCCACTGAGCTAACGTTATCTCATGGACGTCGATACTCCTCGCCATATCGACGATGGTCCGACCTGAATCGGGCACGAGGCTAACGGCTTGGTCCTTGTATTCCTGGGTGAAGCGTTGGCGTGTCACCAAAAATTTTCCCTCCGCCTGTCTCAGCGGCGGCCCATGATCGCCTGTCTACAAGATCGGGAACGGTCTACTTTTGCATCGTTGAGGGTTGCCCTGGTTGGGTGGTTTTTACGGTATTTATTGGCAACGGGTATCCGCGCGCCGTCGCACTGGTCTGATGCTCGAAGTGTGCCGGGGTTGGCGCGAGAAGACGGGGCGAGACCTGCCGTCGGGATGACAACTGTCACAGATCACCACGCCGAACGTTAGGCACATGGCCCCATAGCTTCGGTATCCATGTCCGATGACTGGCGACCAACGCCGCAAGACTGGCAGCGTGTCCTGGCCGTCAACCTGCTCGACGTGGTGCGCGGAATCCAGGCCTTCACGCCGCGTCTGGTGACGGCTGGCACCGAGCACGTGGTCAACATCGCCTCGCTAGCCGGGCTGACCGCATCACCATTCGGCGCTGCCTACTGCGCCAGTAAGCACACCGTGATGGCCGTGTCGGAGACCTTGCACCGCGAGCTGGACATTCTGGGCCTGCCCATCGGAGTGGCCGTCGTGTGCCCCGGTGCGCACCCCCCTCGGCAAGCGCCTGATCACCTTGGTTCAAGCCGACGACGAGGACTGGGCCCACCAGGCGCCGGCAGACGTGCCTGCGGACCAGGCGCACCACTTGCGTGCGGCCCTGCAGCGTCTCCTGGCCACCCTCCAGGAACCAGAGGTCGCCGCCGAGCGCATCCCCGCCGCGGTCGAAGCCATCTACGAACTGACCCACGGCGACCTGGACAACCGCGCCCGCCACCGGGTCGAGGACATCCTCGCCCCACTCGGTGACGCCGTTGTTGAGTAACGGGCACCACCCTGGACGGACCAAATTACGTGTAGCAGACTTGACCAAGATCGACGCCGGAACCCACGCCAAGCCCTCAGCTGATCTTGCCTGTTTGGGTGTTCCTGAGGGGTCCCGGCTCATCTCGGTGATCAAGCTCGGTATGAGGAGGAGTAATTGGTGGTGGACAGAACGCGATATGAGCAGGCCGCCGATCGTGGTGTGAGGTGGCTAACGGAGTGGCTGTTTGACGATGGCTCGTATGGTGTTCACTCGGAGATCGATGACCTGGCCTGTTATTACAAGTCTCCGTACCTGTTTCAACTGTCTGGGCGGGCTCGGCAGGCTATGCAGCTGTTGGAGTTCATTCGACGCAGGTTCATGTGCCCCGACCACGACTTTGTCACCGCGGCCCACCACAAGAGTGACAACGCGGCGTTTAACGAGTATTGGGTCTACCCCAACGGTTGGCTTACGATGGGCGCGCAGCGCATGGGTCGCTTCGATATCGCCTATCCGGCGTTCGAGTACCTAAGATCAGCTCACGAACCAGGCCAGGGTGGGTTCCTGACCAGTGGGCCCTGCGGCTCCGGTGACGGCGAAACGGATGCGTTGACCACGGCGCACCTAGGACTGGTCTGCCTGCATTTGGGTGACCTGCCACGAGCCGAAGGCGCCGGCCGTTGGCTAGCTCGGCTTTTGACACTGCAACCGGACTCGCGCACCGGGCTGTTTTTGCGTCGTGACCGCTCCGGCCATCTTATTCGCGATATCCCGCGGGACAAAGCCGCCTTCTATCTGGTGAGCGCCCGTGAGCCCAACCAAGCCTATTTCATGATCGGCTACCCCATCGCCTTCCTGGTCAAGCTCTATGAAGCCACCGCTGACGAGGTGTACCTGACCGCAGCCCGCGACTACTTCGAGTTCGCTTTCTCCTGCGAAGGCAACCTTCGGTCTAGCCCCACGAGCCACAAGGTGGCCTGGGGAGCGGCCGTCCTGGCCAGAATCAGCAATGACCACCGCTGCACCGAGTTGGCCGTAACCATCGCTGATCATCTGGTTACGATACAAGATCCCAGCGGTGCCTGGCTCGTCGACCAGCCAGCGCATACTACCTTCGACCAAACCGCCGAAATCTCAATCTGGCTACAAGAGATCAGCGCCGAACTGTCTAGGCTCCAATAATCCAAAAGCGTTCGAGGGGCAGATGACCGCTACTACCCGTCACGTCTTGCCGCTATACCTTAATGCATGAGTACCAATTTTTATCGTCCTTAATCACGCTAACACGAGCATGCATCGCCTGAAACTTTTCACCATCCGCAGCGGTCACAACTACAATTTTTCTATCAACCATTAACGCAAGCCGAGACGACAAGCTGTAACACCAATGCCGCTAAGTTAAGGCAGACACTGGGCAGATCCAGCAACTGATTCTGGCCCGCGTCGTCTGCGGCCTGCCGATCGGGTAGTTCACGGGCACGGGGACCGGTACGCCAGACCGGGCAGGTACTGATCCCACTCACTCCTGGTGATGGTGGGGGTGATGCTACAGATTCTGGCGGCGACTCGATTAACGTTAGTTTCCCACAGCCGTGCGGTGTGGTCGTGGCTGGCGGTGGCTAGGGTGTGCCCGTTGGGGCTGAACGCCACCGAGGAGACCCAGTTGGTGTGGCCGGTGAGGGTGCTCAGGGGTGTGGGGTGCTGTGGGTCGCTGATGTCCCAGAGTCGTGCGGTGTGGTCGTAGCTGGCGGTGGCCAGGGTGTGCCCGTCCGAGCTGAATGCCACGGAGTGGACGGTACCGGTGTGGCCGGTGAGGGTGCTCAGGGGTGTGGGGTGCTGTGGGTCGCTGATGTCCCATAGTCGTGCGGTGTTGTCGCCGCTGGTGGTGGCCAGGGTGCGCCCGTCGGGGCTGAACGCCACCGAGGAGACCCAGTTGGTGTGACCGGTGAGGGTGCTCAGGAGCGTAGGCTGGTGGAGGTCGCGGACATTCCACATCCGCGCGGTGCCATCGGCACTGGTGGCGGCCAGGGTGTGTCCGTCGGGGCTGAACGCCACCGAGAAGATGCCGTTGGTGTGGCCGGTGAGGGTGCTCAGGGGTGTGGGGTGCTGTGGGTCGCTGATGTCCCAGAGTCGTGCGGTGTTGTCGCCGCTGGTGGTGGCCAGGGTGCGCCCGTCGGGGCTGAACGCCACCGAGAAGATGCTGTTGGTGTGGCCGGTGAGGGTGCTCAGGGGTGTGGGGTGCTGTGGGTCGCTGATGTCCCAGAGTCGTGCGGTGTTGTCGTAGCTGGCGGTGGCCAGGGTGCGCCCGTCCGGGCTGAACGCCACCGAGAAGACGTCGTTGGTGTGGCCGGTGAGGGTGCTCAGCGGGCGGGGCTGGCGGGAGTCCCTGACGTCCCACAGCCGCGCGGTGCTGTCGTCGCTGGCGGTGGCCAGGGTGTGCCCGTCGGGGCTGAACGCCACCGAGCGCACAATGTCGGTGTGGCCGGCCACGATGGGCCCAGGAAGGTCCCACAGCCGCGCGGTATTGTCGTAGCTGGCGGTGGCCAGGGTGTGCCCGTCGGGGCTGAACGCCACCGAGAAGGCGTTGTCGGTGTGGCCGGTGAGGGTTTCCAGCGGGCGGGGCTGGCGGGAGCGCCTGACGTCCCACAGCCGCGCGGTGCTGTCGTAGCTGGCGGTGGCCAGGGTGTGCCCGTCCGGGCTGAACACCACCGAGGAGACCCAGTTGGTGTGGCCGGTGAGGGTAGCTAGTGTTGTGGGATGGTGGGGGTCGCTAATGTCCCAGAGTCGTGCGGTGTGGTCGTAGCTGGCGGTGGCCAGGGTGTGCCCATCCGGGCTGAACGCCACCGAGAAGACGCTGTTGGTGTGGCCGGTGAGGGTGCTCAGCGGGCGGGGCTGGCGGGAGTCCCTGACGTCCCACAGCCGCGCGGTGCTGTCGTCGCTGGCGGTGGCCAGGGTGTGCCCATCGGGACTGAATGCCACCGAGAAGACGACGCCGGTGTGGCCGGTGAGGGTGCTCAGGGGTGTGGGATGTTGGGGGTCGCTGATGTCCCAGAGTCGTGCGGTGTGGTCGTCGCTGGCGGTGGCCACGGTGTGCCCATCGGGACTAAACGCCACAGAAGGGATGAAGCTGGTGTGGCCGGTGAGGGTGCTCAGGGGTGTGGGATGGTGAGGGTCGCTGATGTCCCAGAGTCGTGCGGTGTTGTCGTCGCTGGCGGTGGCCAGGGTGTGCCCGTCGGGACTAAACGCCACCCCTTTGACATGGCCGGTGTGACCGGTCAGCTGGGTGGCGTAGGGGTTGGCGAGCACGCTGAGCAGACTGCTGCGGGCTTCAGTGGTGGGGACAAGCTGGTAGGCGGCCAGGGCGAGTTGGGCGGCCAGGCCGGGGTTGGTGGCACGTACTTCCAGGGCTTGTCCGGCGACTTGCCGGGATATAGCGATATCCCGTTGGTGCGCTGCGGCGCGCTGTTGGATCAGGGCGATTCCCGCCGCGGCCACGGCAAGCGCGAGTAGCACGGACAACACGGTGAGCGCCCGCCGCCGCCTCACCCGGTCCCGGCGGATGCTGGTCCGCAGGAAGACCCGGGCCGTGGGGCTGAGCTCCACACGCTCAGTGATCAGATCGCCGGCGTGGATGCGGGCGCCGGTGTCGGCCACTGCGGCGGCCAGTCGCCCGCGTTCCCACAACCGGGCCGGTAAGCGACCCTCATCGTCCCATTCGGCGGCGGCTTGCTCGACCACCCGGCGGGCCCGCAGTGCCATGGCGTTCTCCTCGATCGCCTGAGCCAACGGCGGCCAGGCGGACAAAAACGCCTCGTGGGCCACCCCGAAGACCACGCTGCCCTGATCAGTGTCGGTGGTGAGCAGCCGCCGCCGAACAAAGGCCTCCAGTTCCCGGATCACGATCTCCGGTAACTCATCGCGGGATACCCGCCACCGGGTGGGACGACCCTGCTCATCCATGGTGACCACCCACAACAACCCCGCAATCACCTCCCCACGACCCCGACCACCAGCCGCGCTCGCCTCAGTCAGCGCAGCATCGGCCTGGCGGGTCAGGGCACCCCGCACCTCCCCGAGCTGGTCATAGCATCGCGAGGAGAGTCGCCCACCGCGGCTGATTCCCTCCGCCAGCTGAGCCAAGGTGAACGCCAACAGCGGCAGCGCTTCCCCGCTGCCGGTATCACTCACCAATCGCGCCACCAGCTCCTCATCCACCCCGATTCCGGCGAGCTGGGCCGGGCCCTGGATCACCGTCGCCAGCGCCTCGCGACGCAATGGGCGCAACGGATACGGGCGGGTCGGCAACACCGCCAGCTCAGCATCGACCAGCAGCGGGTCGAAAAACTCCGGCCGGAGCGTGGCCACCACCTGTATTGGACCGCCCAGCGCCGGGTGAAGCAGCTGGGCGAACCGGGCCCGGGCCACCGGACTGGCCTGGGTGAGCAGCTCCTCGAACTGATCCACCACCACCAGCAACCGCCGCGCCCGGACGGCCAGCAGCAACTCATCTACCAGCCCCTCCATGCCACCGCCCTCAAGCCGCTGCCCTACCTCTGCCACCGTCCAGCCCAACCCCAACTCGCGGGCCGCGAGGGCCAGTTCCCGGACTAAGGCCGCCACCGGGTCAGCACCGGGCAGCACAGGAGCCAGCGCCCACCATCCCGGCTCTCCAGCCATCGTGTGCAGCAGTCCGGCGCGGACCAGCGAGGACTTGCCGCACCCGGAGGGGCCCACTACCAGGAGCACCGTGCCCTCGGCGTGCTCGGCCGGGGAGCGCAGCAGCCCGGCTAGCTGCTCTACCTCAGCGTTGCGGCCGAAGAACACCTGATGGTCGGTGACGTCCAACGGCCGGAGCCCGGGAAACGGTGAGCGGTCATCGGGCCACCCCCAACCTCCCACAGCGTCTATCCGACGCAATTCCTCCGCCAGCGCCGCACGTGCCGCTGAGGGATCGATGGTCAGGTCGGCGTACTGGAGGGAGGTCAACAGCGAGTGCACCACCCCCGACTCAGCGAGCACCGGCAGCACCCGACTACCCCGCGAGAGCGCAATACTCACCTCGGCCGCACACCACGTAGATGCCAGATAAGCGCGGGTGACCACACAGACCACCGCATCAGCCCACCGCAGCCGTTCATGTAGCCGCTGCTGCCACTGCTCACCGACCCGGATCCCATTCTGCGGATCCCGATCCCAAAACACCTCGTGACCCTCACCTACCAGCCACCCATGTAGTCCAGCGGCACACTCACCATCTTCGCTGGCATGACTGACAAAAACTCTGGCCACCACCACTCCCCACGGGGATCAGAGTGAAATAGCATCCCACTATGCACTGACGGCTTGTTGGGGCCTGTACGGGCCTGTAATCTCAACGGTGTTACTCCTGGGACTGGAGGAGCATCTGTGACTGTTGTAGCGATGGATGTGTCGGTCGAGGGGCCGAGTTGGCGGATGAGGTGGACGGGCAGCTGGTCTGTGACCTGGTCGATCGGGCCCGGGCGGACGGAGTGAAGCTGACCGGTGAGGGCGGGCTGCTGAGCCGGTTGACCAAGATTGTGCTCGAGTCCGCTGTGGACGGAGAGATGGTTGGGTGGCCGGAGGGGATTTCACCCTCCGGCTCCCACGGAGTGAACTAGGCCGCCGGCGAGGTGCCGCTGGGTCCGGTCCTTTTCTGTCGGCCTGTTCCCGAACGGGGCATGCGAGCTTTCCCCGCAGTCGGGTAGCGCCGACGCATTACTGCGTCGGCGCTACCTCAGAACCGTTTATGTCGATCTTCACATAAACGGTTGTATGTCGAGTGGCTGGTTATGTTGAGGACGCTGCCGGTGGGTCGAGATTCCCCTGGTGTGACGGGAGTTCGCCGATGACCCGCTCAACATAATCAGAGCTGTTCGAGGAAGG
>Ga0213881_10001053_pt1 | contig 14121 bp, 9 predicted proteins | sample BarmaccoBMER_R08_FD_160104 | JGI IMG/M metagenome (GOLD analysis project Ga0213881, IMG submission 160104) | Barbacenia macrantha exposed rock microbial communities from rupestrian grasslands, the National Park of Serra do Cipo, Brazil - ER_R08 ... | reverse complement strand
CATCGGCAGCTGGATCTTTATTCACCGTATCTTTTTTGCCAATTTTTAAGCCAATTTGGTCAACAGTACCGTGTAAAGTCCCTAGGGATGGATTGCCCTCACTTGTAAGTGTTGCCTTTTGCCCTATGTGAACTTTAGTAATATCACTTTCGTACACCTCTGCCACCACATACATCTGGTCAGTTTGACCCAGCTCCACAATTCCTTGCCCTTTGTCGCTCATCACTTCTCCTGGCAAAATATGAATTTTCAATACCTGCCCATTAATGGGCGAACGTACTACAGTTAAATTGAGGTTAGTCTGCGCCTGCTTGACCTCAATCACCGCCTTTTCAACTTCGGCTTGTGCCTCTTGGATATCAGCTGGTCTTAACCGTTTAAGTGAGTTTAGGGTGTTTCGGGTTTGTACCGTTTGCTGTTGGAAAATTGCCTTTGTACGACGCAGATTTTTCTGTGCTTCATTGATTTCACGTTTGACCTTTGCGACTGCCAGTCGCTTATTATCGAGAGTTAAAGCTGAGATGGCACCATTGCGATACAACATTAGATAGCGACGATATTCTGTTTCGGCATTGCGCTGTTCAGGTTCAAGTTGGGCAATTGTTGCCTCTTGGGTATCAAGCTCTCCCTGTAACTGAGCTTTAACGCCATCAATATATGATTGTTGAGATGTAATCTCTATTGGTTTTGCTCCAGCTTTCACCTGCGCTAAGTGGGCTTGTGCAACTTTCACTTGTTTTTGTGCCTGCTCCAGAGTTGCTAACAGGCGATCGTGACTATCGAGAATAGCGATGGCTTGTCCAACATGCACCTTGTCTCCCTGCTTGACCAAGAGTTGCGCCACGCGGTTACTTTGAGCCAAGCTAGAAGCCGATAGCTGGATCACATTCCCCTGAGGTTCCAAGCGTCCTATGGCAGCCACTGTATTTAGAGCTGAAGAACTTGCGTTAGAGGCTACGGTAGAAGACTGACTGTTGCTTAGCCATGGACGCAACCAGCAGAAAGCCACTGACTGACCCACAGCCATCGCCATGATGATTGCTAAGATGTTACTCCACCGTTTGGTAGGCTTCAAGATTAGCTGTTCGATCGCGCGGTATTTTTCCATAGTGGCTAGTGAGCAATACGGGGTTTACGGTTGACACACTGACTACCAGTACTTTTATGCATCAGGGTGCCCAATTTAGAATAGTAAATCTCAGTTCTATTAAATCAGTTTCAAGTTCAGTCTTTTTTGAAACTTTGAAGCTGAGGTCAAGGAAGAACAAAGCGCTTTGGTACAAGTTTATACCTATGTTCCCCGTTCGGCTAAACCTCGAAGATAATTGCGCACTCTTATTGGAAAAGAAATGCTGAGTACGAGTATTATAGGAGCCGTAATTTGCCATCCTCTTGAGAGTTGAAGGAGATGTGTTTTGGGAAATCGTCGTAGATTGTTTGCGCGACATCACTCGATATGGCTGACACTACTTGCTTTTGCTGTCAGTATGGGTTTTGGGCTGGTTCTGTTTATTGAGCTGGGAACTTCCTATCCAGCAATTCTAATGCCACCAACCCGCTCTGAACAGGTGCAGGCTCCACCAAGTATCAGGGTGACACAGGAGGTAAAGCCGAAAGTAGCTCTAAAGCCATTGCCCAAACAGCAGCTCCAAACTAGCAAACTTGTTAGCATCCCAGTGCAGTTTCAGGGAACTACATTTGCGGATGTCAAACTTAATAGTCAGGACAAAGCAATTGCATTGACGTTTGATGATGGTCCGTGGCCTAAATCAACAGAGCAGATCTTAAGTATCTTAAAGCAGCACAATATCAAGTCAACGTTCTTTTGGATTGGGCAAAACGTACAAAACTATCCCCAGCTGGCTCAAAAAGTAGTAGCTGATGGTCAGAACGTTGGCAACCACACTTGGCATCATTGGTATCGACGCATGAACGAGGCTACCGCTGCTAGTGAAATTGAGCGCACAGCCGCAGTTATATTTAAGACTACAGGCGTGAGGACATTGCTATTTCGTCCACCTGGAGGTCTGTTGCACAATGGACCAGCCGATTATGCCAAAACACACCAATATGGCGTGGTGATGTGGTCAGTGGACTCGGAAGATTATGACCGACCATCTGTTCCTCGTCTAGTGAAAAATGTGCTAAGTAGAGCCAAGTCAGGCGGGATTGTGCTGATGCACGATGGTGGCGGTGATCGCTCTCACACAGTTGAGGCTCTACCACTTATCATCGATGCTTTGACAAAAAGTGGTTATCGGTTTGTAACGGTTCCGGAGTTACTTGAAATCAAGAACAAAGAACAAGTGGCGTTGAAGGACAAATCGGCGACAACTCAAAGGTCAGCCGGAGGCAGCTCCGGCTGCTGCTTTGAGCAAGCTCAAGAACACCAATCAAAGGGGTCAGGAGCTGGAGATCAGGGTAACACAGGGGTTAGGGAAAGACAGTTATTTACCAACAACTAAGAGTTTAAGAATCTAGAGTAATTTACAAATTAACTTCTTACCCAGCAATTCTGACCCCTTCTTTGTCAACTGAAGCCATGTTAATTACCTCTATATGCCAGAAATTCAGTTTTTTGAATGCGATATCTCCAGTGAGTTGCGGGTACCCAGTAGTGCGCCTTGAGTCCTCTAGCAGACGATCTTTCAACATAAATGTTTGGCAGTTGCTGGCGTTGAAGTTGCTTTGAATTATCTTCGGTATCGCTGAGATAATAAATATAGAGTTTGCTATTGGGATGGAACCATGCCCAATCAGCCCAAAATGTCTCGTCGTCGTCAGCGTACAGGCAATCAAACCCCCAACACTCACGGATATTGAGAGAGTAGCGATCGCATGTCTGTATAACCTGGCGCATGGGATAGCCGCCACCTGAGTGACAAGCAAGAATGATGTTACCAATCACGGGCTGTTGTCTAGCTCTGCGGTACGGACCATGCTCCATCAAGGATAAGCAAACTTGATCTAGATACGCATCAAACCCACCTGGCTCAGTTAGACTGCCAGCCTCAGAGCGTGGTCCCAATGTTGGGGCAATAAGAATGACGTTCTTCAGACTTAGATTGACTCCCGGGCGAAGCGGCCAAAAGGGCTTTTGGTGTAGACTCCAATACCCATCAATTGACATACTTGGGTACAGATAGCGATACCCTTGCAAGTAAACAATCAAATCGATTTGCGGCTGCAACTGGTAGCCTTCTGGAATAAATACCCCTGTCATTGGTCGAGCGGGTTTTTCTTTTCCCAAAGGAATACCGAAATAAAGAGTGGATGCTGGAGGTCTGACTTCACGCTTGATAAATCGTGTCTGAGGTAGTCTGAAGGAGGTAAACATAGGAGCAAAAATCTAAACTATTTTTTCTTAATTGCTAGCATTAGATTAGAATTATTCACTCGATATTGGTAGCCAATTCCAAAATATAGTGGTTTGACATTAGCCTTACTTTGATAGATGTTTCGAAGTTCCGGTTGATACTCGTTGCTAAATAAAGCAATTGGTCGAGTATAATTACCGTAAAATTTTAGTATCCATTTAGAATCACTAAAGTATTTAACTGGAATCCCAGAGTCATCTTGCAGTACACTAGTGCTTTGTGAAAGTATAAGATTCCGAATATTGGAGAATCCCTCATAGTGCAGTAGATAAGATGCTGCTTTAAGATAGCTAATTGGCTTCCCAAATTTTTGAATAAATCGATCAAATTCTGGCGCTTTCTTCAAAGCCGAGTTAGAGAGATCCACGGAGAAATAATAGAGAGATCGTATTTCTGAGCTTCCACTGGGAACAAATTCAATCTTAACACCAGGAAGCAACTTTTCCTTATTGTCTTTATCTAATATCTGAATTCTTGCATCTTTATCTAGCCCTATGTACTGTACATTCTGAATTTTATTGTTGGTTCTAGCTAAAAATACAAATAATATCGGCAGAACTCCTTGTTCTGATAAGTCTTGTTTCATGTCATTCGTGCGGAAGAAGCTCCACCTTAGAATAGCTCCTAGAGATTGTTCAATCTTCTGTAAATTATTTGCTATTTCCGCTGTTGATGTTTTCTCAAGGGTTGGTAAATAACCCACAGGTTCTAAACCTGCTAAGACATAAGTATTACCTTGGGGAAAAAAGGAATAGCAATACAAAAAGTCAGGTCCGCTAAATGGATAGAATATAAATTTAGAAGTTTGATACACTGGCTTCAACTGTTGCGTTGACCATTTTCTGATTGGCGCTAGTTGTTGCTTTTCTAGCCTGTCCCAAGAATCATTGAAAAAAGCTGCATAAGATTCCCATACTTGACTCTTCTCTTGAGTAGCGAGAGAACTCTTCTCTCCTACTTTCATTCCAGCCAAAAACCTCGCCTCATTTGTGAGCTTTACCATTTTGGCAAGATCAGCTTGATGATTAGGAATCACCTTTTTAGGTATGACTTGACTGCTAGTTTTTTCGGCAGTTTGAGGAGTCATTTTGTCATTACTAGCAACATTTGCAGCTCCTGGCTTGTTGTCAGAGATGTTGCTACAGGAGAAGAGTGATGACAAAAGCGCAGTTGTTGTCAGGAAATACAATGTTTTTTTGAGCATGAGATACTATAAAGTCAGGGTAAGCTCGATCGTACTAAGATAAAACCTGTCTTTTGACAGCAAACAAGTAGACTGGTAATCCTAGTAAAATTGTTCCCAATCCCGCTAGCGACTCCACAGGTTTATCTAGGTAAATAAAGATGAGCATCCAAATACTGATAGCAAGGAAAATCAGCGGTGGAAGGATTCCCACTCTATAAGGTCGCGAGACTTCTGGATATCTAAACCTATGGATAAATACTCCTAAAACTGTAACAGAAGAAGATAGAGTTAGGGTAAATCCAAGATAGGTAACAATTGCTGCGAAGCTAGATGTCAAGATGAGAGCCAATACAATGACAAGCTGGAAGAGGGTGGCATAATGAGGAACGCCATGCCGATTTTTAGCTGCTAGCAGTTGAAAGAAGGGAATGTCTTCTCCCATGACCTGCATAACTCTAGGCCCTGCCCAAATCATAGAGCTAATAGTAGAGAGCAGTCCTAGTGAAATTAGCGAGCCCATGATCTTGCCTCCTGCCGTTCCAAAAATTTGATTGGCAACTATATAACCTACCTCTACTTTGTCTACCATCGCTTGAATAGGGGTAGTATACAAGAAAATAAAGTTGAGTAATAGATATGATAAAAGTACAATTAAAGTTCCCAAAAATAAAGACCATGGCACATTCTTTTCCGGTGCTTTCACTTCACTAGCAATGTAAACAGAAGCATTCCAACCGGAATAGGAATACATGACATAGACAAGGGAAACAGCGAAGGAAGAGCTAAAAATGAGATTTAGATCTCTGGCAGCTGGAAGAAAGCTAATATCCTGCGGTTTGCCCAGAAAAAGACCACAAATCACAAACGAGAAGATTAATAAAACTTTCAATGGGGTTAAGAGATTTTGAAAATAACTCCCGAATTTAATATTTTGCATGTGAATGAGCGAAATCCCGACTGCTACAACCAAGGCAACTAGAGTGGGTGCTAAAGCTGGAAAGACTTTTGCCGAGTAGTTGCCCAAGGCAACTGCTGCAGCGGCAATAGGTGCGGCAAAACCTGCAGTAGCAGAAACCCATCCAGATAGGAAGCCGACTGCTGGATGATAAATTCGAGAGAGGAAATGAAACTCACCGCCCGAACGGGGCATCACTGCACCGAGTTCACCGTAAGAAAGAGCCCCGCAAAGGGCGGCAATCCCCCCTACTACCCATAAGAACAGCAGAGCAAAACCAGACTTGATGTCAGTGACCTGAAAGCCAAGGCTCGTGAAGATACCCGTTCCAATCATATTTGCTACCACAATGTTGATAGCTGTGAACAGACCTATGGTATTTTTCTTCTGCATTAGATTTGATTTTCTGCCAGGGCGACAGTACAACTAGGAAATTATCTCACTGGAAGAGGTTAGAGGCTAGAGGTTAGGGAAAAAAAGCAGATCTATCCTCTCTAAAGCTTGCATCGGTTCCTGCAAGTTGGCAATCCTAACGGCATATAATTACAGACACCAACACCGCAGCCACTGATTCTAGACGGTCGAAATGGTCTTGGAGATTAACTAGTATAAGGTAGTCATTGTCAAAATCGAAGATTTGCAGAATGCTGCGACAACTGGAAGTATGCTAAAAATTGGAGCTAACCGACTCTAGATCCTACCTTTAGGTGTTGAGTGAATTCCGATCCCGCTTGCGGCATGGAAACCGACCATAACGCTGAGCGAAAGCCAATGTCCATGGGTTGTTTAACCGAGCCACCTGTCTAGCCTATCTAGCGATCCCCACTGACTGTATTTGTCGCAAAGCGGGAACCTGGAAGATGACCCTCATATCTGCACGGAAAGCTTGAATTTGTAGGCAGGGTTTATAGGGAGATGAAAAACTTAGCAGAAGCATTATGTAGCAGCCTTTGGTCCACAGTTAAATGGACAGCTAGAAAAACAGCCATTTCCTTTGTAGAAAAAATGGTTGGGACTAGACTGGCTGAAGATAAAGAAGACCTTAGGGAAGCCTCTGCTCAATTAGAGAAGCGGATGGAAGATGAAGTTAGAAATCCAAGCTTACTCGAAAAACTTGTTAAGAAGTTACTGGTAGAGTACCAGGAGCACACAGCAAAAGTCCAACAGTTCAACTTAGCCTCCTTATTTCCTGACGGTCAAACTAGCCGTGCTGCATTGTCGCTAGTTATGCGTGGCATTGCTGAAGTCTTATCTCAAAAAATGGATTTGCCCTGGAAAGCTGATGCTGAAGGCACTTTGAGTTATGAAAAAGCAGTTCAAAATGGGAAGGGAAATATTTGGTACTATGTTACGGATAGTCCAGAGAAACCCCATCCAGTGCCCCTGGCTGAAGAAGCAGCCTTAGCTGTTGTCGATCAACTTGACCCTAGGGCTGGCGCAATTCACCTGATTTACTGTGCTCAGGCAGCAGAATTGGAGAAACCATGGGAAAGCGATTTTGTAATTGATGATAGTCAACTACTTGAGTACACAGGCTTGAGTAAACGCAGGGATCTAAGCCGACATAAACAACTGCAAATTCTGTATGACCTCCTGCGGCAACCAGCCCAGATCCTAGCCTATATTGCATGGCCTAAACAGGGAAAGGTAGGAGCTTTTACCGTTGCTGACTTACGGATTTGGGACATTACTGTACTGCGAGACTTTGAGACTGATAAGGCTGGCAATCAGAGGTTAATCGGTTTAAGAGTCATTGGTAAGCCTGGAGGGTGGGCTAAATATTTCCTGAATGAATCTGAGTACTACTACCAAACAGGAATTATCACTAAGAAAACCGTACAAAAACTATTCAGCATCGGTAAACAAAATGTCGGTGCTGCTAGAATACTGATCTGGCTGACCTTTCAGACTCAGCCTGGATTCCGTGACTGTCTGGTTGGAAAAACCCTAATGGAGATTGCTTATGGTTCGGATAGAGTGGCAGTAGCCGAGCAAGACAGGCAGCTAAGACGGCAACTAGCAGATGACTTTGAAACCGACTTGAAAGTCATTAAAGAAGCTGGATGGCAGCTGGAGCTTGAAACCGGACCAGACTGGTTGAAAGGGAATAATGGCACTAAAAGACCTATAGGCTTCTGGAGTGAGCTGCTAAATGCTCGATGGCGTTTTCATCTACCAAGCGAAGCACAAAAACACTTGACAAAGCCTTTGAGCCAGCCAAGAGCCATAAATTTTCCAAAAAAGCAGCACCAGAACCAATCGCCACCAGGCACTGTAATCAGAGAAGCTAGAAAAGCTAAAGGCTGGTCTAGGGCATTTTTTGCCGCAACGATGGGGAAAAGCATATCTTGGGTTGATGCCGTCGAGACTGGTCACCGTCAGGTTTCTCAGAAGGACCTACCCAAGCTGGTCAAAAAATTGGAACTAGACAAAATCGATTGGCAGCAATAGAACTAACTCACATAACTGCTAACACTGGCAACCGCTTTGTTAACTGCCACCTTTGAGTTCAAAGCTGACAGCCAGCATAACTGGGTTAAAAAATAAGGCATAGATAGAATTACCCCCTATTTCAACTATGTAAGGTCTAAAAAAAGTGGGAAAATGCATCTAAAACCAGTGCCATGTATTAGTTTTATTCTCTTACAATCAACGCTAGAACTTAGTCACGAACTGCTAGAACCTAGTCACACATATATTTGTAAAACCTTTATAAAAAAGTACTTCTAGCCTGAAGTTAAATTTTTAATCAAATTAGAACTGAATCTGAAAATAAATGAAAAGTACCCCAGATTTGTAGTAGGGTGACCTATCATACTAAGTAATAGTCAAACAAAGAACTTGCCGCTAGCACCGGCAGGGTGAAATGTCTGGCTAAGTAGACTAGACCAGGTTCAACAGCTTTCAAGGAGAAACATCATGTCTTTAGAAGACAGAGCAAAGGCTACGGGCAAAAACATTGAAGGCAAAGCCCAAGAATTGGTGGGCAAGATTACTGATGATCCAGAGGCTCAAGCTGAAGGGAAAGCGAAGCAAGCTGAAAGCCAAGTTCGTCACGGAGTAGAAGATGTAAAAGATAAGGTCAAAGATACACTTGAATAGATAAAACGCTTTTGGCAGAGGGTTTAGGTAGTCATCTGTTATCTAGACCCTCTGACTTCATTAAACAGTTAAACGACAGATAGTTGTTATTCTGTTGACGCGATTGGCTTCTTGGAGGAGACAGAAGTGAGTTTACTTCAGGATGGTCGTAAGTTTTTGACAACTTTAACCTTGATGTCAGTCCTGACCTTTGCTACAGCAGTTGGTGTCAGAGCTGAGGAGAGCTGGGCTACAACTCCATTTCAGATAGCAGCCAGCATAACTCACAATCAGATTGCTCAAGTAAATATAAGCTTGTCAGAAAGAGCAAAGGCTACGACCAAAAATATTGAAGGCAAAGCCCAAGAAATGGTAGGAACAATTACTGGCGATCCAAAGGCTGAAGTTGAGGAGAAAGTGAAGCAAGCTGAAAGCCAAGCTCATCACGCAGCAGAAAATGTGGGAGATAGGATGAGCTGGCAAGGAAAACCAAAGGCTGTGGCTAAATATGTTGAAGGCAAAGTCCAAGAAGGGACTGGTAACATCACGGGCAATCCTAAGGCTCAAGCTGAGGGGAAAGAGAAGCAAATTGAAGGGAAAGTTCGTTACAAGGTTGAAGACGTGAAAGATCAAGTCAAGCGTGTTCTTGACTAGGTACACGCTATTTGAGGGGGAGCCTGAGTAGCTCCGTCCGTCGTTCTCTAGACCTTTTCAGACCATAGAGCGGTGCTTTGGACCTCTACGTTTGTTGAGACCCAGGCAATCTTTGCTCTGCGTAAGTTTAAGCCTTTTTAGATTTGACGAGAAAAATCAAAGCTGAGCCTCTCACGCCTAGTTACGTTCTGAGCTGTCAATTGAACTTAAAGAATCAGAAGGGAGAAGTTAATTTCAAAAACCCGATCGAGGTGGACAAACTGCAGCATAACATCCTATTCAATAGGAGCTTTACATCAGAATTGACTTGACTTTATTGCTATGCCAAATCAATTTTTTAGTGGAGAAGCGCGATGCCAAGGCTAGTAGGCAGACAATCTAATACGGGTTCGTACATCGTCGTCGCGTTCCTGCTTGGGCTCTTGCTTGGTGCCGGAGGGGTGAGTGAATACTTTGGCATTACTCATCTGACTCCGATTTTTGGTCGGGAACGAAGTTATATGCGTAAAGAGGGTAATACGATTGACAAGCTAATCGCCGCATCTAACTTTAGCAAACCAATCGAACCAGGAAGAAAGCGATATGCGTAAAGGCAGCGAAGTCATTGGCAAGGTAGTTGTGGCGTATGATACCGGCAAACGCATCGCCAGAATCTGGGACTTGATTTTTGACCAAAATAGTAATCAACTCCTGGGGTTCCTGGTGGAAGAAGGTGGTTGGTTAAGCAGCGCCAGAGTAATACCATTCGATCGAGTTCAGGCGCTCGGTACCAATGCGGCGGTCGTGCCTTCCAAAGAGGCAATAGTAAGAGCCAGGAGAGTGCCAGAAATTAGAAAGATTTTGCGGCGCAACAATGTGCTGAGAGGTACCCGGATTATGACAGTCAATGGACGCGATCTAGGTACTATGGTTGACCTCTATTTTAACGATGAAACGGGGGTGGTTGAAGGCTACGAGGTTTCTGGTGGACTGTTTGCCGATGCATATTCTGGTCGCTCCTTCGTGCCAGCACCTCATACGTTGAAGATTGGCTACCAAGTAGCTTTTGTGCCAGTCGAAACAGCTGACCTGATGGCAGAACAGGTCGGTGGCATTCAGGGAGTAGCCCAAACGGCTAGCGACAACCTCCACTCAGCAACGCGCACAGCTAGCTCAAGACTGCAAGAAACCACCGAATCAACTACCAGAATGCTGCAAGGAGCTGGGCGCAGCGCCGTGGCCTTATTCACCAATCCGGTTATCGCTCCAGTAGAACAAAAAGCCTTCTTGATTGGCAAAACCGTTGGCCGAGATGTGACAGCTCCGAATGGTCTGCTACTGGCGGCGGAAGGTCAACAAGTGACGCCATTAGCAGTGGAAGCAGCTGAGCGTGTGGGTGTGTTCGACCAACTCTACCAGGCGGCGGGCGGCAGCTTAGCAGTAGGAGTGGGCAGTCTGCATGCAGCAACAGATACAGCTAACCAAAAACTGCAAGATAACTCGCGCCAGATCGCGGCCTCATTCACTAATACCCTGGTTGACCCAGCCCAACAAAAAGTGTTCGTCATCGACCAAATTGCTGAGCAAGATGTGGTTACTCCCGAAGGCACCATGTTAGTGGCACAAGGCCAGCCAGTTACTCTGGCAATTGCAGATGCAGCCGAGCGACTGGGGGTGCTTGACCAACTCTATCGGGCTACGGGTGGGAGCTTAACCGCAGCAATCAACTGCCAACTTACCGCGGCAAGGGATACAGCTAACAAACGGTTCCAGGAGGCATCGCTCCATGCCGCAGCTTTGTTAACGAACAGCCTGGTTGAGCCAGCCGAGCAAAGAACATTCGTCGTCGGCAAAGTTGTCGAACAAGATGTGTTCACTCCCGATGGGGCGCTCCTAGTAGAGCAGGGTCAGCCAGTGACAATCTTAATTGCAGAAGAAGCGGAGCAATTGGGGATGCTTGACCAGCTTTATCGGACCACTGGCGGCAGCTTAACGGCAGCGCTCAACCGCCAACTGCAAACAATGACAGCAATAGCCAACAGCAGCTTGCAGTCAGCGGCAGGTAGTGCAACAGCTGCATTGACCAATGCCCTTGTTGAGCCAGCCGAGCAAAAAGCATTTGCGATTGGCAAAATTGTCATTCAGGATGTTACGGCCCCCGATGGTACAGTGCTCGTAGTGCAAGGTCAACAAGTTACACCGTTGGTAGCCGCAGAAGCCGAGCGTTGGGGCGTTCTCGATCAACTCTATCGGGCTACAGGCGGTAGCTTAACGGTAGGACTGAGCCGCGCCGCCAACGATGTTCTAGCAAGCCGGATGGTCGAACAAGCTCTGGGTTTGCGCCTGAGGCATGCAGTACGTAGCGAAGAAGGCTCAATTATTGGCGCTCCAGGGCAGATCGTGACCGAGCAGATAATTGCTCGCGCCCGGCTTGAGCACAAAGAAATCGAGTTGATGGATGCTGGCGGTCTAACAACTAGCGAAGCATTGCGTTCTAGCGCCAACAATTTACTTTCCCAAACAAGTGGGAGGCTACGCGAGGGAACCGTCCAAGCTAGAACCAGTGCAGAAAGTCTGTTGGAGAGTCTCAAAGAGGCGATCGCCGATCTTCAGCAACGCAGCACCCAAGCCATAGAAGTACGTCGGCTCAAACGCGCACTGGGACGTCCAGTCACTCGTGTCATTCTTGACCAACAGGACGATGTCATCCTCAATGTTGGTGAACTGATCACTCACCGCGCTATTGAGCGTGCCCGTCAAGCTGGTGTCCTCGATATTTTGCTCAACTCAGTCTATGTCAAAGACCCAAAACTATCAACTGAAGCGCTACGGGCACCTGAGCGCGGTCAAGCCTCACTAGAAGAGCGTGACCAGACTCCCAACTCTAATCCGCAGAAAAAATGGCTTTTCTAATGTGGTTCGCTTTACGATGCGCTGAGCCAAGGGCTGGAGCCTGGGAATGAACCTGTGAAACGAGAAGTTAAAGACTAGAGTTGTTTCTTACCCTAGCCTCTAACCTCTCTCACTAAGCTTCTATAGCTACCTTTTCTGCTATGGCTTCGGGATTGACTTCTGGTGTATCAGCCTCTGAAGGCGGAACTAATTGCCAGAACTTGGGTAGGAAATCATCCCAGTCTGCCAAGATTGCCTTGGCTTTCGGTGAACCTGTGCGTTCGGCATGAGCTGCAATCAATTCGTGCAACTGCTGTTGACCAACTGGAGCTATCACTCTTTGGAGTTTCACGATTTCACGGTTAACTAATTCTGGAAACTTGCCATCTTCATCCAAGAAGTAGGCAAGTCCACCAGTCATTCCGGCAGCAACATTCCGACCAACTTTGCCCAAAACAACAATCACGCCACCTGTCATGTACTCGCAGCAGTGATCGCCAGCTCCCTCAATCACCGCAGTTCCTTTAGAATTGCGGACGGCAAAGCGTTCCCCAGCTAGCCCGTTGGCAAGCAGCAGACCGCCAGTTGCGCCATAAAGACAGGTGTTGCCTACAATCACATTCCGATCGGGAGTGTATGTTGCGGTCTCTGCGGGCTTGATAATGATTTCGCCGCCATGCATCCCTTTCCCTACGTAGTCATTCGCTTCACCTGTTAGAGTGAGAGTCATGCCAGGGAGGTTAAATGCTCCAAAGCTTTGACCGACGCTGCCTCTGAAGTTGAGGCTGATTTGCCCTTCAAAGCCAGTATTGCCGTACTGTCGGGCAATTTCTCCTGCCAACCGTGCTCCAATTGTCCTATCTGTGTTGATAACATCGTAAGTTTTGGTCACGCTGGACTGGTTGCTAATAGCGGCTTGAATTTCTGGATCTGCTAGTAACTCATCATCCAACACTGGACCGTTAGAGTGAACCAGCTCGTGATTTAGCCAGCTACGATCCTCTATAGTATCTGGTAGTTGAGTGATGCAATCTAGGTTGAGGGCTTGTGTTTTAGTCAGCTGTACCTGCTCTCGCACTTTTAAGAGATCGGCACGACCGACTGCTTCTGCTACTGACCGAAAACCCAGTCGAGCTAGGAGGCTACGCACTTCTTCTGCCACAAAGTAGAAAAAGTTGACGACATGCTCTGGCATTCCACTAAAGCGCTGTCGCAGTTCTTCTTTCTGAGTCGCAACGCCTACAGGACAGTTATTGGTATGACAGATCCGAGCCATAATGCAGCCTTCAGCGATCATAGCAATGGAGCCGAAACCAAATTCTTCTGCGCCCATCAATGCTCCCATAACCACATCCCAGCCGCTCTTGAAGCCGCCGTCAACGCGTAGAATCACGCGATCACGCAACCGATTTTCCATCAGCACCCGATGCACCTCTGTTAAACCCAGTTCCCAAGGACCACCCGCATGCTTAATTGAGCTGAGGGGAGAGGCACCTGTACCACCGTCATGTCCAGAAATCTGGATCACATCTGCATTAGCTTTAGCAACCCCTGCAGCAACGGTGCCGATTCCAATTTCTGCCACCAGCTTGACTGAGACTTGTGCTTGAGGATTAATCTGGTGTAGGTCAAAAATTAATTGGGCAAGATCTTCAATTGAGTAGATATCGTGGTGCGGCGGCGGCGAAATTAAGGTTACACCTGGCTTGGAACGCCGTAGCATGGCGATATAGGGACTGACTTTTGGTCCAGGCAATTGACCGCCTTCGCCTGGTTTTGCTCCTTGAGCAATTTTGATTTCGATTTGTTTGGCATTAATGAGGTACTCTGGCGTGACCCCGAATCGTCCTGATGCCACCTGTTTAATAGCTGAAGAGGCTGTGTCTCCATTACGTAATCCCTTTAAGTGCGGCATGGTTGGCGAGTGACCGTGCGTATCGACATCAGTCAACACTTTGTAGCGCATGGGATCTTCACCACCTTCACCAGAATTAGAT
>Ga0213881_10001052_pt1 | contig 14135 bp, 10 predicted proteins | sample BarmaccoBMER_R08_FD_160104 | JGI IMG/M metagenome (GOLD analysis project Ga0213881, IMG submission 160104) | Barbacenia macrantha exposed rock microbial communities from rupestrian grasslands, the National Park of Serra do Cipo, Brazil - ER_R08 ... | reverse complement strand
CGGGCTTCGATGACCTCACTCCCGAAACGTCACCACCGGTGGTACAGCAGCGAAATACCGCAACCATGGCATCCGGTCATCCGAATCCGTACCAGAGGTGTCTATCAGGTCGCCGCTCACTCGACCCCGCTTTCGCACTGCCAGGCATCTGACGTTTTGTGCGGGTCTGCCCGGAGCGCCATGAATCCGCCGGGAAGCGCAAGTCCGGCAAGACCCCGCACGGCGACCGCTGGCTCATCGGTTCGCGTGGTTGCGCCGACCAATGGTTCAGCGTCGCGGCGACTCATGCATCGGCGGGGGACACCAACACCCTCATCCCCCTGTTCGCCCTTGGCGTGTTTATCGGCTTCACCTTGTCCCCAAGGGACTAGTCGTGCACAGGTGCCTAATGCCTGTCATCGTCATACTGAGGCGGTACCGGGCCTTCTGGTCCATGATCACGTCCCACGCGTGGGCCTTCCGACGCGCGATCGCATATCTTTATCCCGTTTCGGGGAGTAACGACGGCTCGAGGGATAGACAAGACGAGTGATCCCAACGAGAGTACCGGTGATCCCGATAAGCAGCAGGGCGCCCGTTAAGGACAGCGTGAAGATGAGCGTTTGCATGGTTAATGCCCTGTTCAGTTATTCGTATCTGAGCGCTTGGATGGGGCGCAGCCGGGCAGCGCGGTAGGCCGGGTAACTACCGGCGAGCAGCCCGATCCCGAGGCTAATGCTAAATGCCGCGAGCACGGGCGGGGCAGACAGCACCGGGGTGAAATCCGCCAGGGCGCCGGTAGCGGGGGTGATAGCCGGCGCGATGGCGCGGACCAGGAAGGCCAGCCCGACCCCGACTCCCACGCCGAGAAGCCCTCCGAGGCCCGCCAGCACGGTGGACTCCAGAAGGAACTGTTTGAGGATGGCGCGGCTGGTGGCGCCGATGGCTTTGCGGATGCCGATCTCGCGGGTTCGTTCGGTGACCGAGACCAGCATGATGTTCAACACGCCAATCCCGCCAACCACCAGCGACAGCCCAGCCACCGCCGGGGTGAACAACACCAGGATGGTCACGATCTGGTTGAAGCTCGTCAGCCGCGACCCCAGGGTTTGAATCTGGTAATCGCGCATCTGCGGGTTGGTGATGTGATGGCGCGCGTCCAGGATCCCAGTGATCTCGGCCATCGCGGCCGGCACAGCGGCTTGCTGCGTGGCTTCCGCGGTGATCTGGTGCAGATGATGGCTGGTGCTGCCCATGCCATACCCGAAGACGTAGCGACGCGCGGTCTCCAGCGGCATCACCGCGGTGTTGTCCAGTTGCTGACCGTAGCTGGCCATCACCCCGACCACCCGAAACGGCACGTGGTTGATCTGCACGGTCTGGCCCACCGCCGCCGAGCTGTGCCCGAACAACGTCCGCGCCACCGTCGGGCCCAGCACGGCGACCCGAGCGGCCTCACGGGTCTGGGCGTCGTCGAAAAACGACCCGGCCGTGAAATTGCGGTTGTTGGTCGATGCCCAGTTGTCCGTCGTGCCGATGATGTTCGCCGTCAAATCTTGGGCGCTGGTGGTGGCGATCAGAGTCCCGGTGGTAGCAGCACCCGGACTGGGCGAACCCGTCACCGCGGGGGCGACGCTGCCGACATCCGGCGCGCCTTCCAGCGCGGCAGCGTCGTCGTCGGTCAATGGCTGCGCCGGGGCAGCGTTGGGCACACTCACGGCTTGCGACACGATGGTGATGTTGTTAGCCACCGGTTCAATGCGCGCATCCACCGAGTTTTTCACCCCAAGGCCGCAGGCAGCCAGCAGCACCACCGCCGAGACACCGATGATCAGCCCGAGCATCGTCAGCGCCGAACGCAGCCAGTGGGCGCGCACCGCACGTAGTGCGACAAGTAACGCATCCCACAGGCTCATTGCTGATCTTCCCCCGCGGCACTGCCTTGCCCATCAAGGACTCACTATCACCCCTAACTCGGGATCGCCGCACCCGCAAGGATTTCGAAAAACTCCCAGCTAATTCACTATCTTTTTCACGATGCGTAGATTACCGGTGACTAATCAGTCATTAAATTGGCAGTATCCACTGGCCTGGGAGAGGCTAGATAGGAGCTCAATCTTGGGGAGCGGTGATGTTCGAATCATCTGACACCGACGCCGTGGCGCGTCCGGTGGTTCATTTTTCCGAGCTTTTGAAGGCGCCGGTGGTGTCTCGTTCCGGCGAGGCGGTCGGGCGTGTTGAGGATGTCATCGTCCGGTTGCGGGGCGCTCGGAACTACCCGCTGATCACCGGTTATGTGGTTGGGTTGGGTGGGCGTCGGGTGTTCGTGCCCGCCAACGATGTCAAGTCTGTTGTCCAGGATCGCATAGAGCTGACTAAAAACAAGGTTGATCTGCGCGGGTTCGAGCGGCGCGATGGTGAGTATCTGCTGCGTGCTGATGTGCTTGACCACCGGTTCATTGACGTGCCCAACGCGGAGTTGGTGCACGCTTACGACATCGAGCTCGAAGACACCGGGCAGGGTTGGGTCCTGGCGCGCCTAGACACCCGACGCCCGCCGCGCCTGTTCGGTTTGATCAAGTCACCGGGGGGCCACGCGGCACGGGACTGGAAGGCGTTCGAACCACTGATCGGTCATGACCAGTCGATACTGGTGCGGCGGGTCGGTGGTCGGGTGCACACGCTGCGGCCGGCGCAGATCGCCGACCTGTTGGAGGAAGCGACCAAGGCAGAAAGCGGCGAGATCCTCGATCGCGTGCACAGTCACCCTGAGCTTGAGGCTGATGTCTTTGAAGAGCTGAGCTTGAGGCTGATGTCTTTGAAGAGCTGGACCCGGACAAGGCGAGCAAACTCTTCGATGACATGCCCGATGCCGAGGTGGCCGCTGTCCTGGGACGGATGCGCGCTGACGATGCCGCTGACGCGGTATTGGATCTGCGCCAATCACGCCGCCGTGCGGTATTGGATCTGATGCCAGCCGGGCCCCGGGCCAAAGTGATCACGTTGATGGGTTTTAACCCCCACAGCGCGGGTGGGTTGATGAACATCGACATCGTCACGTGCCCGGCATCCACCAGCGCCGCAGCGGCGCTGGCGGTGATCGCCGCCGCGCGCACGCTACAGCCGGAGGCGCTGTTGAAGATGCACGCGCTCAACGACGAAAACCAGCTGATCGGAGTCGTGTCGGTGATCCGGTTGCTGCAGGCTGAGCCGGCTGATCAGGTCCAGATGTTGATGGACGCTGATCCGGTCCGGTTGTCTCCGGAGGCCGATGTGACCGACATTGCCCTATTGATGTCGGACTTCAATCTGGCATCCGTGCCGGTGGTCGACCAGACCGATCATGTTCTGGGTGTGGTGACCTACGACGACATCCTCGAAGCGCTTATCCCCGCCGATTGGCGCCGACGCGAGCCTGCGCCTCGCCCAATCCGCGACCCCGGGGCCACCACAACGGAGACCTCTGACGGAACCAGCCGATGAGCGGCCAGGATCCCCACACTGGCCCGCCCACCACACCGACGACTCGACCCAACCCGAAACCGGACCCGCCTGGCCCACCAAAGGCGAGGTCCAACCCCCCGCGCAGCGCGGTGCTCGACTCGGCGCATCTCGGCGACATCGAGGGCGCCTTCGGCAAGATCAGCATCAGCGCCCCCGCTAGCGCAGCCACGGTCAAGACCCGGCTGATGACCCTGGCCGCGATCGTCGGGCCCGGCATCATCGTGATGGTCGGTGACAACGATGCCGGTGGCGTAGCGACCTACGTCCAGGCCGGCCAGGACTATGGCTACAGCCTGCTGTGGACACTGCTACTGCTGATCCCGGTCCTCATCGTCAACCAGGAAATGGTGGTCCGGTTAGGTGCCGTCACCGGCGTGGGCCACGCTCGCCTGATCAACGAACGCTTCGGACGGGGCTGGGGCTGGTTTTCCGTCGGTGACTTGTTTCTACTGAACTTCCTGACGATCGTCACCGAATTCATCGGTGTCGCCCTGGCCGCAAACTACCTCGGCGCCTCCAAATACCTCATTGTTCCCCTCGCCGCCGCCGCCCTGGTCGCAATCATGGCCACCGGCAGCTTCCGCCGCTGGGAACGCGCCATGTTCGTCTTCATCGTGATCACGCTTTTGCAGATCCCCCTGCTGCTACTGTCGCACCCGCAATGGGGCCACGCCGCGCACGACTTCATCATCCCCACAATCGCCGGCGGGGTGTCCTCCGACGCGGTCCTGCTGATCATCGCGATCGTCGGTACCACCGTGGCCCCGTGGCAACTGTTCTTCCAACAGTCCAACATCGTCGACAAGCGCATCACCCCACGATTTATCAGTTATGAACGAACCGACACCGTCATAGGGGCGTTTGTCGTGGTCATCGGCGCCGCCGCGCTCATCATGGTGGGTGACTGGGCCGGCCGCTCCACCACCCAAACCGGTCACTTCACCGACGCCGGCGCCACCGCACACCTGCTAGGTCAACACAGCGCAACGCTCGGCGCAATGTTCGCCATAGTGCTGCTGGACGCCTCAATCATCGGCGCGGCCGCGGTCACCCTGTCCACCAGCTACGCCTTCGGTGACGTATTCGGACTAAAACACTCGCTGCACCGAGGCTTCGCCGAGGCCAAACAATTCTACCTCACCTACTGCGCCATGATCGCGCTCGCCGCGGCGATCGTGCTCATCCCCGGCGCCCCGCTCGGCCTGATCACCACCGCCGTCCAAGCGCTCGCCGGACTGCTGCTGCCCAGCGCAACGGTGTTCCTGCTGCTGTTGTGCAACGACCAACAAGTACTGGGGCCCTGGACCAACCGTCCCTGGCTCAACACCATCGCCGCGATCATCGTTGGCACCCTGCTGCTGCTATCCGCCATCCTCATGGCCACCACCGTGTTCCCCGACCTCAACGTCGTCGCGGTGACCGGGTGGCTAACCATCGCTCTGCTCGCCACCGCCGCCCTCACCTGGGCCGGCCTACGCTGGAGTGCCCGGCGCCACCCCCACCCCGACACCGGCCCCACCTTCACCCCCCGTGACCGCGCCACCTGGCGCATGCCTCCCCTAGCCCTGCTCCAACCCGTGACCTGGAAACCCGCCACCAAACTCGGCATGCTCGCCCTGCGCGGCTACCTAATCGCCGGCGCCGTACTACTGATCATCAAAGCCATCCAACTCAGCCACCACTCCTAACCGACGATCCGGCCGCTGTCGACATGCACAATCTCGCCAGAGATGTACGGAAATGGCTCCAGGAACCAGATGGCGTCGACCACGTCAACGACCTGGCCGACGCGCCCAATGGCAAACAACCGAACGCCGAGGTCATCGGCGCTTTCCCGCGGGTGAACCGAGGTCTGGATAACGCCCGGCCAGACGGCATTGACCCGGACGCCCGCAAAAGACGCACTCGATAGCCAGCGATCTCGTGGCCACAGCCAGGCCGCCCACGGCCACAGCGGCCAGAACCACCGGCGCGCCGGAGCACGCGACCTCGGCCAGGTGGCCCGAGACGGTGATCCCCTGATCGCCGAACCAGCGCCCTATGCCGATGATGACACCCACGATCACCTGACGCGATAGCTCACACCTCGCGACCACCGGAGCCCGGTTCTCGGTCAAACATGATTTCTGTGGTCATCACAGCGGATTCTTTAGTAACATAATCAATTCGTCGTGTGCAAATTTTGTTTTGTTACCTGGTTTGACTACTGCCCCGTTTCTCCGGTGCGGGAATCGTATCCTGACAATGACGGATCTTCTCGCGATCGTCCCAGCCGTGCTCAAGGGCGGAGCAAACACGTCATATCACGGGCGGCATCGCGACAACACTGCCTATGCCCGTCGTGGGAGCAAGCGCCTCCACCTCCGGCGCCGCTTGTCGTCGTCTAAATTTCATCGTTGTGTGTCCCGGATCGCTTTATGATCAGTGCGTGGACTTCGCCGATCCTGGCATCGGGAGGCAGGGCGCCTTGGTCACAACCAACTCGCAACCCCCGATCGCGGGGCTGGCAACCGACAGATGCGCCCCCACGTTAGAAGGCGACGTGCAGCTGACGATCCTTCCGGGTGCCAGCATTAAGGAATGCGCCGCCACCACTGCACGCGCTGCTGGGGGTAACAGCGATGTCCGGCAGCAGTGACAGGCGCTTGACCGCGACCAGGGCAAGGGCGAATTCGGGCTCTAGTGAGGCCGCCACCGCTGCGAGCGGTGGAGCGCTTAGGGTGGTATGGCGGTTTTTGGTGGGTCCGCCACTGCGCTTGACTCAGGCCGCCCGCGAGCAGATCACTCCGGTGGAGGGACTGTCAGCACTGTCATTGGATGCCTTAACCTCGGTGGCCTACGGGCCAGAGGCGATTCTTGTTGTGCTGGCCGCCGCGGGTATGGGGGCGTTGCACCTAGTCCTGCCGATCACGGTGGCGATCGTGGTGTTGCTAGCTGTTTTGGTGTTCTCCTATCGGCAGGTAATCGACGCCTACCCCGGCGGGGGTGGTGCCTATGCAGTGTCCCGGGAGAATTTCGGGGCGGGTGTCAGCCAGCTGGCGGCGGCGGCGTTGATCGTGGATTACACGCTGACGGTGGCGGTGTCCATCGCCGCCGGGGTGGGCGCGCTGACCTCCGCGTTCCCCCGTCTCTCGGCGTGGACAGTGCCGCTGTGTCTGGGCATCCTGGCGCTGATCACTGTGTTGAACCTGCGCGGACTCGGCGAGGGCGCACGGGCTTTCCTCCTGCCCACCATGATGTTCATCGTCGGTCTGTTCGCCGTCATCGCCGTCGGGCTAGTCCACCCGCTCGGCGCCGCTACTTCGCTGCCGGGCACGCCGACCGTAGCCACCAGCGGTCTGGAAACCGTCGGGGTGCTGCTGGTGCTCAAGGCGTTCGCGGCCGGCTGTAGCGCGCTGACCGGAGTCGAAGCCATCGCCAATGGGGTGCCGCTGTTCAAACCGCCCCGGGTGACCCGGGCTAAGCGCACCGAGCTGCTGCTGGGGGTCATTCTCGGCGCCATGCTGCTGGGGCTTGCGATCCTCGCGGTGCGGTTTCACACCACGCCCAGAACCGGGCAGACCGTGTTGAGTCAGATCATGATCGAGGCCGTGGGCCGCAATTGGGCCTACTACCTGGTCTCGATCACCATCACCGTCGTGTTGGCTCTGGCCGCCAACACCTCCTTCGGAGGGCTCCCCGTGCTGGCCAGCCTGTTGGCGCGCGACCACTACCTCCCCCACGCGTTTGCGCTGCGCGGTGATCGCTTGGTGTACAGCAACGGCATCTGGGCACTGACTCTGATGTCCGCAGCATTGCTCATCGCGGTCGGCGGTGACACCAACACCCTCATCCCCCTGTTCGCTATCGGTGTGTTTATCGGCTTCACCCTGTCCCAAAGCGGACTGGTCGTGCGCTGGTGGCGAACCAGGCCACCCGGCTGGCCTCGCCGAGCACTGATCAATGGGCTCGGCGCGGCAGCCACCGGTGCCTCCACGATCATCTTCCTGGTCGCCAAATTCACCGAGGGCGCCTGGGTAGTCGTCATCGCCCTACCCCTGTTCGTGCTGCTGTTTCACTGGGTCCAGCGCTACTACCACCGCATAGCCGCGGTACTGCGACTAGGTCAAATCCCGCCGCCACCCGCAGGCAAACCAACCCTAGTCATCGTGCCCGTAACCAACGTGTCTGCCCTAACCGCCCAGGCCCTGTCCGAGGCCTTGTCCCTCGGCGAGGAAGTCATCGCCGTCACCGTCGCATCGGGCACCGAGGCGCCATCCCACGACGACACATCAGCCACCGACAACGCCACGCTGGGCGGCGGCGAGTCCGTGGCCCAACTACAACAGCTGTGGCAACGCTGGCACCCCGCAGTGGCCTTGGAAGTGCTGCACAGCGACTACGCCTCGATCGTGCAACCCATCATCAGCTTCGTCGACACCATGCGCACCCAACGCGACGACCAGATCGTCGTGCTCATCCCCGTGGTAATCCCCACCCGCCTGCGCTACCGGATCCTGCACAACCAACTCGACCTCGTGCTGTCCCACGCGCTGCAAACCCGGCCCAACGTCGTCGTCGCCCGCGTACCCCTCGCCCTCACCCAGCTCAACACCACAACCGCCCAGCCCACCCCCCCGACATCCGCCATCTGAAGATCCTGTGCTCCACCACGGCCGCAGTACACATCAAGCACCGCCGCTGCGGCCGGCGCTTCCCCGATAATGACCAGCCGGCCCGACAAGCCGAGCTGACCGGTCGCTGCGCCGACACGCCGAGTAATCGGACTATGCCGGGACCCTGGGCCTCCTGCCCGGTGAGCTGACGCGTTCCAGCGCAGAATAAAATAGCAAGCAGCGTGGTCATGGTCCCTGGGATCATGACCACGGACCAAAACACCGGCGGAATGTCGTACCTGCCGAACAGGTATATCTCCCACGGGGAAAATAGCCGCGCAGGCCCTCCGTGAAGCCATGTACCGGTCGGGTCGCGAGGCGGCCGACACCATCGCGGGATCATAGGGTCCGTAATTCCAGATCGGGTTGATCTGAAAAATAGGGCTGTCTACCTGCCCGCACGAAGTGCTAAGTCAGGGATCAGCGCCGCGATCAATCAGTGACCTCAACTTTCGGCGCAGACGTTGATGTGCGGCTGAGTGTCCAGGATCGCGTGTCCACTGGACAGATCAAACGAAATAGTGCATTGGTTTTTCGGCAGGAAATAGTAACCCGGACCCGCGCTGGCAATAAAATAAAGGTCCGGCGACAGCAGGTCTTTGACCAGCCCATCCTTTGCGTTCCTCATCAGAGGTGGGATCTCCCATATCGCCGGCGAACTGTCGCCGAGCTGCCGCGTTTCGCCTACCGCTAATTCATCGGAGCTTTCCTGGTTTCCAGGACTAAACCACAAGCTCGCAAAACAATAATCATTACGTTCAGCAAGAGGAATGCTTCGCTGATGGCAGATTCCCCGGTCGATCTTGTATCCGGCCCCGATGATAACCCCTCGCAGATCGATCAAAGGGACGTTACGGTGGGGCGTTGTGTTGGTAATAAACACGGTGGCAGCCGTAGTGACTTGAGTACGGACAAAACCTGGCTGATCGCGTAAATTGACCATTCCTGCCATCTCTACCCGATCGAGAGAATACCGAAGTCGGTACTGGTAGGCCGCCGGATCGTCATCCGAGTTACTGTTGATATCGCGTTGGCCGAGCATCTTGACACCCGAGAATACGCCACCAGCGCGAGAACTCATCGGCGGGACCGCTGGGGCAACGGCAGGAGCACGAGACGTCATGCTCGATACCGTGCTTGACGCCGAGGAAACGGAACCAACGGTCGGTGGCGCTGACAAACCGCAAGCCCCAAGTGCCCCGGCAACTACCACAACACCCAGACCGGTTCGACACCTCATAATCGACATCTCCGACGAGGCATCTCACCACACTCGACCAATGACGGACCACAACGCCAAATAGAGCTCCTTGATCGTGATGTGGCGCTCTGGGATGTCGCTGGTGCACCACGGGCGATGTCCATGCCCAACCCGCCGTAGAGGGCCACACTCCGGCAGCGCAAAGAACGCGACCCGGACACAGGTGAAATACTAACCGTTGCTAACAGCACAGCTCCCGAAGAACACGGAGTTGACAAACACGTCCCCATCGACCGCTTGGGACCCCTGTAGCCAGCACCAACGGAGGCGTGACCCAGCAGCTCAGTGAACCCGGCCACACCGGGTTCACGGCAGCATATCGTCGTAACAGTCTGGTCGGTGTGACGGTCAGGCTGCTAACAGACGGCCAAACGACCACCGGCGGGGCCCACACTGTCCAGCAGCAACGCTCCCATCCGAGAAACCGCAGGAGTCGCACACCACCAAACGGGATCACAGCGCCGCGCCCGGTGTGCCAGCATTCGAGTTCGGTTCATCGCGTGGTCAGGCCCTTTCGCCCTGGGCCTGGCTCCGGATCCCGCGTGAACACAACCGATCGTGGCCAGCTCTTTGCAACCCTCGACGGTCCTCGCCAACGCCCAAAGCAGCGAAGCAGGCTTAACAGGCCCCTTCGAGAAGATGGCAAACCGGGCATTCGAGGCTTAGAGAAGTTGAAATGAAATAACTTATCCGTTTGGAGGCATCGTTGGGCCTCCGAGCTGCAACGATGCCAACTTCAGTGAATTTGTTGTTTCATTCCGGCTCCTTAAATTATTGCGTGGATTCTGGGCGGGCGGGTAGGTGTGACCAGCTGGAGTGGGCCGGCCGCTGAATGCAACAGTGCCTGCGCGGCTACCAGCGCCACCTGGCCCGGCTGCGCACTGGAGCTCCAGGCGCGAAGCGACCGCTGGTCGTCTCCACTCAGTCCCACCGCCTCGTCAGACTCGACAACCTCCTGCGGTTCGCTTCCCGCGAAGAAGACTGTCCTGGGCCTCGGGTCTGTCGTGGAAGTCACCACCGGCCATATGCCGCCCACCGTCGCCCAGCGCCATCCGGGCTACCGCTCCCAGTGGCGTGGGGGCAACACCAGCAGGGATAGTGCGTTCTCGTGCAGAAGGTAACAGGTCGGTGGGGCTGGGCCGGAGGTAGCCATGAGCGCCGAACGCGTCCCCGGACGTGCACGACCAGGCCATGGAAGTCGACTCGATCCGACAGCTCGCCACCGCCGCGACGATCACCTCGATGTCGGCGTCGAGTCGTTGGCGGGCATAATCGGCTGCCCGTTGAATCCGGTCGGGCACCCCGGTCGATTCCTCCGACCCTTCCTGATCAAATCGCTACCCACCGCCACCGGGGCCAACTCAACCAACATCATTTGCCAACAGGCTCTTAGACACCATGCCCAACCTCGACGAGCCCACCAAAAACCGCCTATTTCCCCGGGTCATCAGCGGCCACCGCAACCGATGACATCGCAAATCCGCGCTGCCTCACACTTTCTGGACTGCGGAACCAATAAGTTCCACTCCGGAAAGGCACCCACTACCGATGCTGGGACAGCGGCACGCTGGTCAACTCGCCCACGCTCGCCGTCACTGGGGTTGGGCTCACCCCAGCTGGCTCGCTGCTGAGGTGGGCAGCCAGCGCCGGAGAGTGCGGGTAGCACGCTGAGCCGTGTGCTTAACTCTAAATCAGCGCCATTGTCGTTTACGCTGCACACCGTAAGCGTCAACCAGCGGCAGCCAGCGAGGGCTCAGCACGTACCTGAGCATGCGCATCCCCGCCAGACCGGCGGCTAGTCCTGCACTAAGCCAGTAAACAGACACCAGCACAAGCACTAGGGCTTCGAACCATTCGTGAGCGTCGCGATACGCCGCCCAATCGATCACGCTCCCGACAAGCATCATGATTACCGCGGTGATGATGAACAGTGTTCCTTTGCGCACGAGGCGGACTCTGTCGATCACAATGAGAATACTCCTCGGGTACTTTGCGAGTAATGGATTAGCAGTGCAGCCTTGGCTGGCCGGGTGCGTTGGCTGCGCGATGTCCGGAGGAGAGGTCGGGTGGCGATATGGGGTAGGTCGGCTACTTTCGATTCTCGCTGCGATGTCCTCGAGCTCTTTGTCTGAGCCGGGAATCTGCGTGGTGTTGAGCAGCGTATCGACAGAATCGGGCCAAATTGGGCGTTGCACGACCAGTTCTGATTTCACGACTCTGATCTCACCGATGTCAGACCATGGCAGCTGACCCGTCGGAGTCGTTAAGCCGTGCCGGTCCACAACCAGGAGCGGACGGCGGTTGATTGCTTCACGGACCAGCCAGACGCCGAACACGAGCGCGACACTGGCGAGAAGCCACAAAGCTAGAGCAGAAGCGGCGCTGTGATAGTCCCGCCATTGAGCCACACCAACTGCAAGGAAAATTAAGGCCACGAAAAAGATAAAGCCAAGCCCGACGAACGCGTTGGAAACACGGTCCGGGTATACCACGAAGCGTCCGTCTGAGTCTGCTTGTTCAGCAATGTCAGTTCGCGCAGCCATAGTTTTTCCTGTGTCATACCTGGCGGCGGGCTACGCTCCGTCTTAGGCGGAGCATGCCCAGGCGGGCACAGCGGCCACTGTGGCACAGCACGTCGAAGTTCCTGGTCAACGATGCACCAGCGATCAATTTCGCGAACTCGTGGCCAAAGATCATCTTTATTCAGCTGACTTGATCTAGAAAGTTAGAAAACTTCCTGCTCAGGCATGGCTTGTCTGTGGCGCGCCCGAAGGGACTCGAACCACTAACCTTCAGATCCGTAGTCGCGACGCTCCCCTGCTCATAGCAGGTATCCACGGCACTGATAGGCATCGCAATCATCAAACCGGGCATCTCAGGTAGGAGTGTGCAGCAGTTCGTGGCCAAAGATCATTATGTGGGGCCGCCGGGGTAGCGACCACTGGTTCCACGCTGTGTAGACCGGCTCGCACGCGGACAAGTCCAGACGTGGTGGGTAACGCGGCAGCGGGTGGTCGGTGGATGAGCGGTCACTTCTCCGGCGGGTCGTCAGTCTCGTGTCGTTGCATGATGTGTGCCGCCCGCTTACTGGGTGCCCACGGCCGCACGTGCGCCTCCTGCCGCATCCGAACCCGCGCTGTCCGACTGGGACGACCTGTCGCCCAGTGAGCTGAAGCTGCTGGCCCAGCTAGTACGCCGGCTGCGGGATGGTGCGTCGGCTGGGCGCCTGTCAGATCGGTGCCAGCACGAGGCTGCCCCGCGGGCCACAACGCGACCAGCGCAACGTTCACCTGCCGTGCACACCCGTCGCTCCAGCGACGCCCGCTGGGCCCCAGCGGGCATTGACTGATTGATCATTAATCGATCGAGATCGAGTTAGGTGAGATTTATCGCACTTAAACCCGGCAGAGCAACCAGGGCGGCCTGCTCCCAACGTCACAGGTCCGAGCCACAAAGCGGTCTCTACTGTGGATAGAGACATGAGTACTGTGCGCTCGCCTCGATGACCTCCCCGACCGTCATGGAGGAGCACCCGACCCGATTGACGCTCGCTAGCGGAGGGCCGCGTCGTCGGGTCGGGTGGCCGCTACGAGCCTTTTTAAGGCAATTGCCGTGCGGGCTGCCCAGGATATGCGTGGCTGCTGCGCGAGGAGCGGTGGCTCGGTGTCCAGCTCAACTAACACGGATATGCGCTTCACCGGCGTCACCACCAGCTGGGCACTGCCGAAGCGGCAACTGCCACGACGTCGTGTGCTCAGTAGTGGTGGATTAACTGGCAGGAGCACCGCGCCCTGCTGCACTGCCGCGGGTGTTGGTGAAGGGCTGGTGAGGGCTAGTGACGTGTTCCGGTGCGGTGTGGCAGCTGCCCGTGTTGCGGCGGTAGCCGCGCGAGGTAGCTGACGGTGTTCGCCGGAGCAGCTTCGGTATAAGTCAGTGCTGTGACAAGGACCGAGCCCAGACCGTCGATGGTCGTGCGCGGAGGGCTGGGCGCTGACCTGGTCGCAGCGGGCAGCGCCCCGCTGCTGGTGGCGGCCGCGGCGGCGGTTGGCGCCCGGTTGCTGGACGAGGGGGTGCCACTGCACGTCGACGCGCCGCCGCTGGGTGCGCAGTGGCTGCCGCACACTGGCCCCGGCACGGTTCCTGCAGTGCTCATCGCGCTGTTGGTCGTCCTGCGTGGACCCGAGCTGGCGGCCCGGTTGCCCTGGCGAGCGCTACTGGCGTTATCGACGGTGACATCGGTGGCTTGGACGATCAGCTTGGCGTTGATCGATGGGTGGCAGCGGGGGGTGGTTGGTCGGCTGACTACACCAACTGAGTACCTGCATGATGTGCCCAGGGTGACCGACATCGGTGCGATGTTGCGGACTTTTTCCGAGCACATCCAGGGCCTGCAGCCCGGGTCGTGGACCACTCATGTCGCCGGGCACCCTCCCGGCGTACTGCTGATCTTCGTCATGCTGGACCGGCTCGGCCTGCCCGGCGGGACGCCGGCAGCAATGCTGTGCATCCTGGTCGGGTCGTCGGCGGCGGTGGCGGTGGCCGTCACACTGCGCGCGCTGGATGCGCCTGTCGTCGCCCGTGCCGCGCTGCCGTTCGGGGTGCTGTGGCCCGGCGCGATCTGGGTCGGGGTGTCCGCGGACGGCCTGTTCACCGGAGTGCTGGCCTGGGGGGTGGCGCTGCTGGCCCTCGGCACGGCGCGCGAGCGTCTGGATCTCCCCGCCGCGGCCGCCTCCGCA
>Ga0213881_10001051_pt1 | contig 14151 bp, 14 predicted proteins | sample BarmaccoBMER_R08_FD_160104 | JGI IMG/M metagenome (GOLD analysis project Ga0213881, IMG submission 160104) | Barbacenia macrantha exposed rock microbial communities from rupestrian grasslands, the National Park of Serra do Cipo, Brazil - ER_R08 ... | reverse complement strand
CCTGACCGTCACCCTCACCCCCGCGGAGACCACCGCCGCCTAACCACCCGCTAACCCCAAGCCGACGGCACAACCCGCCGCCGGCTGCTGCCGCCTGCCCGCAAAACCCCCTAATTTCCGGTCAGCAGTTCACCCTGTTCGCTGACCTTTGGTCAGCTTCCCCAGCGGGCCGCAGTGCCTACCCGGGGGCCCGAGCCCCCGGACCCCCAACGACCGTGGCTGAGGCCAGCGCCAGCTTTGCGGAAGTTTGAAGCCTCCTGGAAGAAAAGGTGCCGCTAACCAGCGCCTTTTCTTCCGCAGGGCGCTTTTCCTCCGCGGGAGGAAGCTAGAGCTCGTAGTCGAGGGTGTAGGAATGGCCGCCGTCCGGGCCGATGATCACCTGGCCCTCGCCTCGGATCCCGGCCAGCTCACCGGTGCCGGTAGTCTCGACGATCCGCCATGTCATCCACGGCGTGCCGTTCGTGCCGCCGGCGTTGTGCTGGAGCACGAATCCGCCCTTGTGGCCGTGCAGCGTGCCGTCGAAGCGCTCCATCCCGACGTATGCCGCTGGATGCTCGGTGTGGACCGTGATGATGTCTGTCTCGCTGGTACCAGCCAGGTCCCCGTGGAACGTCTTGGTGATGTGCGCTCGCGCCAGCCTCACTCCGTCACGGTCGTCGTGGGGCGGCTGGTCATCGAAGCGGTCCAGGTCGAAAGTGCCTTCTGCGGTGGGCATAGCGAACATTATGTACTGACCTCTGCGGAGCCGTCGCGCCGCCGTCCGCAGCGGAATCGAGCCCGAAACTCGATCGGCGGTTGTCAAGGCTCGCAACGGGGTATGGATCACCGCACTCGACGTCATCAGGTGCTCCCTGTGCCCCTGCCCCGCCGCGCCGCCGTCCCCGCCCGGAGGTACACGTATGGAAGCTAACGCCGATCAATTCCTTCAACTAGTACATCAGTTTGAAGACTTCACCGACACGATGTCCCCAGAGCGGGCGCACATGGAGTTCGACGAGACAACGCTCCAGTTGTTCTGGATGCGGTGGCCGCAACTCTCTTCGTGGGCCGGCTCGCTGTGGCGGTTGCTGTCCGAAGAACTTTCCGGTCCGTCCGCTCCGCACCACGACCCGGAACTTGACGAGGTCGGTGAAAGTGGCTGATCCAGCCGGACGCGCTCGCTCGGTGCGCGACCTCATGCACACCCGCGTGGTTTCGACCAGCCCCGACGATGCGGTAGCGAACGCCGCCGCCGCCATGGTCCGGCAGAAGGTGGGCTCGGCCCTGATCATGCAGGGCCGGTTCCTGGCCGGCATCCTCACCGAGCGAGACGTGCTCCGCGCCGCGGCTTCGGGCAGCGACCTCACTACCACCCCGGTGTCCGCCTGGATGACCAAGGATCCGGAATCCGCGCCCGACGACATGACGGTCGAGGACGCCGCTCAGCTCATGCTGCTGCACGGCTTCCGGCATCTCCCGGTGGTGGTCGGCCGTGAGGTAAAGGGCGTGGTCAGCCTGCGCGATCTGTTCGCCGCCCGGATCAGCCGTCCTGCACCGCGTAGCTGACCGCCGCGCTCGCCGGGACATCTCTCCGGGTCGCGGCCAGGTAGCCGATCAGCACGACGAAGACAAGCGAGGTGGTGAGCGCTACCGGGCCGTGCCCTACACCCACGCCGCCGACGTCGTGTCCGAAGCCGAGGTAGTCGGCGAACGACGCGCCTATCGGCCGGGTCAGGATGTAGGCGGTCCAGAACGCGGCTACCGGATTCAGGCCGAACCGGTAAGCAACCGCGGGCACCACGATCAGGGCGGTGAACATCAGGGCTGAAGTGAGATACCCGAGGTGGAACGTGGTGGCCATCAGGTCGCCGGTCGCCGTGCCAAGCGCGAAGGTGGCCACCACCGTGGACCAGTAGAAGAACTCCCGCCGCGGCGTGGTGATGCTGTGGATGGACAGCGTGTGCTCGGACGCGTACCAGATCACGAGGACCACCACTACGGCCACGATGAACACCGACGCCGACACCTTGTAGGGGATGTGCAGCCCGACGTGCATGGCGTCGGCCACCATCGTGCCGAAGATCGCCACCATGGCCACCGTCGTCCAGTACAGCCACGTAATGTACCGGCGCACGGAGAACTGGGCGATGATCGCCACGCAGAAGGCGACGAAGCCGAGGAACACGGCGAAGTAGGGGTTGAGCCGGTGCACGCTGTAGTCCGAGATCGACTCGCCCATCGCGGTGCTCAGCACCTTGACGATCCAAAACCAGACGGTTACCTCGGGGACCTTGCTGACGGCCGTGCGAGCGGCCGGTTCGGTAATGACACCGCCGCGGTGCCGCCCTGCCGACATGACACAAGAGTATCGAGTGGCCGGTGCCAGCCAGCCAAAGTGCCAGTCAGTCAGTGAGCCGCCTCACGCATGACCTGGCGTATGCGCAGGCGCGCGCCAGTGCGCAGGATCGACCGGGTGTAAATGGTTGCCGCGATCCGGGTCATCCACACCGTTCCCGCCGCGAGCAGCACCGCGGATACGGCTACTTGCCAGGCAGGCACGTCACCGGCCGCGTACAGCACCGGCATGGCGACCGGCGAGGTGGGGGGCAGGAAACCGAGCACCCGGTAGAACGCGTTCGCACCGTTCGTGTACAGCACCGTGTACGAGAGCACATACGCCAGCGTGAGCGGTAGCGTCACCGGGACTATCGCCGTGCCGATCTCGGACTGCCTGCTGACAAGCGAGCCGGCGGCGGCATAGGCGGTGCAGTAGAAGGCGTAGCCGACGATCAGAAAAACAGCGCCCGCGATCACGATCCCGGGTGCCGCGCCATGGACCACGCTGGATCCCACCGCCGAGCCGAGACCCAGGAACACCGCCACCGTGGCGGCGGTCTGCAACATCGCCAGCAGCCCCATGCCCAGTACTTTCCCGACCAGCAGCTGGATCGGCCGGATCGTGGCCAGGATCACTTCCACGATGCGGCTCTGCTTTTCCTCCGCCACCCCCATGGCGATCTGCTGGCCGTACACCTGGATGATGATCCACAGCAGCACGCTGGTGAACAGGCCGGTGAGCCTGGTGGTCAGGCTGGCCGACGGCGGGATAAGGCCACGCACGGGAAGGGCGAATCCGTTCGGCCCGGTGGACTGCGGGAGCTGGCCCAGCACTTTCGTCAGGCCGGCCAGATTGGCGAGCGCGACCGGAAACGAGCCGCCGGTCCCGGCGAACGCGACCTGCTTCACCACCACCTCAGTGCCGTCGACCAGGACCGTGCTCAGATCACCGGAGCGCAGCCGGGATTCCGCGGTCGCCAGGCCGGGTTCCGGCACGACGGTGACCTTCGTGCCCGAGATACGGCCAGCTTCGGTCACGATCCTGGTCATCGCGGCCGCCGGTCCGCCCACTATGCCGACCCGCTCGGGCTTGCTCCCGCGCGCGACAATGGCCGGGATCACGACCCCTGCCGCCACCGCGAGCAGCAAGATGACGGTGGTGACCAGGTAGGCGCGGGACCGGCCGCGAGTGCGGAGCTCCCGCTGGGCGACCAGCCAGGTCTTCTGCCACCAGTGCCGGCTCACACTTCCTCCCCGGTCACGTCGCGGAACACCTGGGACAGGCGCCGCGATTCAAAGCTGAAATGCTCCACCGTCCCGGCGGCCCGCGCGGCATCGAGAACCAGTTGCGAATCCGCGCCGGGCGCCAGGGCGATCAGGACCCGCCCGGCGTCGACCCCCTCCATCTTCGCGATCGCCGGGTCAAGCGCCCGCGCCCAGTCACCGGCCGGATCCTCAGCCACCCGGACCGCCAGCCGCGGCCGGTCGCCACGCTCCAGGTCGGTCACCGCCCCCTGGGCCACCATCCTCCCGTGATTGATGATCGCCACCGCTTCACACAGATGCTCGACCAGGTCCAGCTGGTGGCTGGAGAACACGACAGTAACTCCAGCCCCAGCTCGTTCGCCCAAAATCTGACTCATCTCATCGACACCCCCAGGATCCAGACCCGCGAAGGGTTCGTCGAGAACCAGCAGCTCAGGGTCATGCACCAGCGCGGCGGCGAGTTGCACTCGCTGCTGGTTACCGTGCGAGAGCGCGTCGAGGCGAGACGACGCGCGGTCGGCCAGGCCGAGCCGCCGCAGCCAGGTCCGCGCCGCTTCGTGCGCGGCGTCGGCGGTCAGATCGTGCAGGCGGCCCAGGTACACGAGCTGGTCCAGGATCGGCATGCTCGGATACAGGCCCCGTTCCTCGGGCATGTAGCCGAAGCGGCGGCGAGCCTGTTCGCCGACCACCGCGCCGCGCCAGCGCACCTCACCGCCGTCCAAGGCGACCAGCCCGAAGATCGCGCGCATCGTCGTGGTCTTGCCGGCGCCGTTCGGTCCAAGGAAACCGAAGACCTGCCCCGGCGGGACAGTGAACGTCAGCCCGTCCAGCGCGATCACGGACCCGTACCGGCGGCGCAACCCCGTCAGCTCAAGCACTCCCGCGCTCCTATCGCTGGCTCAGCCGAAGAGGCGGCGCGACCTACCCGCGCCGCCTCTGAAAGCTGATTCTGCTACGGCTGACCAGACAGTGCACAACGCTTCGAGCGGAAGAATCAGGCGAGCGGCCCGGGCGCTCAGCACTCGATGACGTTGACCGCCAGGCCGCCGCGAGAGGTTTCCTTGTACTTGTGCGACATGTCCAGGCCAGTGGTGCGCATCGTCTTGATGGCCTTGTCCAGCGACACGAAGTGCCGGCCGTCGCCGCGCAGCGCGATCCGCGCCGCGTTGATCGCGGTGATCGACGCGACCGCGTTCCGCTCGATACACGGCACCTGGACAAGGCCGCCGATCGGGTCACAGGTGAGGCCGAGGTGGTGCTCTATCCCCACTTCGGCCGCGTTTTCCACCTGCTCGGGGGTGCCGCCGAGCACTTCGGTCAGCGCGCCGGCCGCCATCGAACATGCCGAGCCGACCTCGCCCTGACAGCCCACCTCGGCGCCCGAGATCGACGCCCCCTCCTTGAACAGCATTCCGATGGCCGCGGCGGTGAGCAGGAAACGGATGACGCCCTCAGCTGACGCGCCGGGGACGAAACGGTCGTAGTAGTGCAGCACGGCGGGGATGATCCCGGCCGCGCCGTTGGTCGGCGCGGTGACGATGCGCCCGCCCGCCGCGTTCTCCTCATTGACGGCCAGCGCGAACAGCGTCACCCAGTCCATGGCGCGCAGCGGGTCGCCGCCCTCGGGCTCGCAGCTGAGCTGCCGGCACATGCGCGGCGCCCGGCGCGGAACCTTCAGTCCGCCCGGCAGGATGCCGTCGGTCTGACAGCCGCGGCTGACGCACTCGCGCATCACCCGCCACAGATCGGCGAGACCATCGCGGATCTCGGCCGGGGACCGGCCGAGCGCCTGCTCGTTGGCCATCATGACCCCGGAGATGGGCAGGCCGGTGACGCGGGTCTGGTCGAGCAGTTCCGCGGCGGTGCGGAACGAATAAGGGACCGGTGTGTCGTCGACCCGGACGCCCGTGCCGGACTCGTCAGCTCTGCTGATTCCGGGGGGGACGACCCCCCCGTGCCCCCCCGAAGCTTCGCTAGCCACGAACCCGCCGCCGACCGAGAAATACACGCGCTCAGCCAGAATGTCACCGTCGGCCACGTCGTAGGCGGTGAAGCGCATGCCGTTGGGATGCTGGCTGAGCGACTTCTTGCGGTTGAACTCCAGGTCATCCCCGACCGTGAAAGCGATCTCGTGCTCGCCGAGGACATTCAGCTTGCCGGTGGTGGCGATGGCGTCCAGTCGGCGCGGGATTGTGTCGACGTCAACCGTGGCGGGAACGTCGCCCTCCAGCCCGAGCAGGACCGCCTTGTCGCTGCCATGACCCTTGCCGGTCAGGCCAAGCGAGCCGTACAGCGTCACCCGGATCCGGCCCACCCGCGTCAGCAGATCATCGGCGCTCAGACTCAACGCGAACATCCGGGCAGCGGTCATCGGGCCGACGGTATGCGAGCTCGACGGCCCGATCCCTACCTTGAACAGATCAAAAGTGCTAAGTGCCATCAGTGAAACACTACGGTGCGATCATCGTTGAGCAGGACGCGGTGCTCGGCGTGCCAGGTCACGGCGCGGGCCAGGACCTGGGCCTCCACGTCGCGGCCGGCTTCGCCGAGACGCTCGGGCGGCATCGTGTGGTTCACCCGGATCACGTCCTGCTCGATGATCGGGCCCTCATCGAGATCGGGCGTCACATAGTGGGCCGTGGCGCCGACCAGCTTGACCCCCCGGGCGTGCGCCTGGTGGTATGGCTTGGCGCCCTTGAAGCTCGGCAGGAACGAGTGGTGGATGTTGATCATCCGGCCCTCGAGGCGCTTGCACAGCTCCGGGGACAGGATCTGCATGTACCGGGCCAGCACCACCAGCTCCACCTGGTCGGCGTCGATGATGCTCAGTAGCCGCGCCTCGGCGGCGCCCTTCGTCCGAGAGCTCACCGGGATGTGATGGAACGGGAGCCGGTAGGACTCGGCCAGTCCCGCGAAGTCAGGGTGGTTGGACACGACACCGGTGAATTCGACCGGCAGCGTGCCGCTCCGCCAGCGGAACAGCAGGTCGTTCAGGCAGTGTCCGAGCCGCGACACCATGATCAGCGTCCGGATCCGGGCGGCCACGTCGTGCAGCCGCCAGTCCATCCGGAACGACTCAGCCACCCAGGAGAACCCGCGTTCCAGGTCGGCCAGATCGCCGTGGCCGTCCGGGATCGTGAACTCGACCCGCATGAAGAAACGCCCGTCCGGAGGCTCGCCGTACTGCTGGCTGGACAAGATGTTGCCCGAATGCTGGACCAGGAAGCTTGACACCGCGTACACGATCCCGGGCCGGTCCGGGCACGACAGCGTCAGCACATACCGCTCGCTCATTTTTCCTCCGCGCCAAGCCACGCTGGCGCGCGGCCGGCTTGGGGCCACGGCGGGAATCGCCGCCCCTTCGGGACGGCAACCGCCGCGGCGCTCGCTTCCGCTCGCCCCTCCGCGCCAAGCCACGCTGGCGCGCGGCCGGCTTGGGGCCACGGCGGGAATCGCCGCCCCTTCGGGACGGCAACCGCCGCGGCGCTCGCTTCCGCTCGCCCCTCCGCGCCAAGGCCACGCTTGCGCTCGCTCACAGTGCTCAGTCTCCCAGTTCGCGTCGCCGCCGTTGCACGTAGTCGTCGAGTTCGGCGCGGATCGCGTCATCGAGCGGCGGTGGCTCGAAGGCATCCAGCCTCGCGTGCCAGATATCCGAAGCCCGGGCGGCGGTGTCCTTGCCGCCTTGCCGTGTCCAGCGCTCGAAGTTGGCGGTCGACGACAGCAGCGGCCGGTAGAAGCAGTCACGGAACCGTTCCATGGTGTGGGCGGCGCCCAGGAAGTGGCCGCCGTGGCCCACTTCGGTATGTGCGTCGAACGCCAGCGACTCGGGACTGATCTCCAGGGGCGTGAACTCCACCCGGAGCATCCGCAGCAACTCGATGTCGATGATGAACTTCTCATAGCAGGTGACCAGGCCGCCTTCCAGCCAGCCCGCCGCGTGCATGACGAAGTTGGTGCCGGCCAGGAACGTGGGCAGCAGGGTCATCAGCGCCTCGTACGCCGACTGCGCGTCCGCCGTCTGCGAAGCGTTCAGGCCGCCCCCGGTGCGGAACGGCAGCCCGTAGTGCCGGGCCAGCTGACCGGTGCACAGCAGGCCGAGGGCGGATTCCGGCGTGCCGAACGAGGGTGAACCCGACTGCATGTCGATGTTGGACAGGAATGAGCCGAAGATCACCGGGCAGCCCGGCCGGATCAGCTGGGTCAGCGCGATACCGGACAGCGCCTCCGCGAGCTGCTGGGTCAACGCGGCCGGTATCGTCACCGGGGACATCGCGCCCATCAGCAGGAACGGAGTGATCACCACCGGCTGCCCGGCGGCGCAGTACTCGAACTGCGCGTCCAGCATCCGGTCGTCCCAGCGCAGCGGCGAGTTGCAGTTGATCAGCGACACCACGGCGGGTACCCGCTCGATCGCGGCACGCCCGCCGAACAGGATCGACGTCATCGCGATCGTGTCCGCCGCGTTCGGACCCGACACCACGTTGCCCATGTAGAACTTGTCGGTCAGAGTGGCGAGCGCGTAGATCATGTCCAGATGCCGTGAGTCCAGCGGCGCGTCGTTCGGTTCGCAGATCACGCCGCCCGCGGAGTCCAGTTCGGGAAACACCTGTGACAACGACGCCAACTGGCGGAAGTCCCGCATCGTGGCGTCCCGCCGCACGGAACCCTCACGCACAAAAGGACACCCGTACACCGAGCTGAACACCATGTGGTCCCCGCCGATGTGCACGTTGTTGGCGGGATTGCGGGCCTGCAGGTCGAATTCTCGCGGGGCCTTGGCCACCTGCTCCAGCACGAACTCCGGGTCCAGGTAGACGACCTCGCCGTCCACCTTCTGCCCGGCCTTGGAAAACAGTTCGAGTGCTTCCGGCTTGGCGAACTGAATGCCGATCTCGGAGACGATCCGGCGCCAGCCACTATCGAGGACCTCGACCGCGTCGGCGGACAGGATCTCATATCGCGGCATCTTGTTCACGAACATTGACCGATCATAAGCTAGGCCTTTACGATTCACATAGTAGGACTTTGTCCCATAAAGTGGGACCAACCAAAGGCACCAACCAAGGGCGCTGCATGAGCAATCAGAACGGCACGCAGGCGGTAGACCGGGCGGCTCGCCTGCTCTCGGAGGTCGTGCACTCGTCGGACCCGATGACGTTCACCGAGTTGAGCGCGGCCTCCGGGCTGGCCAAGTCGACCACCAGCCGGCTGCTGCTCGCGCTCGAGCGCAACGGCCTGGTCCGGCGCGACGACCACGGTCGTTTCCTGCCCGGCGAGATGTTTGTCAGTTTCGCCTGGCGTGGCGGCGCCGAGGCAGGCCTGGTCGCGGTGGCTCAGCCCTTCCTGGAGAGGCTGGGCAAGGCCACCGGCGAGACGATCAACCTCGGCGTGGCCAGCAACGGGATGGTGGAGCAGATAACCCAGGTGGACAGCACCTACCTGATCGGCGGCACCAACTGGATCGGCTTGTCCGTGCCGTTGCACTGCTCCGCGATGGGCAAGGTGCTGCTCGCGTTCGGCGCGGTCCAGCTCCCGCTGGAGCGCAAGCTTGAGCGGCGCACCGATAAGACCATCACCACCGAGGCGGCACTCAGGGCCGAACTGGCCGCCGTCCGGGGCCGCGGGTACGCGGTGACCGACGAGGAGCTGGAGCCCGGCCTGATCGCGGTCGCGGCCCCCGTCCACAGCTTCGACGGCTCAGTGGTCGCGGCGCTGTCGGTCTCCGGTCCCGTCACCCGGATGACGAAGGAGCAGACAATCATGGCCGCGGAGCGCTGCATGGAGGAGGCGGCCGGCCTGTCCGCCGTGCTCGGCTACCGGCAGCGGATGTCCCGCGGCCGGAAGGCCGGCGCCGCATGAGCGAGCGCGAGCGAGAGGAACTCCTCAAGGAGCTGTACGACAAGACGCTGGTCGGCAACGGTCCCGCCGTGATCGAGCTCACCAACCAGGGACTCGCCTCGGGTCTTGGCCCGGAAACCCTGCTGTACGAGGCGCTCATACCTTCGCTCGAAGAGGTCGGGGCACGGTTCGAGCGCGGTGACTTCTTCGTGCCGGAGATGCTGATCGCCGGCAAGGCGATGGCCGGGGCCCTGGAGATCCTGCGCCCGCTGCTGGCCGAGACCGGCGCCGAGACCATCGGCACGATCGTGATGGGCACGGTCAAGGGCGACGTGCATGACATCGGTAAGAACCTGGTGAACATCATGTTCGAGGGCGCCGGGTTCCACGTCATCGACCTGGGCGTCCAGGTCGCGCCGGAAAAGTTCATCGAGGCCATCAAGCAGCACAAGCCGGACATCGTCGGCTTCTCCGCGTTCCTGACCACCACCATGCCGATGTTCAAGGCGAACATCAACGCGCTGACCAAGTCCGGACTCCGTGACCAGGTCATCGTCATGGTCGGCGGCGCACCGGTCACCCAGGAGTACGCGGACGTGGTCGGGGCGGACGGCTACGCGGCCGACGCCAGCGCCGCCGTCGTGCGGGCCAAGGAACTGCTGCTCCAGCGCAAGAAGGATATGGCGAACGCCTGAGCAAGCCGTAGGGAAGAGCACAGTGCACACGATCCTGTCGTCGCCAAGCAAGACCGTCACCATCGGATCCGACCAGCCGTTCGCGATCATCGGCGAGCGGATCAACCCCACCGGCCGGAAGATCTTCTCCCAGCAACTCCGCAACGGCGACCTGTCCCGCGTCGAGATCGACGTGCGCGAACAAGCCGAAGGCGGCGCCATGCTCCTCGACGTCAACATGGGCGCCCCGCTCGCCGATGAGGCCGCCCTGATGACCCGCGCGGTCAAGCTGATCCAGAGCCTTACCGACCTGCCGCTGGTCATCGATTCCTCGATCGTCGAGGTGCTCGACGCCGGCCTGGCCGCCTACCAGGGCAAGGCCCTGGTCAACTCGGTGACCGCCGAAGACGAGCGGCTCGACGCCATCCTGCCCCTGGTCAAGCGTTACGACGCGGCCGTGATCGGCCTGCCGAACGACGAAGCGGAGATCCCCGAAGAGCCCGCGCGCCGCCTGGAGCTCACCCGCAAGCTCATCCGCATCGCCACCGAGAAGTATCACATCGCGATCGAAGACATCGTGATCGACCCGCTGGCCATGCCGGTCGGCGCGGACACCCTGCACCCGACCCGCACGCTGGAAACCATCGCGATGATCCGCGACGAGTTCGGCGTCAACATGACGCTCGGCGCGTCCAACGTGTCGTTCGGCATGCCGGACCGGCACACGATCAGCTCCGCGTTCCTGCCGATCGCGATGTCGCACGGCCTGACCAGCGCGATCATGGACGCCCGCACGCCGCAGGCGGTTCGCTCGGTCAAGGCCGCCGATCTTGTCCTCGGCCGCGACGAGTGGGGCGCCAGCTGGATCGCCGGCTACCGCGCGCGACAAGCATGACGATGACGGAAGCACCACCGCCCGTTCGTGTGAATCTGCTGTTTAATGAACGGCCGATCCGGGTTCCGTACGGCGTGACCCTGTTCGACGCGGCGAGCTGGAACGGGATCGCGATCGACTCCACGTGCGGCGGACATGGCACGTGCAAGAAATGCCGCATCCGGATCGCCGACAATCCGCCCGCCCCGACAAGTCTGGATATAAGGGCATACAGCACCCAGGAGCTGCGCGATGGCTGGCGCCTGGCCTGCCGTACCAGCGCGACCAGGGACGCGACCGTCGAGGTCCCCCCGCTGACCACCAGGCCCAAGGCCGCCACGGTCGGCGTGGGCCGGCAGGTCATCCTCCGGCCCGCCGTGGTGAAGCGGTACCTGGAACTGGCCGAGCCCTCTTTGCGGGATCAGGCCACCGACCTGGAGCGGGTGCTGGCCGCGCTGGAAGACCTGGAGCCGCGCGCCGAACTGGCCGTGCTGCGCACCCTCGGCCGCACGCTGCGCGAAGCCGATTACAAGGTCACCGCCGTGGTCGTGGACGACCTGCTGATAGCCGTGGAGCCGGGCGACACCACGGACCGGATGTTCGGCATCGCCTTCGACCTCGGCACCACCACGGTGGTGGCCACGCTGCTGGACTTGTCCACAGGCACGCCGGTGGCTGTGGAATCCATGCTGAACAAGCAGCAGCCGTTCGGCGCCGACGTCATCACCCGGATCAGCGCCACGATGATGGACCCCGGCGCTCTGGACAAGCTGCGCGACCTGGCCCACGAGACGCTGGCCGAACTCGGGGACGCGGTGTGCCGCGCGGGCGGCGTCGCGCCGTGGGAGGTCTACGAGATAGCGGTCGCCGGCAATGCGACCATGACGCACCTGGCGCTGGGGATCGATCCCGAGCCGCTGGGGATGGCCCCGTTCATCATGTCCACCCGGCTGTATCCAGAGGTACTGGCGAGCGACCTGGGGATAACCGCGCATCCGCGGGGCCGGGCCGTGGTGTTTCCCGCCTTCGGCGCGTATGTGGGCGGGGATATCACCGCGGGCCTGCTGGCCAGCGGCATGGACCGGGACCCGCGGGTGCGGCTGTTCATCGACATCGGGACCAACTGCGAGATCGTGCTGGGCAACCGGGACTGGCTGCTGGCCACCGCCGCCCCGGCCGGCCCCGCCTTCGAGGGCGCGGCGATCCGGTGCGGCATGCGGGCGGCTCCCGGCGCCATCGAGGTGGTCACGATGACCCCCGGCTCGGTCGAGCTGAAGGTTATCGGAGACGTCGCGCATGCTCAGGGGTTGTGTGGCTCCGGCCTGGTCGACGCGGTCACCGGCCTGGTGCGGGTGGGGCTGCTGGACGCCTCTGGACGGTTCGTCTCGGCTGATGAGGCCGCTGTCGCGGCCCCCGGCCTGGCCGACCGGCTCACCACCGTCGGCCAGGAACGGGTGTTCATGCTGACCGACAGCATCTACCTGTCCCAGCGCGACGTCCGCGAGCTCCAGTTCGCCAAGGCGGCCATCGCCACCGGCTGGCGGATCCTGCTGGAGGAGGCCGGCCTCACCGAAGCCGATGTCAAGCAGGTACTGCTGGCCGGATCCTTCGGCAGCTACCTGTCCCCGGCATCGGCGATCCGCATCGGCCTGGTGCCTTCGGTGCCGGCCCAACGCGTGGTCCCGGCCGGCAACGTGGCCGGCGAGGGCGCGAAGATGGCGCTGCTCAGCCTGCGCGAGCGGGCCGGCGGCCTGGCGCTGCTGGAGGAGGTGAGGTATGTCGAGCTCTCCGACCGCGCCGACTTCAACGACCGTTTCGTCGGCCAGCTATCGTTCCTCTCTGGTTGAGGTGGTGGCCTGCGGGGCTCTGGCCGGGCATGTCCGGGACATCGTCTCTCGCCGCGGCTGGCCGGTGTTCGTGCGGTCCCTGCCGGCCGTTCTCCACAACCAACCCCAGAAAATCGTCTTGAGCGCCGAACGGGCGGTGGTGTGCGCCCTGGGACGCGGTCATTCGGTGGCATTGGCCTACGCCGACTGCGGCACCTACGGAGCGCTGGATGCGATTTGTGCCCGGTATGGCGTGCGGCGGCTGCCGGGCCTGCACTGTTACGACGTGTTCGCCGGTCCGGCGCGTCTTCGTAGGCTGCTTGCCGCCGAGCCCGGCACGTATGTGCTGACTGACTTCCTGCTGCGGGGCTTCGATCGGCTCGTGATCGAAGGGCTGGGCCTGGATCGGTACCCCGGGCTGTGGCCGGACTACTTCGGGCACTACCGGCGGCTGGTGTGGCTGGCGCAGTCGCCTTCGTCGTCGTTGGTGGCCGAGGCGTCGCGGGTGGCTGGGCTGTTCGGGCTGCCGCTGACCCGTATCGATGTCGGCGTGAGCCGGCTGGAGCGCGAGCTGGAACAGCTGGTGGCCGCATGAGCTTGCTGGACGTGCGGTGGGAGGTGTTCCCCTCGCGGGGTGTTGAGCAAGCCGTGCTCGACTGGATTCCCGCTGGTCAGACCGTCACTGTAACCGCGTCGCCGGTGAAAGGGCTCGGGCCGACACTCGATCTCGCCTGCCGGCTGGCCGGTCATGGATACCGGGTCGTGCCGCACCTCGCAGCGCGTTCGGTGGTAGATGACGCGCACCTTGCGGAAATCGTGGCCCGGTTGCGGGAATGCGGGATTTCCGATGTGTTCGTGCCGGGCGGGGATGCGGCGGATCCGGCCGGGCGGTTCGACAGTGCGCTCGTTCTGCTGGAGCGGCTGGCCGAGATGGGTTCGCCGTTCGGCGAGGTGGGAATCACCGGATACCCGGAGAGTCACCCGAAGATCAGCGATGACCTCACCATCCAGGCGATGTGGGACAAACGGCGCTTCGCCACCTACATCGTTTCGAACGTGTGCTTCGACTCCTCCCGGCTGGCGGCCTGGATCACCCGGATCCGGGCCCGCGGCGTTGGCCTGCCGTTGTACGTGGGGCTGGCCGGGCCGGTGGAACGAAACCGGTTGGTACGGATGGCGGCGGTCGCGGGCGCGTCGGAGTCGGCGCGGTTCATCACCCGCCATCCCGGCTGGCTGCTGCGCTTCTTCCTCCCCGGCGGCTACAGCCCGGATCGCTTCCTGGACCGTGCCGCCTCGGTGCTGGAGGATCCGTCGGCCGGCGTGGCCGGCCTCCACCTCTTCACCTTCAACCAGCTCC
>Ga0213881_10001050_pt1 | contig 14157 bp, 15 predicted proteins | sample BarmaccoBMER_R08_FD_160104 | JGI IMG/M metagenome (GOLD analysis project Ga0213881, IMG submission 160104) | Barbacenia macrantha exposed rock microbial communities from rupestrian grasslands, the National Park of Serra do Cipo, Brazil - ER_R08 ... | reverse complement strand
GCCGGGCGCGCAGGCTGTCATCGCAGATCGCGAGCATGCGCGCGGCCAGCAGCCCGGCGTTGCGCGCGCCGCCGATCGACACACACGCCACCGGCACACCGGCCGGCATCTGCACGATCGACAACAGCGAATCCAAGCCGTCCAGCTTGGCCAGTGGCACCGGTACCCCGATCACCGGCAGCACAGTCGCCGAGGCAACCATGCCGGGCAGGTGAGCCGCTCCACCCGCGCCGGCAATGATCACCTTCAGGCCGCGTGACGCGGCCCGCGAGGCATAGTCCAGCATTCGGTACGGCATCCGGTGCGCGGAAACCACGGCCACCTCGTGCGGCACGCCGAATTCGGCTAGCGCATCCGCAGCCGCTGACATCACCGGCCAGTCCGAGTCACTGCCCATGATCACACCGACTACCGGGTCCGTCGCCTCGGCCATCAGTTACGCCTCCCAACCATCCGCCCAGCGCGCCGTGGACAACCATTGGGCCGCCAGCACGGCCCGTCCCCGAGTCCGGTCCAACTCCGTTCCGAGCACCGTGACGTGCCCGATCTTGCGGCCGGGGCGCTCCGCCTTGCCGTACAGGTGCGCCTTCGCGTCCGAGTACCGGGCGAACAGGTGGTGCAGCCGCTCGTCCACCCCCATCACCGGCAGCGGATCCGCACCGAGCACGTTGGCCATCACGGTCACCGGAGCCGTCGGTGTGGTGTCGCCAAGCGGATAGTCCAGCACGGCGCGAAGGTGCTGCTCGAACTGCGAGGTACGCGCCCCCTCGATGGTCCAGTGCCCGGAGTTGTGCGGACGCATGGCCAGCTCGTTGACCAACAACCCGTCTGGAGCCCCGCCGCCCTCAGCGACCTCAAACAGCTCCACCGCGAGCAACCCGACCACATCCAGCTCAACGGCGAGCCGCAGCGCGAGCCGCTGGGCGGCCTCAGCTCGCCCACCCGCCAGATCCGGGGCCGGGGCGATCACCTGCACGCAAATGCCGTTGTCCTGCACGGTTTGCACCACCGGCCACGCCGCGCCCTGCCCGAACGGCGACCGCGCCACCAACGCGGCCAACTCGCGCCGCATCGCCACCCGCCGTTCCACCAGCAGTTCCATGCCCGAGATCGAGCCCAGCACAACGGCCGCGTGCTCAGCGTCCGTAAGCTGCCACACCCCCCGGCCGTCGTAACCACCTCGGCGGGCTTTGAGCATCACCGGCCAGCCGTGTTCGGCGGCGAACCGGCGAACATCAGCCGCGCAGGAGACGGCGGCGAAGGGCGGGCAAGGGACGCCGAGCGCGGACAGCCGCTCGCGCATCACCAGTTTGTCCTGGGCATGCACCAGCGCCTCGGGTGACGGACGCAGCGGCACCCCCGCGCGGCTGGCCAGCGCGGCCAGCCGCGCGGCGGGTACGTTCTCGTGGTCGTAGGTCACCGCGTCGCAACCACGCACGAACTCGACCAGCGCCGCCGGGTCGTCCGGCTCACCCAACACCACATCCGAACAGACCAGCGCCGCCGGATCGTCGCGCCCGCTGGCCAGCACCCGCAGCGACTGGCCAAGCGCGATCGCGGCCTGGTGGGTCATGCGCGCGAGCTGCCCACCGCCGATCATGCCGACAACCGGAGCGCGGGTGCGAGGGTCCACGAACGATAGAGCCTAACCGCGGCCGCCCGGACCCGGTCTCCTAGACTCGTCGGCGTGACGGTGGTCGAAACAGTGCTCGCCTGGATCCCCGAGCCTTACCGCACCGTCGCCATCCGTCACCGAGAGCTAGTGAAGTTCGCTCTGGTCGGCGGCACCACCTGGGTCATCGACACGGCTATTTTCCTGGTGCTGAAGAGCACCGTGCTTGAGCCGAAACCGGTCACCGCGAAGGTGATCGCGGTGACCGTGGCCACCTTAGCGTCCTATATGTTGAACCGGGGTTGGTCGTTCCGTACCCGAGGCGGCCGGGAACCCCATCACGAAGCCGTGCTCTATGTGCTGATCAGCGGGTTCAGCGTGATTGTCTATTCCGCGCCACTGTGGGTCTCCCGGTACGTGTTGGACCTGCGCGTTCCGGAGATCTCGCAGTTCGGCGAGCACCTGGCCGACTTCGTCAGCGGGCAGGTCGTCGGGGTGCTGGTCGGCATGGCGTTTCGCTGGTGGGCGTTTCGGCGTTTCGTCTTCCCGCATCCGGGGGCCAGGGTCCGCCAGTTGCCGGTCGGCAAGCTCTGACCCCAATCGAGGTGTCCGACATAGCGAGCGAGACCAGGCCCGGCTACGCGCTGGCCGACGACCTGGAGCTCGCGCTCGAGTTGGCCGAGGTTGCTGATCAAATCACCATCAGCCGGTTCCGAGCCAGCGATCTGCGAGTCGACCGTAAACCCGACCGCACCCCGGTCACCGACGCCGACATCGCGGCCGAGGACGCCCTGCGTGACACGCTGGCCGCTCGCCGTCCCCGGGACGGGGTGCTCGGCGAGGAACGAGGCGGCTCGGCGAGCGGACGGGCCTGGCTGCTCGACCCGGTGGACGGCACCAAGAACTTCTCCCGGGGAGTGCCGGTGTGGGCCACCTTGATCGCGCTCACGGTGGCGGCCACGCCGGTCGTCGGCGTGGTCAGCGCGCCAGCGCTGGGTCGGCGGTGGTGGGCCAGCGCCGGCGGCGGAGCTTACGGCACCGACCCGGGCGGCACCCGGCGCCGCTTGTCGGTGTCCGGGGTCGCCAGGCTGGAAGACGCCTATCTATCGACCACTGAGCTGTCCACCTGGTCGGAGCTGGGCACCCTGCCCCGGTATCTGGAGCTGACCGCGCGCTGCTGGGTCACCCGCGCATGGGGTGACTTCTGGCAGCACATGCTGGTCGCCGAGGGTGCCATCGACATCGCCGTGGACGGCGAGGCGAACGCTTGGGATCTGGCGGCTATCCAGGTGATCGTCAACGAGGCCGGCGGCCGGTTCACCGACCTGGCCGGGGTACCCCGCTACGACAGCGGCAGCGGGCTGTCCTCCAACGGCGCGCTGCACGACACGGCGTTGGCCCTGCTGCGCGGCTAACCCGGCGGGCAACCCGCGGGCAGCCCGCCGGGTTAGCCTCGATCGGTCGCGTCCCGCAGCACCGCGCACACGCGCTGCACGGCGGGGATGTCCTCGAACTCCAGCGGAGAGTCGCCGGAGGGTTCGATGCCAAGGGTGCCGCAGCCGAGCAGCCGCTCGAGCGAACCCTGCCAGCAGCTCACGCCTTCGATCCGGTTCATCGGGATCTCGAAGCCGACCCGGCGCAACACCCCTTCCCGGACCAGCACCCGGCGGGTCGTGACCACGAAGTGCGTGTTATACCAGCGAGCTAGCGGCGCCAGCACGAACCAGGCCAGCACCATCGCGGCCGCCACCGCGATGGCCGACCAGCCGCCTACCCGCCAGTCTTGGCGACCGACCACCGCGACAAGATACCCACCAGCTCCACAGGTAAGCAGGAACATGAACGCCGGGATCAGCAACATCTTGATATGGGGGTGCTGGTGTATCAACAACCGCTCACCCTCGACCAGCAACTCATCCGGATAGGCCACGCCCGCCCCCTCAGGACGGCATCGCTCGCACGTGCACCACGTCCCCGGCCGCGACCGAACGCAGCGCGCCGGAATCCTCACGCAGCACCAGCCGGCCGTCTCCGTCCACGTCCCGCGCCGTGCCGGTGAGCACAGCGCCGCCGGGGAGCGCAACCCGCACCGGCCGGTTCAGGGTGGCGCACTCCTGACGGTAAGCGACACGCAGCCCGATCGCATCGGGATCACCACGAGCCGACCGCCACCGCGTCTCGTCCTCGAGCAGCTGGCCCAGCAGCGCGACCACAACGTCGGCACGATCCACCTGGACACCCTCGGCGCGCAGCGAGGTAGCCCCGGGCGGCAGCTCGTCGCGCCGGGTACCGACGTTCAGCCCGATCCCGACCACGATCGCCTGATCGCCTCTTTCGACGCCGTGACAGGCCTCGGCGAGTATGCCGGCGCACTTGCCATGCGCCGGCCCGAGCAGCACGTCGTTCGGCCATTTCAGCGCCGAGGGCAGCGTCGTGCACCCTCGGACCGCGCGGAGCACGGACAGGCCGGCCAACAGCGGTAGCCAACCCAGCCGGGCCGGCGGGACTTCGCTCGGGCGCAGCAGCACGCTGAACGTCAGCCCGGCGCCGGGCGGCGATGCCCAGGAACGGTCCAATCGACCTCGACCGGCGTCCTGCCGTTCAGCAATGAGCACCGAGCGGTCGGGGGCGCCGGCCCTGGCGGCGGCGAGCAGATCCACATTGGTGGAACCAGTACGCTCCACCACGTCGAGCCGGGCAACCCGCTTAGCCCGCTCAGCTAGCGCGGTGCGCAGGGCACAGACATCTAACGGCTCGCCATCCACCGCGGCAGAGTAGAACCACTGACCGTGAGTCCGCTCATTTTGCCATGGCATCCAGCTAGGTCCAGCTGGTTACGCTGCGTCCATGAGCACCGCGACCGCGTCGATTGGCGAGCCGCCGGCCGGCGAGCCAGATATCCATACCACCGCCGGCAAGTTGGCCGACCTCTACCACCGCTACGACAACGCCTTGCACGCCAGCTCGCAAAAGGCGGTCGAGCGCCAGCATGCCAAGGGTCGCCAGACCGCTCGTGAGCGCATCGACCAGCTGCTCGATCCTGGCTCGTTCATCGAGCTGGACGCCCTGGTGCGGCACCGGTCCGCCAACTTCGGGATGGACCGCAACCGGCCGTTCGGCGACGGCGTGGTCACCGGCAGCGGCACCATCGACGGTCGCCCGGTCTGCGTGTTCAGCCAGGACGCCACGGTGTTCGGTGGCTCGCTCGGCGAAGCGTACGGCGAGAAGATCGTCAAAGTGATGGACTTGGCGGTGAAAATTGGCTGCCCGATGATCGGAATCAACGACGGGGGCGGCGCGCGGATTCAAGAAGGCGTGTTCGCGCTCGCCCTCTACGGCAAGATCTTCAACTGTAACGTCCGCAGCTCCGGTGTGATCCCGCAGATATCGCTGATTATGGGCGCCTGCGCCGGCGGCGCGGTGTACTCCCCGGCGCTCACCGATTTCACGGTGATGGTCGACCAGACCAGCCACATGTTCATCACCGGGCCGGACATCATCAAAACGGTGACCGGCGAGGAAGTCAATTTCGAGGACCTGGGCGGTGGTCGTGCGCACAACTCGAGGTCAGGCGTGGCGCATTACCTCGCGGCCGACGAACAAGACGCGCTGTCCTACGTTCAGGAGCTGTTGTCGTTCCTGCCGTCGAACAACCTCTCCGAGCCGCCGGTATTCGCCTCGGCCGAGGGGTCCGTTGCTGGTGGGCTCACCGAGACCGACCTGGAACTGGACACGCTCATCCCGGACTCCCCCAACCAGCCGTACGACATCCATGAAGTAATCACGAGAGTGCTCGACGACGGCGAGTTCCTGGAAGTGCACGCGTTGTTCGCGCCCAACATTGTCGTCGGGTACGGCCGGGTGGATGGCCGAAGTGTTGGCGTGGTGGCCAATCAGCCCACCCAGTTCGCTGGCTGCCTGGACATCGATGCCTCGGAAAAGGCCGCCAGGTTCGTGCGTACCTGCGACGCGTTCAATATCCCGGTGCTGACGTTCGTGGACGTGCCCGGGTTCCTACCCGGCACCGACCAGGAATGGAATGGGATCATCCGCCGTGGCGCGAAGCTGATTTACGCCTACGCGGAGGCCACCGTCCCCAAAGTCACCGTGATCACCCGCAAGGCCTACGGCGGCGCCTACGACGTGATGGGGTCCAAACACCTGGGCGCGGATGTCAACGTCGCGTGGCCGACCGCGCAGATTGCGGTGACCGGAGCTCAGGGCGCGGTCAGCATCTTGTACCGCAAGGAGCTCGCCGGCCTCGCCGGCGACGACCTGGCCGCCAAACGCGCGGAGCTGCAGCAGGACTACGAGGACACACTGTGCAATCCCTACCTGGCGGCTGACCGAGGCTATATCGACGGCGTCATCCCGCCGTCACACACCCGCGACTGCGTCGGCAGGGCGCTGCGCCTGCTGGCCACCAAGCGGGAGGCCGCGCCGGCCCGCAAGCACGGAAACATTCCGCTCTAGTGCAGCTACGCTGCCCGTGTAAAGCGCGAGGCATGAACGATGAATGAGCTAACCCCAGAACAACGACGCGCGCTGTTTCGGGTGGTACGCGGCGAACCAGACGACGCCGAGGTGGCCGCGCTGACCACGGTGCTCGTCGCCGCCTCACGTGCCCCAACCGCTGACGAAAGCGCCGGACGTCCGCTTAGCTCCTGGGTGAACCGCCAGGCCATGTTGCGCCAGCCACTGCACCCTGGACCTGGCGCGTGGCGGACGTCCACCTGGCCTCGCTGAGATCAATCGAGATCGACCGAGATCGACTCAACGGGCGCGCCGCGCACACCAAAGCATCACCACAGCAACACACGTGGTCCAACGTGGTCCACATGATAGCCCGCGTCCGTTAATGCGGAGGCTAAACGAAACCTTACTGTGCAGCTGGATGAGGATGTGATTCGCCGGGCCAAGACGCGCACATTACAGCAGACCAATTGCCGGCCGACGGTGACCGAGGATGGACCCGCAAGGAGCTCTACGAGGACCGGTTGGCTCGATTCGAACGATGACGGTTTTCATTGACACCACTGTCCTGGTCTACGTCCTGGTCTACGCGCATGACGCTAGGGCACAGCGGAAATGCGAGACCGCGCAGGCGCTGCTCACCGAGGATCTAGAACACGGCCGGCGGTTCGGCGGCCTGACCGTGCACAATCCGTTCCTGGAATTCTCTGGAATAAGAACCCAGACGGAAACCGCGGGAACTCAGGCCGCGGTGGCTGCGGCGCGGGCCAACGCGTGCTCGACCAGTGAGACCAAGGTGGCCCGGCCGGATTCGACATCACGCGCGTCGGTCCAGATCAACGGCACGTCCGGGTCGACGACCAGGGCTTCCCGGACCGCCTCCGCACCGAACTCGTCATTACCGGGAAAACCGTTCACCGCGACGACGAACGGCAACCGCCGGTTCTCGAAGTAGTCAATGGCCGCGAAGCAGTCGTCGATCCGCCGCAGGTCGACCAGCACCACCGCGCCGACAGCGCCGGAGGCGAGCTCATCCCACATGAACCAGAACCGGGACTGGCCGGGCGTGCCGAACAGGTACAGGATCAACGAATTGTCAATAGTGATCCGGCCGAAGTCCATCGCTACCGTCGTGGTGCGTTTGTCCGGCACCGCGCTAAGGTCATCAACACCCTCGGACAGCTCGGTTATCGCCTGCTCGGTGCTCAGCGGCGGTATTTCCGACAGCGTGCTGACCATCGTGGTCTTGCCGACCCCGAAACCGCCGGCGACCAGGATCTTCAGCGGGGTCGGGGTGATCGATCCGGCCCTGGTGCCGGGGCTAGTGGGCGCGAAGTCCATCCAACAACCTCCCCAACAGTTCCGGGCTTGGGCCGCCGCCCGCCTCCACCGGCGGTGGCGCGTGCACGACGAGGTGGCCGCTGGCGGCCAGATCGCTCACCAGCACCCGCGCCACCCCTACCGGCACGCCCAGCGCGATGCCGATCTCGAACAATGAAACGGGCCGCTGTCCCAGCTCGATGATCTTTCGGTACTCGATGTCCAGGGAGGCACGGCTGCGCAGGCCGTGTTCGGTCACGGTCACCAGTGATTCGATCGGCATGTCTTTTCCGGCCGACCGAGTACGTCCCCTGGTCAGGGCATAAACGGGGACGACCCGGCCGCCAGCGCGGTTATCCGGACCGTAGGGCACGGTCATCACGGCGACTCTCGGACCGGAGTCCGCACGGCCGGGGTGAGCACGTGCCCCACCCGGTTAGCCAACATGGTCATCTCGTAACCAACCATCCCCATGTCGCAATGTCGCTCGGTGTGCACAACCAGGATCGACCCCTGGCTCACCGAGGTGGCGAACAGGTACCCGCCGGCCATCTCCACGATCGTCTGGCTGACCGGCCCGGCCGCCAACAAGTCCGCCGCGCCCCTGGCCAGGCTGACCAGCCCGGAGGCAGCCGCCGACAGGCCATCCGCGAGCGCTGTGCTCACCTCGCGCGAAGCCGCCAGCCGTAGCCCGTCGCCGGAAATGACCAGTGAGTGCAGCACACCAGGGGTGGCTCTGACGAAGTCATCGAGCAGCCAGTCCATCTGACGGGGTCCCTGCCCCGCAACGGTCATTACGCTTCTCCGTTCTGAGATCCGAACCCACGCTTGTCCGCTTCGACCTGGGCGGCCTGACGGCTGGCCTGATAGCGCGACAACGCCTCGGAAGCCGGCCTTGGGTCAGGCACTACCCGCGGCTGGGGCCGCTGGGGCGACGGCCGCAGCAGCTCCGGTGCTAGATGGGTCTGCGGGCGTCGGCGGTTGAGCCGCCCGGGGCCGGCGCTGATCGGCTGATCGGTGGCCTGGTCGACGGCCGAGGGCTGATCATCCGCTGATTGATCACCCAGCGGCTGATCAACCAGCGGTTGCTCATCCGGCGGTTGCTCATCCGGCGGACCGCCGTTCTCGGTCGGGCCGCCAACGTCATCCGCGGTTCCCGACCCGGAACGCTGCGCCGGCTCGTCCGACTGTTGGGCGTAGTCGGGGGCACGCCACCAGCCGTCCCACGACGCGGGACCGTCAATTGCGGTGGCCGCGGCCCGTCGCCAACCGTTCCCGTTCGACGGCGCGGCCGGCATGGGTGGGCGCCACATGCCGTTCGGCTCGGCGGAGATGATCGAGCGTTGAACCGGTATGCCGGGGTAAGCCGCGGCTAGCGCGGGCCCGGCGCTCCCCCATGCTGTCGACTCCTCGGCTGGGCCAGCGGCGAACAGTTCGGCGGGCAACACAATGACCGCGGTCACCCCGCTCCCGGGAGTCGGAGTCAGCGAGACTTCGATCTTGTGGCGCTTGGCGAGCCGCGCCACCACGTGGAAGCCGAGGCGCTGCGAGACGGAGAGATCCACCTCAGGCGGGTGGGCCAGCAGTTGGTTGGTCTCCCTGATGCGGTCCGGGCGCATCCCAACACCCCAGTCCTCGATGGTCAGCAGCTGCGCGCCATCTCTTTGCGGCAGAACCCGACTGCTGATCGTCACGTTGCTGTCCGGCGGCGAGAAGCGCACCGCGTTCTCGGCCAGCTCCGCGAGCAAGTGGGTCAGATCCGTCACGATGTGGCCGGCCACCGCGAGACGCTCGTCGACGGTGAACCGCACCCGGTTCAGATCCTCAGTCTCGGCGATCGCGGCCTGCACGACCGCGCGCAGCGGAACCGGCGCGCTCCACACCCGTGCGGGCGTCTCCCCGGAGAGCACCATGAGGCTCTCCGCGTTGCGCCGAATCCGGGTGGCCAGGTGATCGAGGCGGAACAGCTCGGCGAGCGCGTCCGGGTCACGCTCCTTCTCCTCGAGCTGGTTGATGATGTCGAGTTGGCGGTACAGCATGCTCTGGTTGCGCCGGGCCAGGTTGATCAGCAGGTCCGAGGTGAAGCGGCGGCGCCCGATCTCGGCTTCGGCGAGTCGTTGCGCCAGCCTGGCGCGGGCCTGCTGGTCTTCCTCACTGACTCGCCAGAAGATCACCAGACCGACACAGGCGAACAACACGGCCACACCATGGATCCCCGACCAGAGCCAGGGATGCGCTAATGCCGCCGGGTGATTAAAGATCTTGACGCTGGGTATCGCGGAGCCAACACCGTGGCTGATCACTGTGAACACAATGTTCCACAGGAACGGGACCCAGTCCTGATACAGCGCAATGAAGCCGAGGATGATGAAGAAGTGGAAATGGGCCTCGATTGTGCCCCCAGACAAGACCACGAGCGCCGCGGAACACCACGTCAAGCCGGCCGTGACGATGATCGACGCCGACCTGCGGCCACGGACAAGAAACCCCAAACCAAGACAGATCGCCGGCACGGCCAGACACTCGACAAGCACCTTCAAACCGCTGCCCATGATGATCCCGAACAGCAAAAGCACTGGTAGATGAGCGGCAAGAACCCACAAGACGACATGATGCCGCTTCTTCCACGCCTCGTCTTCGAGCGTGTTGCCTCGCGGCAGGTACCGCAGGATCTTGTCCATCAGCTGTGGCACCGCCCTTTCCAGAACGAACGATTAAGCCGAATAGAGTAGTCTTCGAGAGTCGCTCGTCGAACCATCTGCCGGAGTGCTTCCTTCAGCCAGGGAAACTGCCCTGAGACCATACACGCCGTGTCACATCTTTTGCGTGTCAGTATTTGTCCGGCTTTCCCCGCGCACCGGAAGGACGCGAAGAGCACGCCTAAGCACGTTAAACGACGCTAAACGGACGCCATGAATCGACGAGCGGCACATGCCGAGGGCACTACCGAGCTCACGCGGCATGCTGAACCGGTCGAACTACGCTTGGCGCTGTGCAGCTCGTGCTCGCCTCAGCCTCGCCGGCCCGTCTCGGGGTGTTGCGCGCGGCGGGCCTCAGTCCGAGGGTCGAGGTGTCGCAGGTCGACGAGGAAGCGCTACTGGCCCGGCTGCCCCCGGCGCCCTGCGAGCAACGGGTCTGCGCGCTCGCCCTCGCCAAGGCCGAGGCGGTCGGCAGGCGGATCGCCAGTGCGCAGACCGCTCACGCCGCGCACGGCGACGACCGGGCCCCAGCGGTCATCGTCGGCTGCGACTCGATGCTGTGGGTGGACAACGAGCTGGTCGGCAAACCCGGAACCCCAGAGGTAGCCCGGCAGCGCTGGACGGCGATGGCCGGCGGGACCGGCACCCTGTTCACCGGGCACGCGGTGCTGCTGGTGCGCGACGGGGTGGTGGAACGTTCAGCGGTCAAACACGCGGCTACCTCGGTCCGATTCGCCAACCCGACCGCGCGAGAACTGGAGGCGTACCTGGCCAGCGGTGAACCGCTTGCGGTGGCCGGCGCGTTCACCCTCGACGGGCTCGGCGGGTGGTTCGTCGAGGGCATCGACGGTGACCCTTCGAACGTGATCGGCATCAGCCTGCCGCTGACCAGAAGGTTGCTAGCCGAAGTAGGCGTAGCACTCACCGATCTGTGGCCCCATCGGCCCCATCGCACGGCGGACAATGTCAGGGACAAGGGCTAGGGTTCAGACTATGCCGGTACCGAACGATACCCATCCGAAGCTCGCCGCCTACGCTCATCCGCAACGTCTGGTCACCACCGAGTGGCTCGCCGAGCATCTCGGGCAACCTGGGCTCGTCGTGGTCGAGTCCGACGAAGACGTGCTGCTCTATGACACCGGTCACATCCCCGGCTCGGTCAAGGTGGATTGGCACACTGAGCTCAACGACCCGGTGACCCGCGACTACGTCGACGGCGTCCGGTTCGCCGAGATCTGCGCCGAACGCGGCATCAGGCGAGACACCACCGTGGTGTTCTACGGCGACAAGAACAACTGGTGGGCCACCTACGCGCTGTGGGTGTTCAGCCTCTTCGGCCACCCTGACGTGCGGATCCTGGACGGCGGCCGGGCTAAGTGGATCGCCGAGGGCCGGGAGCTGACCAGGGATGTGTCCAAGCCAGAGCATGTCGAATATCCGGTGGTTGAGCGGGACGACACGGTGATCCGAGCGTTCAAGGCCGACGTGCTGGTACACCTCGGCCATCCGATGGTCGACGTCCGTTCACCGGGCGAGTACTCCGGCGAGCTGCTGCACATGCCCGACTACCCGCAGGAAGGCGCGGTTCGCGGCGGGCACATCCCGGGCGCGGCCAGCGTGCCGTGGGCTCGCGCGGCGGCCGAAGACGGCAGCTTCAAGACCCGCGACGACCTGGAGGCGATTTACCAGACCGAGCAGGGCCTCAGCCCGAACGACTCGATCGTGGCCTACTGCCGGATCGGTGAACGGTCCAGCCACACCTGGTTCGTGCTCACCCACCTGCTCGGCTTCCCGCGCGTACGCAACTACGACGGATCCTGGACCGAGTGGGGCAACTCCGTGCGAGTACCGATCGCGGTCGGCACCGAGCGGGGCGAACCGCCCGAGTGAGCTCGCCGATGAGCACCACCGCCATGCCGCCCAAGCTGGCCGAGCTGGTCGAGGAGTTCGCCTCGGTGGGCGCGAAAGACCGCCTACAGCTGTTGCTGGAGCTGTCCGAGGAACTCCCAGCGCTTCCTGCCCGCTATCTAGGGCACCGTGAGGATATGGAGCAGGTGCACGAGTGCCAGACGCCACTGTTTCTCGCGGTTGAAGTGGACTCCGGGCAGCGAGTGCACCTGTTCTTCGACGCGCCCGCCGAGGCACCAACCACGCGGGGCTTCGCTTCGATCATGCACACCGGTCTGGACGGGGAGCCCGCGCGGGCCGTGCTGGCCGTGCCGAACGACTTCTACACCGCGCTCGGGTTGGCCGAGGCGGTCAGCCCGCTTCGGCTGCGCGGCATGGTGGCGATGCTCAGCCGGATCAAGAACCGGGTGCGCGCGGTGGCGTCCGGGTAAGCGCTGGTAGCAGCGGAAGCGGTAATCACTTGTATCACTGGGCGCCGGAGGCGACTCGTAGTACTGGCGCTGGAGGCAGGGACTACCGACGCCAGTGACCGCCAGTGACGGAGAGAGCGCGCGCCATGCATGAGGTGCCAGGACTCGATGTGGCGGAGGTCTATGCCGATACGGCATAGGTGCCGGCAAAGGCCGTATACACATAGGTGCCGGCAAGGGCCGTACGGGAGGCGAAACGTAGTCGGTTTCGGATTATTCCGGATTCGACTATTCGACTATTCGACCGGTGACTATGTGCTGGTTAACGCGGTCCAAGCGTCGGTGACGATCGCGCTGATGGTGGAGTACTGCACGGTCGTGCCGGGGATACGTTGCTCCACGCCAGCTCGAATCGTTGTCCGTGACACACCGGTAGCGTTATGAACGGCCGTGATTCCGCCACGACCCCACGATTCCGCCTCAGCTGACAGTTTCACTCCATCAAATTAACTATTTGTTTACAGCCTCTTAGGCGCGTTTTGTGAGTTGACCGCGAAGGGTCCAATGCCGCTAAGTTAAGGATCGTTTCCGCAGGTCAAGAGCGGTTTTCGGTGTCGAAGATGGCATGATCCGCAGCCTCGCGTCACGCGCCGCACTGGCGCTACCTAGGGTTTCGTTGATCGCATGCTCCGAAGGGATCAGCTTGGTCCTGCATCACTCCTGGTCAAAGCGTCTACATCTGCCCTGACCAGGCCACATGTTTCACCACGCGGCAGTGCCGCCGGAGCACACGATCGTCATGACGCGACGCTAGCTCCACGCACACGTTGTGTACGCCGCACACGTGCTGCAGCGTGTGTGCGGCGTACACACGGTGTGTGCGAGCGTGAGCCGTTCGCTCATGCCCACATCATTATGTGTTACTCATCCCCGTGCTCCGTTCCCCATGCCGCGCAATAAGGATCGTTTCCGCAGGTCAGGAGCGGTTTTGGGGGTCGAAGATGGCATGATCCACAGCCTCACGCCTCACGCCTCACTGGCGCTACTTGGAGTTTCGTTGATCTCATGCTCCCAAAGGGATCAGCTTGGTCATGCATCCCCCCGGTAAAGGCGTCTACATCTGCCCTGACCAGGCCAAATGCTTAACTAAACGGCATTGGCGAAGGGTCGTTGTGGGGCAAAGCGGCTGGTGATGGCTGCCGCGGTCGGTGATGCCGTCGCCGTGGCTGTGGTCGGGCGCGGTGTCCGTATCGTTGACGTCTTTGTGGCTTGCTGGCCCGTGCTGTTGCGTCCGTCGCTGGTTGTGGCGTTGCCAGGTTCGCGCGGGCGGCGATTTGAACCCACCGAAGCAGCTCAAGTGATCTGTATCACATCTACACCAGGGAGGGGGTGAGCCGGTGATGCGTGCCCAAAAACTGTCGGTGGTCGGACGTATGGTCGACCCGTGCAGACAGACGGTGGCCTCGGTGATCTCGGTGGGCTGGGTGAGTTGGCGCCCGGTGCCGGGTTGGCCGCTGTCTTGGGCACCCTGGTTTTCGATGCGGTACCCGCGGAGTCCTCCGTTGATGTGCTGCAAGCCTGCTACCGGCAGCTAGCGCATGATCAAGCTTTGGTGTTCGCCTCGCTGCGACGGGTATCCCAATGCACCCCCTCAGACGACTGTGGAGTGATCGAGGGATTCGCGCGAGCGGCCGGGGAAATCGCCGCCGCCCTAACCTGGACCCCCTCGGTCGCC
>Ga0213881_10001049_pt1 | contig 14164 bp, 14 predicted proteins | sample BarmaccoBMER_R08_FD_160104 | JGI IMG/M metagenome (GOLD analysis project Ga0213881, IMG submission 160104) | Barbacenia macrantha exposed rock microbial communities from rupestrian grasslands, the National Park of Serra do Cipo, Brazil - ER_R08 ... | reverse complement strand
GGAGCGGCGGTGCGCCGACCGGGCGCTCGAGGCCGCGGCCGACTCAGATCAGGTGGTCGTGATCGGGAAATCGTTGGCCAGCCTGCTCGCGGGCGAGGTCGCCGACCGGGACCTCCCTGCGGTTTGGCTGACGCCGCTTCTCACCGAGAACGTGGTGATCGACGGGCTGGGTCGTAGCGCGCGGCCGGTGTTACTGGCCGGTGGCGGCGCAGATCCGACCTGGCGCCGGCACGCCATCCCAGCCGAGCGTGCCATCCACGTGCTCGAGCTGCCCGGGGCCGATCATGGGCTCCAGGTCGCCGGAGACCTCGCCGGGTCGATTGCCGTTTTGCAGCGGCTGTGCGACGCGACCTCCCGTTTTCTCGACCGCATCGGGTAGCCGCCCCTTAGCCGAGACGTTCCACTACAGCGAACGAAGCGCCGGCAGCAGCTCCTGCTCGGCCCACGTCGTGAACGACTCCTGGTGATCGGCGCCTATCTGCACCATCGCGACTTCGTCGAAGCCGGCGTCAATGAATGCTTTGACCGCCTCGACATGCTCGTCGACGTCGGGGCCGCACGAGAGCGCCTCGGCCACCTGGTCGGGCGTCACGAACTGCGTGGCGCTCTCGAAAGAGTCGGGGTTGGGCAGGTCCGCGTTGACCTTCCAGCCCAGGCCGAACCAACGGAACTGCTCGTGGGCGCGCTTGATCGCGGCATCACGGTCGCGGTCGTAGGCGATCGCCACCTGCCCCACCCGCGACTTGCCGGCACCGCCGGCTCGGTCGAACATCTGTCCGAGCTCCGCCCTCGGCTCGACCGCGATCAGCATGTCCGCCTTCTGGCCGGCCAGCTCGCACGAAGCCTGCCCGGACACCGCGACCCCGATCGGCACCCGCCGGTCGGGCAGGTCCCATAGTTTGGCCGACTCCACCTGAAAGTAGTCGCCGCGATAGTTGACCGTGCCGCCCGGGTCGTGGTCGAACAGCGCGGCGATAATGTCGACCGCCTCGCGGAGCATCTCGTGGCGCACCCCGACTGACGGCCATCGCTGACCCACGACGTGCTCGTTGAGATTCTCGCCCGCGCCGAGGCCGAGCCGGAAGCGGTTGCCGGACAGGATCTGCATGGTGGCTGCCTTCTGCGCCACGACCGCGGGGTGATAGCGGAGGATGGGGCAGGTCACGTAGGTCATGAGACCGATCCGCTCGGTGGCCTGAGCGGCGGCGCCCAGGATCGACCAGGCGTAGCCGGAGTGGCCCTGCGAGGGAAGCCACGGCTGGTAGTGGTCGCTGATCACCGAGAAGTCAAACCCGGCCTTCTCGGCCCTCTGTAGGTCCCGCACCAGTTGGTCGGGACGCGACTGCTCGCACATCATCGTGTAGCCGAAGTTGGTCATGGCCGTGCGCCTACCCGGGCCCGATCGCTGCTAACGACCCCGGGCGGCCCCCTCCCGAGGTCACTCGTCGACTTTGTCTCGCTTCGGTCCTTCCCAGGGCTCCGCCTCAGGATCCTGGGCGGGATGGGGTTGGCTCGTGCTCAGACTGCCGGTCGCCGGATGAGGCTCCTCACCGAACGGCTCTGCGTCCGGATCGACCGGGTCGCGTGGGTCGGGCCGCTTGTCGTAAGGATCCGGCCACTCCGTCGGATCCGGATCGGTGGCCGGATTGTTCAGGACGTGATGCGGGTTCTGGTCGCCCGTGCGATCCCCGGGATCTTCGCCCGGGGGCTCGGGAAACCCAGTCGGCGGCTTGCCGGATTCGATTGGCTCGTTCGGCATGTCAACTGCAGACTTGCCGCCCGGACGCGGAGTCAAACCGCGTCAGTGGATCGGAGCGTGCGCCGGCGAGCGGATATCCAGCTCGAACAGCCAGAAGTCGCGGGCGATCACCGGCACCGACACGTTATAGACCGGGACCTTGCCGATCGTGCCCTGGAACGTCCCGGCATGGGCGTGCCCGTGGAGCACGAGATCGGGCTCGTGCTCGGCGATCGGCGGTGCGAGGCGATCCGTGCCCAGATAGCCCCATATGCCCGGCGGCTCACCGGCGATCGTGGCCTCGGTCGGCGCGTAGTGCAGCAGCACAATCCGCGCCGGGCACAGCGCCACCTCGCGCAGCCCGCGGTCGAGGGCCTGCACGTCGAGCGTGGTCTCGTGGTAGACCTGGCGAAGCAACGGCTCACCGAAGTCGGGCAGGTGGGATCCCGGAAAGCCGCCCACGAAGCCCTTGAGGCCCACGATGCCGACGTCGAGGCCGGCCACCTCGCATACGTGCCAGCTGCGATCGAGCACGTGGATCCCGCCCGATTCGAGCGCGGCCACCAGTTCATCGCGGCGGTTGACGTGCCAGTCGTGGTTGCCGAGGACCGCGAACACCGGTACGTCGAGCGCGGCGCACGCGTCGGCCAGGACCGCGCCCTGCTCGGGCTCGCCGTGGGTAGTCAGATCGCCGGCGAGCAGTACCAGATCGGCGATGCCGTTGAGCGCCCCCACCGAGCGGTGTATCTCCTCGCGGCCCGCCTCGGAGCAGTGGACGTCGCCGGCCGCCGCAATCCGCAGGCACTGCGTCCCTGAGGGCTCCGGGCGCTCTTGCATATCGGCGTCCAACTACCCGCTTGCGGGTATTTCCATAGGGCCGTGCGCCACCGAGACGCGTTCAACGCCCTGATCGACACGATGAAGGTCACGGTGGCCACCCTGCGCGAGGCCGACATCCAGTTCATGCTCGGCGGGAGCATGGCGGCCTGGGCGCGCGGGGGCCCCGAGCCCGACAACGACCTCGACCTGATGGTCAAGCCCGACCAGGCCGAGGCGGCGCTGGAGGCGCTCGCGGGCGCGGGCATGCGGGTCGAGCGTCCGCCCGAGGAATGGTTGTTCAAGGCCTGGAACGGCGAAGTATTGATCGACCTGATCTTCGGTCCCTCCGGACTGGAGCTGACCGACGAGGTATTCGAGCGGGCGGACGAGCTAGCCGTTATGGCGCTCGCTACCCCGGTCATGGCGCTCGACGACGCGCTGGTGACGATGCTCTACGCCCTCGACGAGCACGCACTCGACTACTCGCGGCTGCTGTCCATCACGCGTGCTCTGCGGGAGCAGATCGACTGGCCGGCGCTGCGCGCGCGGGCGAGCGGCTCGCCCTACGCCAAGGCGTTTCTGACGCTGGTCGATGAGCTCGGGATCGCGCCGGCGGCCGCGCCGGCGCGGCAGGGCGGGGCCACCGGCGGAGATGCGGGCAGCCGGGTGAGGGTCGTCGGGGGCGCCGAGTAGCCCGAACGGGCGCGTCGGGCGTGCCGAGGTGCCGTCGTTATCGCCTCAGGCGGCAGGGGTATAGCGCTTCTCATGAAGGTGCTCGTGCTGACCAGCGAGCCGATCACTGCCGAGCAGCTGCGCACCGCGCTTGGCTCAGACATCGACCCGAAGGACGCCGAGGTGATGGTCGTCGCGCCGGCGCTGGCCGAGAGCGCGATCAAGTTCTGGATGTCCGACGCCGACGACGCGATCGGTCGCGCCGAGCAGGTGCGCCGGCAGAGCGTCGAGCACCTGGGCCAGGAGGGTGTCTCGGCCACCGGCGACACCGGGGAGGCGGATCCGTACACAGCGATCGAGGACGCGCTCAAGACGTTCGACGCCGAGCGAATCGTGCTGTTCGTGCACGGGGCCGGCGATCAGCGCTACCGCGAGGACCTGGACGAGCGGGAGATCACCGAGCGCTTCGGCCTGCCGGTTGATCGCGCAGTGGTGTAGGGGCGCTCGCGCAGGCGCCGCAGCAGCAACTTGGCGTTGGCCGGTGCGTAGCTGTTCCAGTCGTTGTTGTAATAGACGTAGACCTCCTCGGTTGCGCGCCAGCCCGCGATCCGATGCGCCCACGCGCCGATCTCCGTCGCGGAGTAGTTGCCGGCGCGGCCGCGCGCGCCATAGTGAAAGCGCACGAACCGCCAGTCGGCGGTCGCCTCATATGACTGGAACGGCCGCGCGGGATGATCGCCGATGGTGAGTGCCACACCTCGGGCTCGCAGCGCGTCGAGCACCTCGGGCACGAACCAGCTGGCGTGCCGGAACTCGATCGTGTGGCGTCCGGACGGCAGCAGCTCGAGCCAGCCGTCCAACCGGGAGTCGTCGCGGTGGAAGTTCTCGGGCAGCTGCCACAGGACCGGACCCAACCGCCCGGCCTCGATCATGGGTTCGAGCGGCTCATAGAAGCGGGCGATCCCCTCGCGGATCTCGCGCAGCCGCTTGATGTGCGTGAGGTAGCGGCTCGCCTTGACCGCGAACAGGAACTCCGGCGGCGTCTGCGAGACCCACCCGGCGACCGCCTCGCGCCGGGCCAGGCGATAAAAGGTCGAGTTGACCTCGACCGTGTCGAACGACTTCGCGTACTCCTCCAGCCAGCGGCGCTTGGCCAGCTTGTCTGGATACAGACGCCCGCGCCACGAGTCGTACATCCATCCCGAACAGCCGATGCGTACGGGCCTCACGGGTCGGGTATGCCCTTTTCGTGCCATCGCTCGCCGAAGAAGCGGCCAAACGCCTTGACCGCCCGGCCGCGCCGGTCCCGCCCAAGCCGTCCTACAAGAACCTGCACGAGGCCGTCCACGACTGCCGCGCCTGCGACCTGTGGGAGGGCGCCACGCAGGCGGTGATGGGCGAGGGCGCCCGGCACGCCAGCCTGATGCTGGTCGGCGAGCAGCCCGGCGACCGAGAGGACCTCGAAGGCCATCCGTTCGTCGGCCCCGCCGGGCGGGTGCTCGACCAGGGCCTCGAGCAGGCCGAGATCGCCCGCGACGAGGTCTACATCACCAATGCGGTCAAGCATTTCCGGTACAAGCTCCGTGGCAAGCGGCGGATCCACCAGAAGCCGGATCGCTGGCAGGTGGCCGCGTGCTTCCCGTGGCTGCAGGCCGAGGTCGCCGTGGTCAAGCCCGATGCGCTGGTCTGCCTGGGCGCCACCGCCGGGCAGCAGCTGCTCGGCTCGTACGTTCGGATCGGCCGCGACCGCGGACGGCCCATCGAGTCCGACCTGGCCGAGCTGGTCACCGTGACGGCTCACCCATCCGCCATTCTGCGGGCGGAGGATGAGGACCGCGAAAAGGCGATGGCTCAGTTCGTGGACGATCTGAAGCAAGTTGCGAAGTGGCTGAGCGCGAGGTAGTCGCGGTCACCGGGGCCTCGGGCGGGGTGGGCCGCGCGATCGCCCGGGAGTTCGCCAAGCACGGCGCGGCGGTGGGACTGATCGCGCGGGGCCGCGCGGGACTGGATGCCGCCGCGCAGGAGGTCTCCGAGCTGGGCGGAACCCCTTACGCCCACGTCGCGGACGTGGCCGAGTTCGAGCAGGTGCAGGCTGCCGCGGCAGCGATCGAGGAGCGGCTGGGGCCGATCGACGTGTGGATCAACAACGCGATGACGACCGTGTTCGCGTTCATCGACGACATCGAGCCGCACGAATTCGAGCGCGCGACGCGCGTCACCTACCTGGGTGCCGTGTGGGGCACCAAGGTGGCCCTCGACCGGATGCTCCCTCGTGACCGCGGCACGATCGTCCAGGTCGGGTCGGCCCTGGCCTACCGCGGCATCCCGCTCCAGGCGCCCTACTGCGGCGCCAAGCACGCGATGAAAGGCTTCTACGAGTCGCTGCGCTGCGAACTTCGCCACCGGGGCTCGGGCGTTTACGTGACGATGGTCCAGCTTCCGGGGATGAACACGCCGCAGTTCGACCACTGCCTGAGCAAGATGCCTCGCCACCCGATGCCGGTGCCGCCGATCTATCAGCCCGACGTCGCCGCCCGCACGGTGTACTGGGCGGCACACCATCGGCGGCGCGAGATGTACGTCGGCATCTCCACCGTGTACTCGATCATCGGCAACAAAGTTGCCCCGTGGCTGGCCGAGCGCTATCTCGCGAAGACCGCGGTCGACGGCCAGCAGACAGATCAGCCGTTCGACGGCACCGCGGCGGCGAACCTGTTCGAGCCTGTCGACGACGATCACGACGAGGGGGCGCACGGCGGGTTCGACGACCAGGCGCACCGCCACAGCCCGCAGGCCTGGCTTAGCCGGCATCGGCTCCCGTCAGGGCTGGCCGCGACCGCCGCCGCGGGAGGTGCCGCCGCTGTGCTGATGACTCGCCGGCACGCTTGAGCGCCAACCGCTCGGCCAGGCGCGAGACGAGCGCCATGATCGTCAGCGCCGGATTAGCCGAGCCCTGGGTGGGCATCACGCTGCCGTCGGCGACGAACAGATTGGGGACCTCCCAGGCGCGATGGTCGGAGTCGACCACGCTGCGCTCGGGATCCGAACCCATCCGGCAGCCGCCGACGAGGTGCGCGTAGCGGTCGGTCACCAGCACGTCCTGAGCGCCGGCGGCGTCGAAGATGTCGTGCAGGGTCTGCTTGCCGTAGGCGATGTTCTTGCGGTCGTTCTCGCTCTGCGAGTAGTCCATGCGCGCGACCGGGATGCCGTTCTCGTCGGTGACGTCGTGGGCGATGGTCACGCGGTTCTCGGGCAGGGGCAGCAGCTCCGAGAGGATCCCCAGCGTGTACCAGTGGTTGTAGTCGCGCATGTACTCGCGCAGCGCCTGCCCCCAGTGCCCGTGCCCAAGGACGTGCTGCGCGTGCTCGATGGGCAGCGGCCCGACGGTCTGAATCGAGAAGCCGCGCGCAAAGCCGCGCCGCTCGTCGGTCTCGTAGAACTGCTCGGAGCAGATCTCCGGGGGCGGCGCCTTGTACATCCGCATCTCGTCGGGGAAGCGTCCGGCCACCTGCGGCGCGCCCTGCACCATCACGCAGCGGCCGACCTGGTCGTTGTTGTTGGCCAGCCCGTGCGGAAAGCGTCGGCTGGTCGAGTTGAGCAGCAGGCGCGGGGTCTCGATCGAGTACCCCGCCACCGCCACCGCGTCGGCCCGCTGGAAGCGCTCGCGACCGTCGCTCACGTACCGCACCCCGGTGACCTGCCCGCTCGCATCATCTAGAACCACTTCGGTCACCATGCAATGCGCACGGATCTCCGCCCCGTGCTCGATCGCGTCCGGGATGTGGGTTACGAGCGGCGACGCTTTGGCGTTCACCTTGCAACCCTGTAGGCAATAGCCGCGATAGATGCAGTGGGGGCGGTTTCCGAACGAGCCGTTGGTGATGCCGACCGGACCGACCCGCATCTCGATCCCGAGCTTCTTCGCGCCGCCGCGGGCGGCGTCGGCCCCCCCGGCGATCGGGTGCGGGGTGTGTGGATAGCGGTGCGGATCGCCCCACGGCCAGTAGTCGCCGGCCACCGGCAGCTCGAGCTCGAGGCGCTCGTAGTGCGGCTTGAGGTCCCAGTATCGGATCGGCCAGTCCTCCCCCACGCCGTCGCGGCTGCGCACCTCGAAGTCCGAAGGGTGAAAGCGCGGGCAATAGCCGGCGTAGTGGACCATCGAGCCGCCGACGCCATGGCCGGAATTGTTCTTGCCGAGCTCGACGGGGTCGCTTCCACCGGTGATGCGCTCATCGGTCCAGTACAGCCGGTGCGAACCGGCCTCGTCGGACACCCAGTCCTCGTCGGGGTCCCAGAACGGCCCGGATTCGAGCACCACCACCTTCCAGCCGCGGCGGGCCAGCCGCTGGGCCAGCGTGCCTCCGCCGGCGCCGGCGCCGACAATGACCAGGTCGACCGGATATGAGTCGTCGTAGCGGGCCATCCGTTCTTGCGGCACCGCCCGACGGTGCACGTCGAGCAGGAAGGCAGAGTCGTTATCAGGCGGGCGCAGCGCCCCACGCAGCAGGGTCCGGAGCTCGTGGCGGCGGCTCACGTGCCCTGCACTCCGCGCTGCTCAGTGTCCTTTACCGGATCTGTTTCGAACGCCGGAGCGCCCTCCCAGTTCTCACGCTGCCCCGCCCCAAGCCGCGCATAGCCGCGCGGGTACGCCGGTCCCCCAAAGCCGATCTCGCTCCACGCCCACGGATGCGAATAGAACGCGCTAAGGATCGCGCGGGAGACGACCTTCCAGGTCTTGGCGGGCGGCATCTCGTCCCACACTTCGCCGCGGAGCTCGCCCTTGGCCAGCGCGTCGACCACGCGCATCTGCACGTCGGTCGCGGCGCCGGCGAAGTCGCCGGCGCCATGCTGGCGGGCCGCTGCGTCCAAGCCGAGCGCGAGCCGCCGCCATGTCTCGCGGTCCTCGGGCATGTCCGCGTAGCGGAAGCCGTCCAGCTGCCCCTCGAACAGCTTGGCGTCGACCATGTTTAGCACCGCGATCTTGGGCTCGCGGTCCTGGGCCATGACCAGATCGCAGAACATGCCCAGCGTCCTCGCCTCGGCATCGGTGAAGAAGCGGATCGGCGGGGTACTCTCGACACGTTCGAACACCAGCCGCCGGGTGATCTCGTCCCAGTGCTCGGACTCGTCGAGGACGTTGTAATCGGGATAGCGGCCGTGCATCTGGGGGGTGACGCCGTTTCGCTGGCGGGGCAGCTCCTCGGGCGAGGCGGGCTGCTGGTCCGGCCGGAGGTTCGGAAGGTGCTCGGCGTTGCGGAAATCGCGTGCGGCCATCTATTGCTCGCGCCCGAATACCGCGGCGGCAACCCCCATGCCACCCACCAGCGCCAGCGAACCGGGCGCCAGCAGCGGTGGTCCCATCACGATGTTGAACAGTGGCTCATCGAACCCTCCCGGCTTGCGCGCCACCCCGCGAACGTGGGTGACCACGCCGATGAGACCATCTAGGCAGTACAGGGCCGAGAGCGCGGGCAGCCAGGTTTTCGCTGCGCGCTCGGAGCGCACGCCGGCCACGCCGGCCAAGGTGAGCGCCGGCGAGAGCGCTACGGGCGTCCACATCCACTTATCGCCGAACGAACCGCGGAAGTGCTCGAAGTAGATCTCGACCCCGAGCGGGAGCGCGCTGAACGCGGTCGCGGCGGCCAGCGTGCACTGCATCCGCCCGCTGCGGACGTTGCGCCACCAGCGGGTGGCCGCCCGCTCGGGCGGGGTGGTGCGTCGGATCGGCAGCACGCCGCTAAGAGGCCGCATAGCGCTCCGCATCGGCTCGTTTGAGCTCGAGGCCGTTCCCCGACCGCTCCAGGTCGGGGATCAGGTCGCCCCCGCGCGGCTCGACCACGCCATCGAACAGCATGTGCTCGATCCGGACGTGGTCGTGGAAGTACTCAAGGTGGACGAGCTGCTCCAGGGCGGTCGCCGGGTGCAGGTGGATGGCGGGACCGCAATGCAACGAGAGCGGAAGGTTGTGCGCGCGGCACAGAGCACCCACGCGCAACAACTCAGTGATGCCTCCGCACCGTGTGACGTCGGCCTGCAGCACGTCGACCGCGGCGGCCTCGAGCATGCGCCGGAAGTATGGCGCGTCGTCGCCGTACTCGCCCGCCGCGATCTCCATCCCGGCCGGGGCCCGGTCGCGGAGCAGGCGCAGGCCTTCCAGATCCTCCGAGGACACCGGCTCCTCGAGCCAGCTGACCCGCGCATCGTCCGCGAAGCGCCCGGCCAGGTCGAGGGCCTGCTTGCGTGAGTACGCGCCGTTGGCGTCGACGAACAGCCGAGCATTCGGACCGACCGCGCGCCGCGCCACCTTCACCCGCTCGGGATCCCGCTCCGGCTCGGAGCCGACCTTCATCTTGACCCGCGGTATCCCCTGCTCGACCCACCCGCCCAGTTGCTCGGCCAGCCGCTCGTTGGAGTAGCTCGTGAATCCGCCGGAGCCGTATACCGCCACCCGGTCGTGGGCCATCCCGAGCAGCTTGCACAACGGCAGCCCGAGCGCGCGCGCCTTCAGGTCCCAGAGCGCGGTGTCGACTGCGGCGATGGCCATCGACGTGATCCCCGGCCGACCAAGGTTGCGGGTCTGCTCAACCATCGCCTCCCAGGCCGCCTGCGGGGCCATGGCGTCGCGACCGCCCACGATGCCGGTCAGCTTGGACTCGACGAGCTTCGCCGTCGACACATCGGCATAGGTGTAGCCGACCCCGGACTCGCCGCCGCCGTGCGCGTGCACGACGACGATCGTGGTCGAGTCCCAACTCAGCGTCCCGTCGGCCTCGGGCTGGTCGGTCGGGACCGTGTAGGCACCGACCTCGAGCTCGTCGACCGGAACCTCGGCGCGGACCCTCGTACTCATCGCCCGGGGAGGAACTCCTGGACTTTCTGCGAGAACGACTGCTTGACGATTTGCCCTGCGGCCGGATCGCCGGACAGGAGCGCGGAGCTGAGGGCCTTGGCCTGCTCGAGGGTGATATGGGGCGGCAGCGGCGGGACCTCCGGATCGGTGACCGCCTCGTAGACGACCGGACGGTCGGCGGCCAGCGCCTGATCCCAGGCCTCGCCAACCTGGTCGGGCGAGTCGACGCGGATACCCTTCAGCCCCAGCAGCTCGGCGTAGCTCGCGTACGGGAAGTCAGGCAGGTCCTGCGAGCCCTCGAACTTCGGGTCGCCCGACATCGCCCGCTGCTCCCAGGTCACCTGGTTCAGGTCGCGATTGTTGAGCACGAGCACGACCAGCCGTTGATCGGGCCACTGGTGGCGGTACTTGGCGATCGTGATCAGCTCGTTGATGCCGTTCATCTGCATCGCACCGTCACCGACCAGCGCCAGCACCGGACGGTGCGGATGGGCGAACTTCGCCGCGATCGCATATGGCACCCCCGGACCCATCGTCGCCAGGGTGCCGGACAGCGACGCCATCATGCCCTTGCGCAGCTTGATGTCGCGGGCGTACCAGTTCGCCGAGGAGCCGGAGTCCGACGAGACGATCGCGCCATCCGGAAGGCGTTTGGAGAGCTCGTGGAAGACCAGCTGCGGGTTGATCGGATTGGCTGAGAGCTGGGCGCGGTGCTCCATCAGGTTCCACCACTCGCCCACCTCGCCCTCGATCTTCTCCCGCCAAGAGCGGTCCTGCTTTCGCTCCAGGCGCGGCATCAGCGCGCGCAGCGTCTCGGCGCTGTCGCCGACCAGGTTGACCTCCATCGGATAGCGGATGCCAAGCATCCGCCCGTCCAGATCGATCTGCACGCCGCGGGCGTTGCCCTCCTCGGGCAGGAACTCCGAGTAGGGGAAGCTCGAGCCGACCATGAGCAGCGTGTCGCACTCCTGCATCAGCGTCCAGCTTGGCTTGGTCCCGAGCAGCCCGATCGACCCCGTCACGTACGGGAGGTCGTCGGGCAGCGCCGCCTTGCCGAGGAGGGCCTTGGCCACCCCGGCGCCGAGCAGCTCGGCCACCGCCTCGACCTCGTCCGAGGCGTGAAGGGCGCCCTGGCCGACCAGCATCGCGACCTTGCCGCCGGCGTTCAACACCTCGGCGGCCCGGTCGAGATCCTCGTCGGCGGGCAGTACCCGCGGAGGCTTGTAACCGGGGCCCGAGTGGACCGTGCCGTGCTTGTGCGGCGGCTGTTCCACAGCCTCGGCTTCTTGCACGTCGTTGGGGATGATCAGCGCCGTGACGGTCCGCTCGGCGAGCGCGATCCGGCAGGCGCGGTCGACCAGATGTCGGATCTGCGCGGGCACCATCGCCACCTCGACGTACTCGTGAGCGACGTCCTTGAAGAGGGTCTGGAGATCGATCTCTTGCTGGTAGTTGCCGCCCAGACCCGCCCGCGCCTGCTGGCCGACGATCGCCACCACCGGATGGTGGTCTAGCTTGGCGTCGTAGAGACCGTTCAGCAGGTGGACGGCGCCCGGGCCGGAGGTGGCCATGCACACGCCGAGCTGGCCGGTGAACTTCGCGTGGGCGCAGGCCATGAAAGCGGCCATCTCCTCGTGGCGCACCTGGATGAACTCGGGCCGCTGGCCGTCGCTCGAGCGCGTGAAGGCACCCATGATCCCGTTGATCCCGTCGCCCGGGTAGCCATAGATGCGCTTGATGCCCCAGGTCGAGAGGCGCTCCAGGAGATAGTCGCCAACCGTGTCGCTCATGCCGCTTTCAGTTCCTTTCGTCGTCTGCCGCGTCAGTGATAGGCCCTACCCGCCCGCGAGCACGGGCTAACTGAGCGCTGTCCGCGGGCCTACAAACGGTCCTGGGCCTTCGAGAGCGCGACCGCCGCGTCGATGTGAGCAAGGTGGGTCAGTCCCTGGGGAAAGTTGCCCAGGAGCTCACCGGTCTTGGGCTCGATCTCCTCGGAGAACAGTCCCAGGTCGTTGCTGCGCGCCACGGCCTGGTCGAAGACGACGCGGGCTTCGCTCACATCGCCGGCCTGGGCCAGGCATTCGGCCAACCAGAACGAGCAGCACAGGAAGGCTCCCTCCTGGCCCTCGACGCCGTCGTCACGCCGGTAGCGGTACAGGAGCCCTTCGCCGGCGTCGAGCTCCTCGCGCACTGCGGCCACGGTTCGCAGCATCCGCTCGTCGCCCCAGTCCACGTACTCAACCGTCGGCAGCAGCAAGAGCGCCGCGTCCATCTCGGCGCGGTCGAAGGCCTGGACGTACACCCCCCGCTTGCGGTCGTAGCCGTGCTTCTCGATGGTCTCGCGCAGCTCGTCGCGGGCCTTCTTCCAACGGCGCGTGGGCGCGCGGCGCATGCACTCCTCGGCCAGGCGGATCCCGCGATCGAGCGCGGACCAGCAGAGCACCTTCGAGTGCACGAAATGGTCGGGCTCTCCGGGCCACTCCCAGATCCCGCAGTCCGGCTCGGACCATTGCTTGGCGGCGTGATCGATCAGCGAGACGAGGAACCGCCAGTCGTCATCGCTCGGCGAGTGACCGCGGCCGTGCCAGCGCCAGGTGAGGTTCACCAGTTCGCCGTACGCGTCGAGCTGGCTCTGCTCGGCCGCGTCGTTGCCCAGGCGGACGGGACTCGAGCCGCGGTAGCCCTCGAGGTCCTCGACCACGTCCCCGCGCAGCCGGCGTTCGCCGCCCACGCCGTAGACGACCTGAAGATCCCCGGCGTGGCCGGCCGCGGAGCGCATGATGAAGGCGCGAAACGCGTCCGCCTCCTCAACGGCGCCCAACTCGGCGAACGCGCGAGAGCTGAAGCTGGAGTCGCGCACCCAGGCGTAGCGGTAATCCCAGTTGCGGGGTCCGCCGATTGCCTCGGGCAGCGACGTCGTGGGCGCGGCCGCCACCGCGCCCGTCGGGGCATACGTGAGCGCCTTGAGCACGATGCCCGAGCGCCGGGCGGCGGGCTCGTCGCGGGTGCCCAGGCGCAGCGACTCAGCCCACTCCCGCCACCAGCGGATCGTCTGCTCCAGCCGCTCGTCGAGCTCGGCCGGATCCGGCTCGGGCGGCGGACCGGCATCGATCTGCTCCGGCGGGCAATAGGTGAGCACCAACCGCACCCGGTCGTGCGGCCCCACGCTGAAGCGACCGGCCAGCTCATGGTCGGCATCCTCCTCGAGCGCCTGCTCGCACCAGACGAGCAGCGCGTCGTTACCGCCGATCGCGCTGTGCAGGCGATGCCCGTGGCGGCGAATCCACGGCCGGACCTGGCCGTAGTCGAAGCGGGGCGCCACCCGCACGTCGAGCTCGACCGCCCCGCGCACGCCCTCGATCACGCGCAGGATTCGGCGCGGATCGGTGTCGGCGGCGTCCGGGCGCACCGTGAAGCAGTCGAGCAGCTTCGCCTCGCCGCCTGGACCCTGGATCGTGGTCTCGAGCACCAGCGTGTCCTCGAGGTAGGCGCGGACGTACTCCCACGGACCGTCCTCGGTCGGCGTGATCGAACAATGCCCGCCGCGCCGGCGGTCGAGCAGCCGCCCGAACGCGCTTCCGGAGTCGAAGCGGGGCAGGCAGCACCACTCGATCGAGGCCTCCTGCGACACGAGGGCCGCGCTGTGGCAATCGCCGATCAGTGCGTAGTCGGCGATCGGCGGATAGGCGTCCCGGACGGTCACGGACGCTGGATACCCCGAATGGCCCTGCTACCCCCACGGGCGCGCCCGGCTCGCCTGCTTGCCGCACGGGCGCGCCCGGCTCGTTTGCCCGCGGACGAGCCGGGTAAAGCGAGGATGTATGTGGTTTTACATGATTGCCGGGCTCTTGCTCTTCGTGGGGATCATCGGCGGAGTGGCTTCCGGCGGGATTTTCACGCTCATCTTCGTGCCGCTGGGGCTGGTCATGCTCGCCGTCGCCGCCGGCGCAGGCATCCTCGGTCGCTCGAGCCAGGACAAGAGCGAGGGCGACAGGCAGCCGTCAAATACCGAGCCGGCGCCCCTCCGACACACGCCGCCGCAGGGCACGGCAGCGCCGGCCACGCCGGAAGATCTGGCCGACGCG
>Ga0213881_10001048_pt1 | contig 14174 bp, 14 predicted proteins | sample BarmaccoBMER_R08_FD_160104 | JGI IMG/M metagenome (GOLD analysis project Ga0213881, IMG submission 160104) | Barbacenia macrantha exposed rock microbial communities from rupestrian grasslands, the National Park of Serra do Cipo, Brazil - ER_R08 ... | reverse complement strand
GCTGCCCGCCACACCGCGCTCGGCCCGGAACTGGCCGCCACCCCGCTCGCCCGCCGCCCCTACGATCTACGGCACGCCGCCCTGTCGCTTTGGCTGAATGCCACCGGCGAGCCCGCCGAAGTTGCCGCGCGGGCAGGCAACAGCGCCCGCGTCCTGCACGAGGTCTACCTGCACTGTATCGACGGCGAGGACGATATCGTCAGCCAGCGGATCGAAGACGCCCTCAACGCGGACACAGGCAGTTCCCTTCCGTTGCAATGCGTGAAAGCTAGCGGTTACGCGCACCGTCGTCTCCCCCGTGACCCTGTCCGCTATGTGTCCGTAAATCTCCGTCACCTGCCCGCGTCTAGCCCACGGGCGCCTGCCAGGGCACGCTAGGACCGAGGCCGCCTAGCATCCCGCAGGCCGACTATTTCCGCAGCTCATACGATGTCATTCGGGTCTACATGCGACTGATGGGGACGGCCGGTTCTGGTCCACGCATAGCCCACGGGACACAGCCGACGGTCTGATGAACCGCTCCCTTTAGACCGAAAAGCCGGTGACGCAATCTAGCGTCACCGGCTCTGATCTGCGGAAACGGGTGGCAGGTGTTGGGTTCGAACCAACGTAGGCTGAGCCGACGGATTTACAGACCTGTCCTCCCGCACCGTCACATAGCCCCTCACCTGCGGAAATAACCCTCAACAGCATCCGTTACACCGACGCTGTCCGCTATATGTCCGTGAACGACGACGCATCTCTGACCCATCGGACGGACAGCAACGGACAGCGTCCGCAGAATCGTCTGAGCTGCATAGATGTCGACAAAGCCCCGGCCGGGCCCGGAGGTCGCCGGACGGCCTCCCGGCTACGTGGGTCCGCGGTGCTGCCCCCTGGCGGTGTCCGCGTCCGGATGCATGTAATCGCTGATCTGCCGGGCGATCTCGCCCAGGCTGTTCCCAGCGAACCACGGAGTGCCCTTCGGGACGACGACGTACGTGCCGCCGACGGTGCGTAGGTCGAACTCGGCATACAGAGCCCGGAAGATGCGCGAGGGCAGGTTGTCCCGGCCCGGCTGGCCTGCTGAGGTGCCGGTCATCGGCGATGGTCCTGGTGATCGGTGCCGGGTGCGGCACTGGGGGCCGCAGCACCGGGGCCTGCCGTACCATGGCCGCGCTCGGGACCATGTAGCTCCTCGAGTTTGTCAAGCAGGTCCTGCAGCAGGTACCGGGTGACAAGGGTCCCGCCGTTGCTCACCGGTATCCAGGCCTGCCAGAAGCCGAAGCCGGCATTGCGCTTGATCACCACACTGGGATACCGCGCGCGGAACCGATCCAGGCACAACAGTTGCCCTGGCCGCTCCGGGCCGCTCACGGCCTGCCGCCCAGGGTTTGTGCCCGCCACCGGCGCCCGTCGGCTCGGCGGACCAGAACGAGCTCACGATGACAGCTCCAAGCCCTGGGCGCGGGGACCGGCGAGAACGCGGCGGCCCAGGCCGCCCCAGGGGGCTGGCCGCACGTGTCCGAGGGGTATCAGATGGCCTCACGACCATGCGAGCATTGTGACCGCTGTCTTCGGTGACGAACCCTCCAGAGAACGCGCCGCCGAGGTTGCCGTAGCTGAAGGTGACCGAGTGGGGGTCGGCGGCCATTGGCCGCATCGCCGCTGCCGCAGCCCAGGCCGAGTCCTGGTTCACGCTGAGCCTCTCCAGCTGCGACGCGAGCGCGGCTTCGGCGCCCGCGCGAGCCGCTCCATGACCAAGTGCGCGACCCTGGGCTCCACGCCTTCTGTGTCCTCCTATCACACCTCCGCTGACGGTCAGCACCTGGCCGTAGATGAAGTCCGACCACAGGAGCACAGCAGCAGCACTCCGCCCGGTCCTCGCGTGGCGTGCGGAGACGGCCGAGGGGAATCACGCTAGGTGCAAGCGCGCAGTTCTGCGGGCCCTCCGAAGTGGACCTGCACACCGTCGAGCTCGAACGCGTTGTCCGGCGTCTTCTCGGCGATCATTCGGGTGTCGATGGAGGCGAACGCGACCGCATTGACGTTCACACCGAACTGACCCATTCGTTGCCGGGGACACAGTCGGGCCGACGATCCCGGCCTTGCCGGCTGCATAGTTGGTCTGGCCAGCGTTTCCCATGGTGCCGCTGACCGACAAGACATGGACGACCCCGCGGAAGACTTCCAGGCCTTCGGCGCGCTCGCGTTTGGCCGACTTGCGTAGTGCGGGGCTGCTGCTCTGACGACTCGAAACGGCACTACGAGGTGAATGTGGAGCATTCGCTGCAACCATTCGTCGCTCATCTTGTGGGTCGCGGCGTCCAGTGAGTAGCCGACGTCGTTGACGATGATGTCGATCCGTCCCCACCTGTTCGACGGCGTCCGCGACAAGGCTGTCGGGTGCCGCGATCCTTGGTCCGCAGACGAAAACGCCGACATGTGTCGGCAGCGACTCTGCGTCCTGGGTGGCTGTGGCTTCGCCGAGGTCGTTGACGAGGATGTTGGCGCCCTGCTCACTCAGGAGCCAGCCGGCAGCGGATGTCATCCACGGCATCCCCGGTCTCGAACGACAGCGTCACCGGGGCCGACCCATCCTCCGGGTCTCCGCCAGCCTCGACCCTGCGGCCGACAAGACCATGAGCTGCCAGGTACGCGGCAACGCCGCTCCGATACAGGCTGCCAGCCTCGTTGGCCCTGCCACCCCGCGACCCAGACGCCCGGGACGCATCGCTCTTTCGCCGGCGTGCCGCCATCGTCCCTCCCGCGACGCAGTTCCCGTCCGGGCTAGGTGGGCCGTTCAGTACGATGCCGCGAGACACCTACCGCCCACCCCCGCGACAGGGGCTTGTCAACCGATGCCTCGCTTCGATGCGACGTATCGAGCCGCTTTCTGAACGCATGACCAGGGACGACGTCGACGCACCGCCGGGGAAGAAACGCACCCCGCGTAGCAGCTCTCCATCCGTGATGCCCGTTGCGGCAAAGAACGCGTCGCCCGCCACCAGATCGTTCGCATCAAGCACCCGGGTAACGTCGTGGCCGGCGTCCAGCGCCCTTCGCATCTCGTCCTGATCGCGCGGATGCAACCTCCCTTGGAGAACCCGCCGAGGCATTTGATCGCGCAAGCGGCGATCACGCCTTCGGGAGTGCCGCCGACGCCGACCATAAGATCAACGCTGGTCTCCGGCTGGGCAGCCATAACGGCCCCGGCCACGTCGCCGTCGGGGATGAACTTGATGCGGGCTCCGCTTGCGCGGATATCGGCGACCAGATGGTCGTGCCGAGGTCGAGCCAACACGACCACGGTGAGGTCGGCGGGTTGTTCTGACTTGGCTCTGGCAAGCGCTCTGATGTTGTCGCCGATCGGCTGGCGGATGTCGACCACGCCGACACCCTCTGGTCCGGTAGCGAGCTTGTCCATGTAGAAGACCGCGCTGGGGTCGTACATCGCACCGCGGTTCGCCGCGGCCAGCACGGAGAGAGCGTTGTTCTGGCCGTTTCCCGTCAGGGTTGTGCCGTCGATCGGGTCGACGGCCACATCCACCTCAGGTCCAGTTCCGTCGCCGACCCTTTCGCCGTTGAAGAGCATCGGCGCGTTGTCCTTCTCCCCCTCACCGATGACGACGACGCCGTTCATGGCCACCGCACTGATCAGGCTCCGCATCGCATCGACGGCAGCGCCGTCAGCTGCGTTCTTGTCGCCGCGGCCGACCCAGCGGCTGGCCGCCAACGCGGCTGCCTCAGTTAGACGGACCAGCTCGAGCGCCAAGTTTCGACCTGGAAGGGGCCCGCGGTTGGGCGCCGAGTAAGCATCATTCACCGTGCGTATCTCACCTCGCTGGCCGATGCTGGTGTGTATGGCTCACCTGCCGGTGTTGGCCTTCGCCTTGCATGGGGGAGTTTGCGGCCATCGATGTGTGGCGCTCGAATGTTGGCGCGAGACCGCAGGGCTCACGTGTTGTCACACCCCCTGCTCGGCGGGTAGCAGCCCTCGCCTAATGGCGCGGATTAGCGACTTGTGGTCCTGCTCTGTCTGGTCCGCGTACCGGCGGGCAAACCGTGCCAAGGCAATGTCCAGCTGGTCCGAGCGCCCGACATAGCCAGCAATCATCGACGCGCCGCTGGTGCGTGCATGACCCTTTGCGAGCAATAGGCCGCAGATGCCCGCGTAGTCGGCAAGGGCCGCCGCGTCGATGGCGTCAACGGGGATGCTGCCCTTCATGTCACGAAACTGGCGCACGTAGTACTGGCGACCCTTGTGTGTCGTCCAGCCAAGGAGGGGGTCGCTGACCGTCTGCAACGCCTGCTGGTACTCCACGACGCGCTGGCCTTGGTGTGCATGCCAGGCCGAGTCTCCGTGCACAAAGCGCGCCAGGACGGAACGGCGAGCCTGCTTCAGCTGCAAGAAGACGACGTCGTCTGCGTTGCTGCCCTCGCAGAGGGCGACGAAGGCGCGCAGCCCGACGCTGCCTACGCCGACAACCCGGTGCGCGACATCGGCCACCGAGTACCCCCCGATCACTCGCCGCCAGTGCGGTGCGAGCGTCGTGAGGTAGTCGTCAAGGGCTACGGCGAGACTGGCGGACTTGCCGCGCTTCAGCCGGGTGGTCAACGGTGGATCCTCGGTGATCCGACGCCTGCGATCTTCGAGCACGGTGAGTCGTGGCAGCGCCCGGTCGCTTGTGCGGCCCTGTGCTCGTCGCCCGGCGCGGGCAATCTCGTCCCGAAGCGACTCCTCCGACGCCGTGACCTGGAGTCGATCAAGGTCAAGCCTCTGGTATGACCGATATAGCAGAGGCTGCTCCGCCAGATCGCGGATTTGTCCTCGGTACGAGGAGACACACGACAGAGCCGCTGTCTGGCACTGCTCCTCAGTGCAGCCGTTTTGCCGCCCCGCTACCCATGTGCTGGCTGCAAGGCGGCGCAGATCCCACTCCCAGCTACCCGGGTGGGCTTCATCGAAGTCGTTAAGGTCGAAGACGAGATCGCGCTCCGGCGACGCGTAGAAGCCAAAGTTGCCAAGGTGCGCGTCACCACAGATCACCGGCGTGATACCGGTCACAGGCAGGCGAGCGAAGTCCTCGGCCATGACTCCGGCCGCCCCGCGCAGAAAGCCGTATGGCGAGGCAGCCATCCGACCGACCCGAACAGGAATGAGCCGGTCGATCCGGCCTTCGTGGGATTCCATGATCTGGTGCACCAGGTCCGGGCGCCCGCTCGTAGCCGCCCAACGAGACATGGAAGAGCGCGAGACTCGTCGGCGAAGGCCCCGGCCGATGGCGTACCGCTGCGCCCGAGGAGTGCTTCGCTGTCGAAGCGAGGCGTAGGCGGCGCTATCGGCCAAGGCTGTGATCACGTGCCCGCGGGCCGGCCGAGCAGGGCCCGTCACAACAGGCCGCTATTGACGGTGTGCCGCATATGACACGGTGCGCCTGGCCATAGCCCAGGCTAGCATAGAAGTTCTCGTCTAGGTATTGACGTTGGCAAGAACTTTCCGTGATTATGGACCGTGGCCATGATACCGATGTCCGGGCGGGCGAAATGCCTGGCGTGATTGCGGTCACGCCGCGGTCACTGTCGGTCAGCGGCCACCCGGCACTCTCGGCCTTGTCGGAGGCCGGCTTTGATGTCTCGTTCCCCACGCCAGGGAAGCAACCCACGGCAGAAGAGCAGCTCTCCTTTCTGCCGGAGTGTGTCGGCTACCTGGCTGGCGCCGAGCCGATCAGCCGCACCCTGCTTGAGCGGTGCCCGAATCTCCGCGTGATCAGCCGGAACGGCGTCGGCGTGGACGCCGTGGACCTTGCCGCCGCAGCAGAATTCGGCATCGCTGTGGAGACCACCCCAGGCGCGAACTCGCAAGGCGTTGCCGAGCTCGCGATAGCTCTGATGCTCTCTGGGCTTCGTCATATCCCCTGGTCGGACCGCCAGGTCAAGGCAGGTGTCTGGCAACGCCGGGAGGGGATCGAGGTCAACGGCAGGACTCTGGGCGTCATCGGCTGCGGACAGGTCGGCCAGAGGGTCGCGAGGATGGCCCTGGGGCTCGGCATGGCTGTCCGCGCCTTCGACGAGTATCCAGACCTTGGCTTCACTCTGGGGGGCGACTTCGGCTTTGCCCAGCTAGGCGAGGTCTTGCGGGCCTCGGATGTCGTGACTTTGCACTGCCCGCCCGGTCATCGGCCGCTGATCGACACCGAGGCCCTGGCGAAATTGCGTCAGGGCGCTTACCTGGTCAACACGGCACGCGCCTCGCTGGTCGACCACGGCGCTGTCCTGCTGGCACTGGACGAAGGCCGGTTGTCCGGATTCGCGACCGATGTCTTTGACTTGGAGCCGCCAACAGTCGACGAGTTGCTCGTTCGCGATAATGTCCTCGCCACGCCGCATGCTGGCGGGCTGACGGCTGAGAGCGTCGAACGCGCCACTTGCGCGGCCGTTGAGAACCTGCTGAGGGTGCTTGCCGTAGCGACTTGAGGAAGGGGCTGGACCACATGGTGGTGGCTGAGCCGACCGATGGAGGGAGTTTCCTTTACCGGGTGTCGAGCCGCCTCCCCTATCTCGCGCCGTCCCTTCGGCAGGTTGGCGAGTACATCCTGCGGCATCCGGAGGACGCCCAGGCAATGACGATCACGGTGCTAGCCGCTCAAGTCGGGGTCGCCGAATCGACCGTCTCGCGTTTCGCGCGCGAGATTGGAGTCAGCAACTACCAGTCGCTTCGCCTCGCCGTTGCTGAAGCGACGTTCGCGAGCCGGGCCGACAGCACCCGGGCGGAGCAACGCTTCGTTTACGAGGGAATCAATCGGGGGGACACCAGCGGTGTGATCGTCGGCAAGATCGAGCGCAGCAGCCGGGAAGCGCTGCGTCGGACGGCGATGCGGCTCAACATCGACGCGGTCGAGAAGGCCGTGGACCTCATTGAGTCCGCAAACGTCTTGGTGTTCTGCTGTATGGGGTCCTCAAGCATCGCGGCCGAGGACGGCGTGACGCGCTTCACCCGAGCGGGAAAGAAGTGCGTGCTGTTCCGGGACCAGAGCTTGCAGGTCATGCTGGCATCCATCTTGGGGCCCGGGGACCTGCTGATCGGCATCAGCGACTCCGGTCAGTCCACGGCGATCGTCAATGCGCTTCGGCAGGGTAGGTCTCGGGGTATTCCCACGATCGGACTCACGTCGACTGCGGGATCACCGCTATTCGACAGCTCCGACGTCACGCTCTTCACAGGCAACGTCCCCGCCGACAGCGGACTCTACGGTGAGTCCGTCACTTCGAAGTGGGGCCAACTGCTAGTTGTCGACATACTCTACGCCACGTTCGCCGCCCGTCACTACGACGAGACGGTGACCCACCTTGAGGACACGTACGCCGCCGGCATTAAGCACTCACGGACGACGTGAGCGCCGCGGACGAGCCACCGTTTGCATCGCCCGCCATTGGTGTGACCTTCGATGTCGACGGCACCCTCTGGCAGATACCGAAGATCTGTCCTGGAGGGCTTGGGCCGAGCTCCTGCCGGTGTGAGGTCTGGTGTCGATAGTGCACGACGCTCGCACGGTGGTGGGACTCGCCTTTCACGCGATCGGGATCACTTTGCGAATCAAGTCGTTGACCTGCCGTCGGCCGACGAGCCGTGGGCGGGTACTCAGAGCTGATCGTGCGGCTTGTGCACGTAGAAGCACGTGCGTTTCCCTGACGCGCGGGGGTTCTCGATGAGCTACGCGCCAGGCAGGTTCCTGTGGCGCTGGCAAACGCCAGCCCTCGAGTACGCTTGAAGGCCACACTCCAGGCGCTGAGTATCGGAGACCTCGCGGGCCACACCGTGGCGACGATGCCGCTCGACCGAAGCCCGCACCAGATGTCTCCTTGGCAGCGGCGGGAACCTCGGATTGGAGCCGGCCGGCTGCCTCACGATCAAGGACAGTGAGCCTGGTGTCGCTGCGGCTCTCGCTGCTCGGATGACCGTCATCGGGTCCGGCGCCACGACTGGGTGTGCCTCGACTCGGCGCACATCGTCACCGAGGCGCTGGGTCTCACGGATGTGGAGCCATACCTGTCCCTTGCGGGCGAGGCAGCGCTACCACCAACCCTGACGCCTCGCCCACCACAGGAGCAGCGCGACATGGCGATCATCACAGTCAGCACGACGATGAGCTGGCATTAGCTCGACCACGGTCACGTGACTGCCTAGCGCGTCATACACCGTAGCCATCTCGAGCCCGATGATCCCGCCGCCGATGACGAGCAGCCGTCCGGGCACGTCGGCAAGGTCCAGCGCGGCGGTGGAGTCCATCACTCTCGGGTCGTGCACAGGCAAGAACGGCAGCCGGGCCGGTTCGGAACCGACGGCGATGATCGCCTGGTCGAACCTGAGTGTGGTCCGCCCGTCATCCGACGCATCGACCTGGAGCTCGTGGCTTGACAGGAACCGGCCCGTGGCGTGAACGACCGCGACCTCGCGCTGGCGGGCGAGACCCTTCAGCCCGGAGGTCAAGCGGTTGACAATGCTGTCCTCGTAGTACATGAGCTGGTTGGCGTCCTCGGGTCGGTACTGCTGCCCGACCTGCGAGAGGATGCCGAATTGACGGAACATCCCCTCCATGCCGAACGTCCTCGACTCGTCCGGGACGATGGGCACGATCTGGTTGCCGATCCGTTTGTCGCGGATCAGCGTGTTCAGCACCCGGACGAACGCCATGGTCGTGGAGATCTGTCGGCCTTCCGTGGACTTCAGCTGCGCCTCAAAGGCCGACAGCGGTGGCACTTCGAGCGACTCCGACTTCGTCCGCCTTGATGGCAGGTAGCCGCCAAGTGCGGCCCGACGGGCCTTGAGGTAGTTTCGCTGGTCCTCATTGAGCTGCAGGAGTGGCAGGTCGGCCAGCTGGTCGTCGGCAATGGGAATGTGGAAGCGGTCACGGAAACGGCGAAGGTCGACCTCACCCATCTTCTTCTGCTGGTGCGTGATGTTCTGTCCCTCGCCGGCCTCACCCATGCCATAGCCCTTGACCGTCTTGGCGAGAATGACGGTGGGCGACCCGACATGAGCGACCGCAGCGGCATACGCCGCGTAGACCTTGACGGGGTCGTGCCCACCACGGGTCAGCGCCCAGATCTCGTCGTCTGACATGTTCGCGACGAGGTCGAGCAGCTCGGGATACTTCCGAAGAACTGCGAACGCACGTAGGCGCCATCCTTCGACTTAAGATCCTGGTACTCGCCGTCCAGGCACTCCTCCATGCGACGCCGGAGCAACCCGCACTGGTCACGCTCGAGCAGGGCGTCCCAGCCGCTGCCCCAGATGACCTTGATGACATTCCAGCCAGCACCCCGGAACTCGGCCTCCAGCTCCTGAATGATCTTTCCGTTGCCGCGTACCGGGCCGTCCAGTCGCTGCAAGTTGCAGTTGACGACGAAGATGAGGTTGTCCAGGTGCTCGCGGCCGGCCATCCCGATCGCGCCGAGCGACTCGGGTTCGTCGGTCTCACCGTCACCAAGGAACGCCCAGACACGGCGATCGGAGGTGTCGGCAAGGCCACGGCTGTGCAAGTACCTGAGGAACCGTGCCTGGTAGATGGCCAGGAGCGGGCCCAAGCCCATCGACACGGTCGGAAACTGCCAGAACTCGGGCATAAGCCAGGGCTGCGGGTAAGACGACAGGCCAGCGCCGTCGACCTCCTAGCGGAACTGCAGGACTTGCTGGTCGGAGAGCCGGCCCTCGACGAAGGCACGCGCGTAGATCCCCGGCGACGAGTGACCCTGGATGTACACCAGGTCTCCGCTGCGGTCGGTCGACGCGGATCGCCAGAAGTGCTCGAAGCCCACGTCGTATAGAGTCGCCGCTGACTGAAAGCTCGCGATGTGACCGCCGAGCTCCGACGACTCCTTGTTCGCTCTGAGGATGAGGGCGATCGCGTTCCAGCGGATGGCCGACCTGATCGAGTGCTCCATGGCCCGGTCACCGGGATGAACCGCCTGTCGGTCTGACGGGATGGTGTTCAGGTACGGCGTCGTGGCATGGAATGGCACCCGTGTTCCGCTACGTCGTGCGTAGCGGAACAGCTCGTCCAGCAGCGCGCTGGCTCGGTCCGGGCCCTCGAACGCGAGTACGGACTCGAACGCCTCGATCCATTCGAGTGTCTCGGCCGGGTCAGGGTCCTCGGTCATTCGCCCGCTCTCCGATCTGCGGAATTTGATGAACGGCAGGACAGCGCAGTCAGCTCACAGACCCGCACACTTGGGGTTGTCGACGAACGCGGGTGTGCCGTCCTGCTCAACGCAGAGCTTCCGGAAACCCCGGGTCTCGATCGTTCCGTAGTCATGACCAGCGTGGCCGGGGAAGGCGAAGAATGTGATCAGCGGCTCGTCCGGGGAGATGTTGATGCTGCGGTGCGCGTAGCGGCGGGGCACATAAACGGCGGTGCCCGGCGTCATCTCGGCGGCCTGCCAGTCGCCTTCAGGGTTCTCCATGAGCATGTAGCCATGCCCGCGCAGGCAGTAGTAGATCTCCGCGGTATCGAGCACCGTGTGGAAATGGCCCTTGGTCATGTAGTACTCGTCGCCAATCTTGCCCGGGTAGGTGATGCTGGTGCCGTACGCGACGTCCCCCGACGTCTCAGGGGCGCCCATGTCGAAGAACTCGTAGACCAGCACGTCCTCGCGAGCCAGCTGTGCCTGCGCCGCTTCCTGGTCGGCGTACATGTCGGCCATCGCCGACAGATGCCTCTTCCCGGGGATGCGCACCGTCGACAGCCCGGTGCGCAAGTCGAAGTCTGTGATAGTCGCGGGAACGGTGGTGCTATCGGTCATGATCTGCCTCCGGTAGTGACGTCGCGGGCGATCTGTGAGAGCCGGTCAAGCTCGGGCCCGTGCGCAGGAATGTCCAGCGAGAAGACCTGTGCGATGACGCAGGTCCATCCGTGGATGAAGTAGGTCCAGCCGTCGTGTACCCGCAAGCTGCGGGATGCGGCCTGAGCATCCGCCTGCCTCAGGAACTCCAGTTGGCCGCGGTAGTTGAAGTCCCAGGCGACCGCTGCGTCGGGGAACCGGGCGGCGTCGGTAAGCGGTGATCCGGGTCGGTCCTTTCCGAGGCCAGTCGCGTTGGCGATTACCGACGACGCCTTCATCTGCGCGAGTTGCTCGTCATTGCGGTCTGGCGTCGGCGCTAGGTGGTACTCGATCGGCAGCGCGAGGCGTAGACGCTCGTGGACCTGCTTCATCTCATCGAGTCGATGCGGGCGGCGGTTGGTAACAACCACACGGCTGGGCACCTGGTCGGCAAGCAGCGCGCGACGGTGAAGGTAGAGGGTGAGCGCCAGCGACGACCCGCCAGCTCCGAGAAGGAGAAGCTCTCCACCCGTTGTCGACCAGTGGTCCGCAGGCACCAGCGCCTCCAGTGAGAGGCCGCACGTGACCGGGTCCATCGCATCACCCCACAGCGCACCATCGCGCTTGGAGATGCTGCTCACCTCGTCGAGGATCTTGGTGTCCTCGCCGATCTCGTCGAAGAGGTCGCGTGCCGCCTTGTAGAGATTCAGCTTGTGCGTCGTCACAAGTGCACCCATAGAGAGCGGGTCGTTCTTGATGAACTCAACGACGGCCCGGTAGTTGGCGGCCTCATCGTCGAGCGGCAGGTCGATGCCTGTGATGCCAGCATCGATGCCGAGGGCGTCTGCCCAGGCAGGAAAGACTTTCATGATCGACGAACTGCCTGTCGTGACGCCGATGAAGTACATCGTCGGTGCCGAGGCAGGCGATGGAAGCACGGTCACGAGTGGTCCTCCCAGTCACGCGCCCGGGCCACCGCCTTGGTCCAGTTCCCGTACAGCGAGTCGGCCTGCTCTCGGGTCATGACAGGCTCGTAGCGCTGATCAAGGTCGAAGGTGTCGGCTAGCTCCGACGTGTCGGCCCAGAAGCCCGTCGCCAGTCCGGCAAGGAAGGCCGCGCCTCGCGCCGTGGACTCGATCACCTTCGGGCGCTCGACAGGCACGCCGAGGATATCGGCTTGGAACTGCATGAGGAACCCGTTGCGAGCAGCCCCACCGTCGACTTTGATCTCCCGAAGGGCGATCCCCGAGTCCTTCTGCATGCACTCGAGCACGTCGCGGATTTGGTAGGCGATCGACTCGAGCGTGGCCCGGATCACGTGCCTGCGGCTGGCGCCCCGCGTGAGCCCGAGGATCGCCCCCCGAGCGTACTGATCCCAATACGGCGCAGCTAGCCCGGTGAACGCTGGCACGACATAGACGCCGTTGGTGTCCGGCACCGCTCGCGCCGCCGGCTCGGTATCCGCCGCGTCGTAGATGATGCGCAACTCATCCCGCAGCCACTGAACGGCGGCACCCGAGGTGTAGATCAGTCCTTCGAGGGCGTACCGGACCCCGCCCTCGACCCCCCACGCCACTGTCGTGAGCAGGCCGCTATTCGACTCGATCGGCTTGTCACCGGTGTTCATGAGAAGCGACCCGCCAGTTCCGTAGGTGGACTTGACGCTGCCAGGCTGGAAGCAGGCTTGCCCGAAGAGGGCGCCCTGCTGGTCGCCAACGGCAGACGCGACCGGCACCCGCGGTCCGTTGAACACCGACTCGTCGGTGTAGCCGTAGACATGGCTTGTCGGCCACACCTCGGGGAGGATGGTTCGCGGGATATCCAACTCGGACAACATGCGCTCATCCCAGTCGAGCGCGTTGATGTCGAAGAGCAGGGTCCGGGAAGCGTTGGTGTAGTCCGTGACGTGCGCCCGACCGCCAGTGAGGTTCCAGATGAGCCAGCTGTCGACCGTGCCGAATGCGAGTTCCCCGCGCTCGGCCCGGCGCCGAGCACCAGGTACGTTGTCCATGATCCATCGGATCTTGGTGGCCGAAAAGTACGAGTCGATCACCAGCCCGGTGGTATGCCGTACGTGATCCTCCAGCCCGCGGCTCTTGAGCTCGTCGCAGTGGGCCGCCGTCCGGCGGTCCTGCCAGACGATCGCGTTCATGACGGGTTCGCCGCTGACGCGATCCCAGACAACGGCCGTCTCACGCTGATTGGTGATCCCTACGGCCTCTAGGTCCGCCGCTCCGAGCTGTGCGCTGGCGAGCGCCCGCTTCGCGACCGTCGTCTGGGTGTTCCAGATGTCCAGTGGGTTGTGCTCCACCCACCCCGGCTGTGGATAGATCTGCGGGAACTCCTGGGCGGCCTCGGCGACGACCTGCCCGGAGTGATCGAAGATGATGGCGCGGATTCCCGTCGTGCCCGCGTCCAGAGCCATCACATGCCGTGCGCTCATGGCTGGCTGCCCTTCTCATCCGTTCCGAAGACCACCATGGCCTTCATGCCGGAGCCGGAGGCTGCGTGCTCCAAGGCTGCGTCGAGGTCCTCGATGGGGAACGTGGCCGTCACCAGCTCGCCGAGTTGCACTCGGCCATCACCGACCAGAGCCAGCGAGGCTGCATAGTCGGCGTTGCTCGAGCCCGTCGTTCCCGTCAGGACAAGGCCTTTGTAGTGGACGCGATTCGTGTCGACTTCGACCGTGCCACCGGCTCCCAGGCCGGCGAAGAAGTTCAGCCTGCCGTGGGTAGCGAGCAGGTCGACTGCTTGCGACTGAACGACGGCGCTCGACACCGCGGTGATGACGACGTCCGCTCCGCGGCCGTCTGTCTCGGAGTTCACGACGTCGGCCAGGTCTGCGGTGGTGACATCGACGACGGCGTGGGCGCCGACTTTGCGGGCGATTTCGAGACGCTCCATGCCGGCGTTCGCCGCGATGATTCGCTTGGCGCCGGCGAGTGCGCTGAGCATGACGTGGAAGGCTCCGATGGGCCCGGCCCCGATCACGAGAACGGTGTCCTCGAAGCCGACCTGAAGGGCCTGCTGACCGCGGTAGCAGCACGAAAAGGGTTCGGTGAGGGCCGCATCTGGGTACGCCACCCCTTCGGGAACGTGGAAGATGTTGCCCCGCTGCAGCGCGAACCCCGGCACGCGCAAGTACTCCTCAAACCCGCCATCGAGGCTGATACCGAACGCCTCGTAGTCGGCGCACATGTTGTTCAGTCCCTGTCGGCACCAGCGGCACCGCCCACAGCCAACATTCGGCGTGACAGTCACGCGGTCGCCGACCGTGTACCCTGTAACGCCTGCTCCCACCTCCACGACATCGCCGGCGACCTCATGGCCCAGCACCCGGCGTGTGCCGGGCGGGATCTTGAAGTGGCCGTGCT
>Ga0213881_10001047_pt1 | contig 14174 bp, 12 predicted proteins | sample BarmaccoBMER_R08_FD_160104 | JGI IMG/M metagenome (GOLD analysis project Ga0213881, IMG submission 160104) | Barbacenia macrantha exposed rock microbial communities from rupestrian grasslands, the National Park of Serra do Cipo, Brazil - ER_R08 ... | reverse complement strand
ACACTGCACAATGCGGTGAGCACGGGGTGATTTGCAGTTCGGCATGTAGCCGATGGGCGTGATCCCGCTGGGCTTGGGTGGCGTGGTCATCAAGGCCGGCGGCCTGGTGGATGGTTTTGGTTAGGTATTTGCTGAGGTAACCGATGTGGCGTCCGGCTTCTTCGGTGCCCCCGAGGATGCCCTTGACGTGCACCTGCTCGCCGAACCGAACAACGTGGGAGGGCTCCGTTAAATCTGCAGTTGCCTGCTCCCAGGTGGGCAACTGCGTGCCGGTGTCGGGATCGGTGAAGGCCTTGGCGCGGGTGTCCCAGACAGGCAGCCGGTCGCCGGTGTAGACGAGCTGGTCGTGGGTGGGCCACCAGACTTGGTGGTAGGTGGCTGCGGTGATGGCCCGCAGTTCGGCACGGGGGATGGTGCCGCGGATGGCGGCGTGGAAGTGCGGGGCGCCGCGTTTTTGGGGTTCGACGGTGCCGAAGTACTGCACGTCCCACCCGACACAGCGGCGGGTATTTTGCCAGAACCGATCAACCAACGCTGGGAAGTGGATAGCGTCTCTGGCGGCCCGCCGGTAGTCATAGTGGTCCGGGTCCGCCGCCGCCCCAGCAGTGTCTACCCGTCCGTAGGAATCCAGAGTGAGGGTGAGGAACGTGGAGGGCCGGTAGCGCCCGGCAAAGACCTGCCCAATCGTGCGGCGTTCGACAGGTCGGCGAGGAAGGTTCGGGGCATCTTGCCGACGACGGGTGGACCGCTTGACCGGCCTGGACGGCGGATCTAGCGGGGCGAGCCGGCCGCGTACCCCGAGTGCGCGCAGCTCGGTGTCTAGTTCGGCGACCGATTCGGCGATCTGCTCGGCGGTGTCCTCGTCACCGAGGGCTTTGCATTCGGTGTACGCGGCGAGCAGGTCGGCCCGCGCGGCCATCAGTGCCTGGTGTTCTTCGGTGGGCTTAGTCCGCTCGGTGATTGGTTCTTCTGCGAGGTGCCAGCCTTCGCGGCATTGCGCCATGCGCAACCGCCGGGCCTTGTCTGCACACGGTGGGCACTGGTCTTGGCGGGTGGATCCGCAGGGGACGGGGACGATGTCGATGCGGCCGGTGGTGGTGTCGATGCGGCGCATGGCCAGCGGCCTGATGCACACGCCGTGCTGTTCGGCCAACGCCTGGGCCACATCAGCGCTGATCGGCAGGGTCGCGCGCTCGGCCCGCGTTAATCGTGCGCTATCCAGCTGGGTGGGACTGGTGGTGGTCATCAAGCGCCGCCCTCCTGGGTAGTGGCCGCGTAGCGCAGCGCCGCCAGCGGCACGGTCGTCGTCGCACCGGGCGTTAAATCAGTGCCGAGCCCGCCACGATGAGTCGGTAGTCCGCCATAGACCAGGACCGAGGCACTGGCGGTCATCGATCCGGTGATCGACAGGTGTATCGAGTCGCCGTGGGGGACCCGCCAGGCTTCGGCAGTGACCTGGGTGAGGGTGTCAGCCCAGGCCAGCAGTCCCTTCGCGACTGCCGCGGGATCGCGGTGGGGGAGCTGCACGGTCACCTGCGGCGCCGACATGTCGGTCCTGATGTAGATCGAGGCGACTGGCGGCAGCTCGAAATCGGTCAGGTGCTCACTGATCGCCGCAAGCAAGTCAACGATGCTGCTGCTCATGCGGCACCCCCATGAGTTGACCCGTTGGGGTCGGTGGGCTTGGTAGGAAAGGGCAACACCGTGGTGTCGTGCTTAATGGGGCCGGTGACGAAGGTTTCGAGGTGTTTGATCGTGTCGTCGGAGACCCAGCCGGCCCGGATGCGCAGAGGCTCGCGGATGCCTTCGCCGAAGACATAACCCACGCCGGCTTCGGCTTCAGTGATCCGGTTGGCCCATGCGCCTCGCTCATAGGCCTGGTCACCCAGCACCATGCCTACATGGGACTTCGCCGAGACCCGGAGGCAAATCCGCCGGGGGAACAGGTCACGAACCGGGACGGTGTCCTTGGTGGGTTCCTGGACATAACCGCGCACGGTGAATCCCAGTGCTCGGCCCTGGGTGGTCAATAGCGCAATCCGTTCGGTGATCGCGTCGCGGGTTTTGCGGTCGATGTATTTGGTCAGCGCACCGATTTCGTCGAATTCGAGGAGCTCCAGCGGGTATTCGGTGCTGATCGGCACTGTCCGCACCCGGCCAGCGAATTCGGCTTTACGGGCCTGCATGGCGTCGACGAGGTCGTCGAGCACCGCGAGGGCGTCGGTGCCGGTGACTGCGTAGCGGGCAAAGATCCGGCGTCCGTAGGCCAGCTCCATGCCCTTGGGGTCGATTCCCGAAACTCGGACCAGGCCGTCGCGGATGGCAGGAGCGATGGAGACCAGTGGACACCACATTGCGGAGTTCTTGCCTGCCCCGCTGGCCCCGGCGACTAGGGTGTGACCCCCGGCTAGTGGCACGTGCCAGTCTTGGCCGTATTCGGTGCGACCGGCTCAGACCCGTCGCAAGTCAATGTCCGTGGCCGCGACATCGGTCAGCCTGGCCAGGTCTAGGCAAGGGAGCGGGTCAGCGAGCAGGTTGCGACGCTGAAAATCGATCGAGACCACATTCGGGCTCAGTTCGCGCACCTGGCAGCGCGCCACTCCCCGGGCCGAGGCCAGCGCCCGGGTGGCCTCATCGAAATCCTCCGGTTTTTGGCCGGGCACTAGCCGGATGCGGACTTCATCCCAGGAGGCACCCGAGCGCACCCCGACCACCCGGGGCAGCTGGGCCTGCGCGTGGCTGCGTCTGCGACGGATGCCTCGCCCGAGCGGAGCCACCGTCACCACCATCGGCACGGCGTCGGGCTTGATGCTCAGGCCGCAGGCGTGTAACCAGTCGGGCAGCTTGGGGGAGTACACGGTCCAGCGCAGCCACCAGGCCCGCAGATGCCGACCCGCCCAGGCATCAAACGAGGCCAGGTCCAGTAGTTGCCATCCGATGAGCGCTCCGGGTAGGACGCTGACGGTGAGGGCAAGGGAGGGCCAGCCCCACCAGTGCCACCATGCTCCCAACGCCACCAGGGTTAGGCTGGTTCGCCAGTGCGTGAGCACCTGGCGCAGTGCCCACACGATGCCCTTGATCATCATCCACACCACGAAAAGCACCACTGCCGCGGCGGCGAGTGCCTCAGCGACCTTGATCAGGGCTCTGCCGATCTTGGCCAACAGCCACACCACGACACCCAGTGCGCCCCCTCCGGCAATCACCAAGGCAATCGTCTGCGCGTCCATCACCGACCACCTCCGATACTCATCGAGGTGATCGCGTTGCACTTTCCTTCGTCGCAAATTCGTTTTTTACCGGGCAGGGGACTTGCGCCTGTCCCGGTGGCCCTGCGTATCCTCATTACTGTTCACTCCTGACTCGGGTGGACAGCGCAGAAGCGGACAAGGTTGGTAGCCACGATTCCGCTTCTGCGCCTAGGTCACTCGGGCGATTGATAAGGGCGTGCGGCATTACCGCACCACCCCTGGTGCGTCAAACTCCGTGCATTTTAGTTCGTATGATCTGTCTATTGCAGAATGTGGCAGCTATCGCACAGCCCATCGCCGCCAAACTGCAGATACAACTGTCGGCACGTCTGCCACGCCAGGCAAACTCGCTGCGCGCCACTGACTCGCCGCCAGCCTGGCTATAGCCGTTGCACTCGCTCAACGAGCGCACGCCACTCCTGCATTAGACTGTTTACCTCCTTTCTCGTTGTTTCGGGACCAGTCCGTGCGCCCTGATTCGCGCAGTAATGCTTTCCGCTCGGGCTCGCTCTCGTTGCGCCCAATACTGAGCTTCACCCTCGTGTGTGGGATCACTCTTGGCGATCTTCTGGTAAACCTCGGCTGACCGCCGGTAATACGAAAGCCACACTGGTAATGACGCTTTCGGGCACGGCCGAATACGCACCAGCTCCTCATGTGCTTGCATCAACGTTTGCGGTCCTCCGCGATTTGCATCCTTCTTGATCGTCATGGCCCTTTACCGGCATCTACTTGATCAGCGGCGGAGGTATGAAGCCGAGTCTTGATCTGTTTGGCCAGTTGGTGTTCACGCTCGGCTATCGCCAGCGCCTCGTGATGGTGACCTCGATCAATCTCGGCGACCTCGGCGTACATGGCCGCCGACCGCTGGTAATACACCAACCACTCGCTCAATGGCCTCGTTTGAGGCGGCCGAATAGCGGCCACCGCCTCATGAGCCTCGGCTAGTGTCCGTGGCGTTGTGGGTTCGGTGGTCTTGTCCATAGTCATGATCCCTTGCTGGCTTCTCCTGTCTCGTATTCACGGGCTTGGGCCTCAAAGGCGCCCGCGGCGGATTCGAGGGCGGCCAACGTCCACCACGGCAACCGGGTAGCGCTGGCGATTTGTCGCCAGGCCGCCGCCACTGCCCAGGACGCGGTTGCCATCTCTTGTGCCGCGACCCGATCGCCCTTGCCGCACCGTGCTGTCGTCTCCCAGGCGCGGCCGTACTGCCGGTAGGCCGCTTCCCAGACCCGCACGGATTTCTCTGAGGCGGTCACGTCACCCTCAGAGCTGGGCACAGTGCGCACATCGGGATGCGGTGGGCCGGAGACCGGCCGGGTGGACCGCGAGCCCTGCCGGCCAGTACTCCGAGTCCGCACCCCTTCGCTGCGGCCCATCGCCAGACTCACGCGGCCTTGCCGGGCTGCTCACTCCCGGCACCGCCGTGTGGCTTGAGTGACTGCGGCGGCCGAGTCCCGGCAGCACCAGACGTCGCGGTAAAGCCAGTCGCCCGGTAAACGTAGGACTGATATTTGAATTCGCCGTTGCCTGCGACACGGGGTTCCGCAGTGAGTCCATCGAGCTGGATTGGACGCATGCCCGGCAGGACTTCCGTGGTGGTCGGAACTGGCTGGACTTCCGCGATTAGCGTGATTTCGAACGAGGCCCGCTTAGCATTGGGCTCATCGGGATCGGTCACGGTGGCTTTCCACTGCCGGTTACCCGTCACCGGATCAATCTTTTGCCGCAGCGGCCGGCCGGCCGCCTTATCTTCGCGTGACTGATACTCGTTATCGGGTGCGACGTCGCCAATCAGGACCAAGCCCTGTGGGAACGCGGTGTCGAACGGGACATCAAAGCGGTATCCCTTCGGGATCGCCATGAATTTGCCTTTCTGATTCGACTGTTGTGTGCTTGCCGCCCTTCTCTACGGGCGACACCACAAGATTCGGCCAGGTCAGGTCTGTTCTCGACATCGCGATCGGTCTCTTCTGCGACTTCTGTACCTCATATGGTCTCGCGCCGTCTCGCGCATGTGCTAGTCTCGTCCCGCCCCGCTCCGAAGGAGGTCAACGCTGTTGGACGCCAAGCCGATCGTATTGAAGGTCTTGCTCCAGCACCGCCACCTGCAAACGCACCGCGCTTTTTGTCGCGAGTACGACAGAGTCGCCGCGAAAGCTGATCCAACATTACGGGGTGGCGGGCCGAGCAAGGCGCAGTTCTATCGGTGGCTTTCTGGCGAGCTGGTTGGACTTCCATACCCCGATCACTGCCGAATTCTAGAAAGTATGTTTCCTGGGTGGAAAGTCGACCAACTGTTCCAGATCCACCAGGATGGACTCGACTTCGTTCCAGAACCGGGTAAGCCGCAGAAAGTCGTGGCGACGAGCGAGCCAACTCAACCGGCTCAGCAACAAAATACAACTCCTGCTGACGTGCTGCGGTCGATCGAACAAGGTCTTGAGACACCTGCTAACGGACACGCCGGATGGGGGTCGCTCGCCCACTCTCACACGGTTTCTCGGCCAAGCGTCACCTTTCCCGTCGCGGTGGCGTCCGCAGGCATGGAGACGGAGTCACCCGCACAGCGCATCGCTCGGTCGCTACTGACGCTATCCAAGCGACTCCGCCTGTCCGACACAGAGCTCACTGGTTTGGCGAATCTCGCCGGCTATGTTGTCGAACTCGACCTCACTTGCTCTATCGATATCAATGCTGCCGGATGGTCGACCGTTACCTACTCTCACCAACTTTTTAACTCAACGAATCGTCCCATCAAACGTTTGACGCGAGAATTGTGGTTCGAAACCACCGACGGTCCGCTGAGGATCGAGCCGTCACCCAGTAACGACCGCAAAGTGGCAATCCAGCGAACCCATGAGATGAACAACCTGTCCAAGTTCGCCTGCCACATTTCACCAGCCATCGACCCAGGGGAGGCAGTCACCATCTCCTACTCCTGCCGCGGCGGACAGTTCCTCCACGACCACTACTGGCGCCAGGCTGTCCCGCGCTACACGCGCCACCTCACCCTCAATATCCGCCACCAAGGTGTCGACATGCTCCTCAACTGCACCGCCATCGAAGAGCAAGCCGACGGATCCGAAGTCTCCGCGACCGAAGACCTGATCTGCGCTGACGACTCTGGCGATGCTGTCATCACCCTGACTCGCAACTACCTCCAACCCAGCCAAGCTGTGACGCTGCGGTGGGAAATCAGCCGTGCATCTTCGTAACGCCATCGAAGACGCAGTCCGCCGCTGGGATGCACTAGAGCGATCACACGGCGAAGCCCCTGTGATCGACTTCGACTGCGCCCCTCCCGCCAATAAGCCACACCCATTCGAAAACCGGTTCGCCGCCCTCGACGAGCTCATTCAACTCGGAAAGCATACGAATACAGAATATCCGGCACTCAAGGCACAGCTAGACGCGAATAATGCGTACCTCCGTGCGCTTATCGGCGAACAGCTACCCTTCAATCAGTACATTCTGATGACGCAAGGTTGTGCGGCTCGCGGGTGGAGCCCAGATTACATCGAGCATCGCGCACAGATGGCTAAAGACGCACTCAAATCGTTAGGAATCTCATGGAATAGCGATACGTGGGTCAATATCCGCGGTTTGAGTGAACAGTTGCCCGCGGCTGACGTGGCCTCTGCCATCAGAGACTACGCGGACCGATACGAGCCAACTATCCGCAGGCTTGTCGATACCAACGCCAAGTTCAACCTAACTATTGAAGACGTCGAAGTCGATGCCTATTGGTCATACTGGCTCGATGGCGCCGGCCACGACGCGCGTCTGCGGATCAACAAGAAAAATGCTTCGTTCTCGCGTGTTGATGCCTACCGCTTTGCGCTTCACGAGGTCCTAGGGCACGCCCTACAGTACTCAAGTCTCACGGCCCAGGCCGAGTCAAACATCGTAGACTGGCCCAGAATTCTCGCCGTTCATTGCCCACATCAAGTGCTGTTCGAGGGTCTCGCCCAAGTCTTACCGTGGATAGCATGCCCCGAAGACGAAATCGTCCAGACCCGCACCTGCCTCGATCACTTCACAAATCTCGTCCGTGGACAAATCCATGTTACGTTAAATCGTGGCGGCACTGTTGCGGATTGTCGTGACTTCGCGCGTCGTCAAGTACCCTGGTGGACTGATCAAGAAATCATCCGTGAATTTTACGGCCGGAGCAGAAATCCCCAATTCAAGTCGTACCTATGGGCCTACCCGGCAGGCATGGACTGGTTCATCAGACTCGTCGAGGCGGGCAGCGCACCGCTCGCGGAGGTGCTTCGTGAAGCCTACAGGCGACCGCTTACTCCAAGCGAACTCCACGAACTCTGGCCAACCGGCCCAGTTATCGGCGGAGACCAATAAACTTTTTGTCTACGGCACGCTCCTCCTCGACGACGTGATAAGCGCCGTCATCGGTCGCATACCCCACTACGAAAGCGCGATCGCGCCTGGTTGGCAGGTCGTATGCTTACCCGAGAGGGTCTACCCCGGATTAATACCAGGCCAAGGTGAAGCAGTCGGCAAAGTATTCACCGACCTCACAGACACCGAATGGGTCACCTTAGACGCGTTCGAGGACCCCGCCTATACCCTCGCAGCAGTTCGCGTGTTGCTCTGTACCGAGATCGAGATGGACGCTTTGTCCTACATATGGCGAGGTGATCACATCGACCGGCCTTGGTTATCCACTGATTTCGGGCGCAATGAACTCGCAAATTATCTCGACCGCTGTCGCAATTGGCGACGGCGCTACGACCAACAGGGCAGCTAGCTCTTTAAGACCGTCGTTCCAGCACGAAGCAGAAACCTGCAATGGTGTCTAGTCCAATGGAGTGATGGCAGTGCTGGTGAAGGCTAGGTGACGCGGGCGGGAAACGGTTGAAAAACACTTAATGATAAGTAAAGGAACTGATCGTGAGCCAAACATTCGGCCTAGCAGCTCATAGGTGTTCTTGTTGGTGCCTACTTATCGTGGGTGTCAACGAGGCGGCATCGCTTTGCGCTGCACAATGAATATAATAGCAGTGACATGGGGCAGGCCCGCTACCGCGCTTCCGCGCTGCTTGGAGAGAATCCCAAGGTATCGTACAACGAACTTCGCGCCTGAGGTCTGTTTCCTTGTTTCGTCGTGTGGGTTGGGGCGCGTGAGCGCTGGGCGGTGACGGTCGGGGTCCAGATGGTCACTGTACCGCCCCGACAGTTCCACGGAGCCCGTTGGAGAGTGTGGAACGCATGGCGGGTGAACTCGCCAGCAGTCCCCGAAGTCCGTGAATGGTGTCACTGTTGGTCGGGGCCGCGTTGCTTGGCTAGACCATACGGGCGAATGCGTGGTTGGGCTGTAACTATTCGTAATTCATCCGCGACTTACGCAGTGTACTTACCATACCAGTCGTTACCCATTAGCAAAAATTGTCACGATGGTTGAACTGCTGAGATGCTTATCTGGGAATAGGGTGGTTGAATGATTGTTGATTCGCGCCCTGGGGGTGGTGTGGTGTCTGAGGTTTTCATTTCTCATGCATCGGCTGACGATGCTTTTGTTTCGGAGTTGTGTCAGTGGCTTGAAGCTTTGGGAATCTTTGTGTGGGTGGCGTCACGTAAGTTGCGGGGTGGTAGCAAGCTGGCGCCAGAAATCGAGCAGGCTATTACCGAGGCGTCTCACTTCATTGTTGTGTTGAGCCCAAGTACGGTGAATTCGCCGTGGGTGCGCCGAGAGGTTAGTAAGGCGCTGGAGGTGCAGCAGAGCCGGGACGGCTATCGGGTGGTCCCGCTGCTATTGCCCGGTATTAGCGCGCAGGCGTTGGGGATGTGGTTTGCGGACGAGCCGGTGGCTGTTTCGGTCGAGGTCGGCGCGGGTGGAGTGAGTGTGGCGTTGCCGGCGCTGCTGGCCGCGTTGGGCAAGCGGCTGCCCACTGACCACCTGTCGTTCCAGGACATTGACGTTAGGCCGGTGGAGGAGCTGGTCCTGACGCTTACCGATCCCCAGATTGTGATGGGGGAGGGGAAGCGGCGGGCCCAGTCTATGGCCACGGTCGCCTATGAGCCGGCTGCTAGCGGCGCGCGGAATGTGGTCAGCCGGCGGTTTGTGTTTACCGCGCCGTTGGGGGCGATTGAGGCGGCCGATGTGAAGTGGTATTTGGAAAGTTATTACTTGTGGCCGGTAGGGGTGTTCCGGCAGCGTGCGGAGGGTATCGAACGCGCGCTTCCCGGGTGGGGTCGTCAATTGTATGCGGCCGCGTTGGGTGATGAGCAGGCGCGGGAGGCGCTTGGGGCCTGGCAGCAGTCGGCCGACGGCGCAGAATGTCGCTTCTCCATCCAAGTGGACAGCGACCTGCCCGCGGGCGCGGCTGAGCAGGATCAGATCCTGGCCCGAGAGGCGGCCACGGAGTTGTTGTCGCTCCCCTGGGAACTATTGCACGACGGTCGGGGCTGGTTGTTTCAAGGCAAGGATGCCGTGCGGGTGCGTCGGCGGCTGCCCAACCGGCAGCGTCAGCTTAAGCATTCCACCGTGTTGCCGGTGCGCATTTTGGTGGTCAGCCCACGGCCCGAGCACAACGACAGCGGCGATCCGATCGGGTATATCGACCATCGCATCAGTGCCCGTCCGCTGGTAGAAGCGGTGGAAAACCTAGGTGATCTGGCGCGGTTGACGGTGCTGCAGCCGGCCACCTACGGCGCCCTGGAACAAGCCCTGCGCATGGGCGATGAAGGTCAGCCCTTCGATGTTGTGCACTTTGATGGTCATGGTGTGTATGACCGTCGGCTCGGGCTAGGTGGATTGTGCTTTGAAGACCCCGAGGGGGAGGGGACGTGGGCGGAGCGCGGGCTGGATTTTGTGGATGCTGCTCGGCTGGCTGGGCTGGTGCGCAAGCACCGTATTCCGGTGATGTTTTTGGAGGCTTGCCAAAGCGCGCTCGCCGAGGTCAATCCCACAGCTTCGGTGGCGGCGCGGCTGCTGGAGCAGGGGATTGACTCGGTTGTAGCAATGAGCCACAGCGTGCTAGTCGACACCGCCCGACGTTTTGTGGAGCAGTTTTATGCGGCGCTTGCCCGAGGGGCTCGGGTGGGCACGGCGATGCTGGCCGGTCAGCAGGCGTTGTTTGCCGACCCCCAGCGGGGCAAGATCCTGGGCGCGGGACAATTGCGGTTACAGGACTGGTTCGTACCCGTGCTGTATCAGGAACAGCAGGATCCGCAGCTGATTACCAAGATCCCGCCGCGAGACGTCCAGCAGCTGCAAACCACGCGTCGCCGGCTCAGCCTCGGGGAGTTGCCGGAGCCGCCGGCGCATCATTTCCGGGGGCGCAGCCGCGAGCTGCTGCGCCTAGAACGTCTGCTGCACCGCCAGCCCTGGGCCGTGGTGTGGGGCACCGGAGGTCAGGGCAAGACCACCCTGGCTGTGGAGCTGGCCCGCTGGCTGGTGCGCACCAACCGCTTCACCCGTGCCGGCTTTGTCAGTTTGGAACACCACCGCGATCCCTCCGCGGTGCTCGATGCCCTGAGCCACCAGCTGGTCGGTTCGCGCTACAGCGTCGCCCAGTATCCGAACCTGGAGCAGGCTCACCAGCCCCTCGAACGCGCCTTGGCCGATCACGCCACCATCGTGGTGGTCGACAACTGCGAAAGCGTCCTACCCGACCCAACAACCTTGCCCATCGCGGCGGATACCGGGGATGCGTCCGTGGCAATCTTCGAACTCTGTCAACGCTTGCTGGAAGCCGATCCCCGGACTCGGCTGATCTTCACCACTCGGGAGCCGTTACCCGCCCCGTTCGCCGACTTGGGGCGCGTGTGTGAGTTGGGCGCGTTGGACCAGACCGATGCCATCGAACTGGTCAGCGAGGTCATGAAACAAAACGGCTGGACCCCACCCAGCCACGATGCAGGCAGCACTCCGCAGGAGATCACCGAGCTGGTCGAGGCGGTTAACCAGCACGCCCGCGCGCTAGTCCTCCTCGCGCCGGAGATCGCCCGTCGCGGCGTGCGGACGACCACCGACGACCTGCGCTCGCTGATGGCCCACCTCCAGCGCCGGCACCCCGGTGACCGCGAGAACTCCCTCTACGCCAGCGTCGAACTCTCCCTACGCCGGCTCCCGGCCGACTCACGCCAACACGTGTGGACACTGGCCGTCGCCCATGGCGGCATGCACATCGCCATCCTCTCCATGCTCACCGGCCTAGAGCTCGAGGCTGCTCGGCAGTTTACTATTGAGCTGATCCAAATCGGTTTGGCCGACGACATGGGCGACGGCCACTTGCGCCTAGACCCGGGGCTGGCGCCCTATCTGCTCGGTGAACTTACTACCGACGAAACCGAGGCCCTCCGCTCCCGCTGGGCTGAGGCCATGAGCCAACTCACGAATCGGCTCTATAGCGAATTGGGCAAAGATGCCCAAGCCGCTCACCGCTTGACGGTGCTGGAACTTCCCAACCTGCTCGCGATGCTGGACTGGCTCCACACCCACTGGCCGCCTGAACATGTAGTGACTCTTGCGGCACGAATAGAAGGGCTACTGGCCGATTTGGGTCGGCCGCAGGCTCTGATGCGGGCGACACAGGTCCGTGAGCAGGCCGTACAACATCTCGCTGACTGGAGTCACGCCCGCCACCTTGCTGAAGTGGCCCAGATCGAGCGCTTGCTGCAACGTGGTGACTTCCCCGAGGCGCAGGTCGCCGCCCATCAACTCCAGACACAAAGCCTCGCCGCAGGACAATCAGCCTATCCCCAAGCGAGGTATGACACCGCTTACGCGCATTTCCTTCTAGGCCGGGTGCTGAAAAAAAGCGGTGTAGCCGAAATGGCCTTGACACCATTAGGTGAAGCACAACACCGATTCCAACGGCTCGCCGACACCGGGGATACAGACGCCAACCGCATGGTGTTCGTGACCTTCATCGATACCGGCGATTGCCTGCGCAATCTCGGACGCTTGGACAGCGCTGCGCAAGCCTACGAGGAAGCGATCCGACGCGCGTCGCGCCTGGGCGATATCCGAAGCGTCGCAGCGGCAAAAGGCCAACTCGCCACGATACGATTCCAACAGGGCCGGCACGAGGAGGCGCTGCACAGCTACACAGAAACACGTGACGCGTTCGAGAAATTAGGTGAGCCACTAATGGTGGCGACCGCCTGGCACCAAATCGGAATAGTGCACGAGGAGACCGGACAATTCGAGGCTAGCGAGCAGGCCTACCGCCAAGCACTAGCAATCAAGGTTCGAGAAAACGATCTACCCAGACAAGCAGACACACTGCATCAATTGGGCAGCCTCTATGGCCGTATGGGTCGACTGGAGGGAGCGGCAACATTTTACCAGCAAGCCGCTGAAGACTATGCGCGATCCGCAAACCTGGCCGGGGAAGGGAAATCACGACACAGCTTGGCTCGAACATATATCCGGCTCGGCCGTTACGACCAAGCACGGCAGGAGCTCCGGCGGGCGATCGAATGTAACAAACCATACGGTCACGCGGCTGAACCCTGGAAAGCTTGGGAAATCCTGGAGGCGCTTGAGCGCGCCACCGGCCACGCCCAGCAAGCACACGCCGCCCGGAACCAGGCAATCGAAACATACCTCGCTTACCGCCACGCCGGCGGCAACAGTCAGAGCAACCAATCCCGGCTCTTTTCGCTCGTCGCCCAAGCCATCCAGGGGAACACCCAAGACCAAGCGGTGCAGCAGTTACACGACCTGTGTGAGCCCGACGATCCTCTGTGGTTCACGGCGCTCATCCAGCAGCTCCAATCCATCCTCGCCGGAAATCAAGACCTCATCCGCGCTGCGGACGACGCGATGGACCCTGTGAACGCAGCCGAGCTGCAACTTTTGCTCGAAGCACCCGGCAGGATACAGAAGTAAAGTCCGGACGCGAGGAAGCTCTCCGGGACCAGCATCGGAACAGATTTCGTGGGCCGGCGGAAGTTTGCAGCCTCCCATCGCCGCGCCAGCCCGCGCGGTGACCGCCGGGACGCAGATCCTCGCTCTACTCGGGCACCGCCCCACTTCTAGGAACCCAAGCACCTCCGGCGACAGCTGCTTCCCGTCGTCAGCTCTCGCGGTAGGTCGTTAGTGAGCCGCTAACTGAGCTACCGAGGCTCGCCCGTTACGGGAAACGCCAGTGAGGACAGCGCTGAGGCGTATCTGCTTACAAGCGAGAGGCTCTGCTGTGTGACGTGCATCGGTCCATGCATCACAGTTTGCCGAACAGTTCCTGCCCTGCAGCAACCAGTGACATCACGGAGCGTTAGTGAATGCCTTACGCAGCGTTATGCTAAGTGTGTTGCCGAAATTGCCTTTACGGGATCAAGTGCGCCGCCTGCTACGGCACGCGCTTCAGGCGGTGACCGACCTACCCAGCTGGACCGACCGGGACCACGACACTGCGCGCGGCCCTGCGGGCCGTGCTCGGTCGCGGCCCGGTCGGTCCAGCGGCGCTGAATCGCCGTAATCTCGCCGAAGCCAACGGTCTTTATGCCCCTTACCCACGGACGCCAAGCCAGAACCCAGCGCGAACGATTTCATGGTCGTGCTGTTGATTTACTAGCGCGTTGCTTGTTCACAAGGCTGACAGACCGGGATTCTTTCGGCTCGTCGCACCGCTTCTTCTTCGAAGATGTGCGCCGCCCGGGTTAGTCTCCGAGCGCCCGCAGCATGGCGGCGAGGTCACCCGCGGCGGTGATCGTGTGCGGGTGGTCCTCACCCTGGATTCGGCGGCGGCGGGCCAGCACATCCTCTCCGATACTGCGTGCCGCCGGGTAATCCCCGAGCGCCCGCAGCGTGGCGGCGAGGTTGGCCGCGGCGGTGATCGTGTGCGGGTGGTCCTCACCCAGGATTCGGCGGCGGCGGGCCAGCACATCCTCTTCGATGTTGCGTGCCGCCGGGTAATCCCCGAGCGCCCGCAGCGTGGCGGCGAGGTTGGC
>Ga0213881_10001046_pt1 | contig 14183 bp, 18 predicted proteins | sample BarmaccoBMER_R08_FD_160104 | JGI IMG/M metagenome (GOLD analysis project Ga0213881, IMG submission 160104) | Barbacenia macrantha exposed rock microbial communities from rupestrian grasslands, the National Park of Serra do Cipo, Brazil - ER_R08 ... | reverse complement strand
GCACGCTAGGTGAGAGCCATCCAGACACGGCGGCAAGAAACGTCCGAGCCAACCAGCCATCGCCCTCGGCGCGCTATGGGTCGCAGACCCAGCGACCTGATCCACATCCAACAAGTCAGAAGCGTCACGCCCGACGGCCACGGTCCGGCAATGCCGCAGGTCACAGCTGTGGACGACCAGTTCGGCACCCACAGTCGATAGGCGAAGCGCGAGTCATAACCGGAGACACGAGGCGGCGGCCAATGACTGGGGTGCCAGTGCGTGGCCAAGGCCGCCGAGATACACACCCGGCTCAACCGGCGTGAGTCTGTCCCCGATGACCCCGCTGGCTTGCCCACCCGGCCAGAGCACAGTCTCACTACCGAAAGATCTTGCGGGAGACCGCCCAAGCCTGCTGATCACCCCCGCAGCCCGCCATGGGCTTCGTCCCGCAGCACCACCCCAAGGCGCGGGATGTACCCCGGGTGAGTGGTTGATCCTGCTCCGTTGAGGTAACAGGGGTGCCGCCGGATGCTAACCCAGCAGTAACCTGGTCGTGTGCAAGTACATTTGCAAGTGCATCCTACCGATCGGTGTGATGACAGAGTCCAAAGACATCGGTGAGCCGCGGCATTCGGGGCTGTAGGAGCCAAGGTGACCAAGGTCCGCAGCAAGGCCAGGTCGATCCGCGTCGGCGCCCCCGCCCCACCAAGCGTGCACCACTGCCGCTCACCAGAGAGGAAAGCGCATGCTGAAATTCGCCCAACTCCGGAGCAAGGCCGAGATCTTTGCCGAAATCACCCGCAACTACCCAGATGCCAATGATCCACGCGGCGGATGGGAGATCGACAAGTTCGACTTTAAACCGCCCAGTGACAGGTGGATGGATGCTTTCAAACCACTGGCAACCTTCAAACTGCAACTAAAAAGCGCACCCGCGTTCAACGCATTCGACGTATGGATCTACGGAACAACCCCAAAAGGTGACACAAAAACAGCTAAGGTAGGAACCATAGCATGGACGAGTGGCAATCAGACACTGCCTAGCAATAGCGCCTGGCATCCCCTTGGCGCAGCCTGACCAACACGCCCCAAAAGCAGCATCTATCCCCAATGGACATCCGCCTCGACATAGCGCACAAACCTCTCTCAACCGGCTAATCGCGAGCGCATCGAACCGGACAAATTGGCCCTCGATTAGCTGTGAGGTTCCAGAAGTCGGCCGCGTGGGTGCCGAACTGGTCATCCACGCGGCATCCCTGAACAGTGACCTTCGGGCGTGATCGTCGGTCGTGGTGGTAGGACTGCTATACGCGAATACGCCAAGGTCGCATGACGTCGATGACCAGTTCGGCACCCACAGGATGGCGATGTCGCAGGTCACCGCTGTGGATGAGCTATGCGGCACCCCCAGGCACCTTGACGGCTCGGTCCAGGCCCGCTATTCGCACATCATCGCCGAGATACGTTGGCGACTGCTGGAAGGGCTCACCGACCTGTGCAACGCCGCACTCGATCAGCGGATGAACTACAGCGTCGGCTCGCCAGTGAGAGTGCTGGATGCCCTGCTCAGGCAGCGCCGGTCGTTGGGAGAATTAAAATTCTCCCAACGACCTCCGGAGACGCCGAAATACCAGGCCTGGCTCCCACGTGAGGGCCTGTGACCTGGCGTTTCAGCGTGTCGGGGTGGCGGGATTTGAACCCACGGCCTCTTCGTCTCGAACTAGGTACGGATCGCGCCCCTAGCTGCGGCAACACTAAGAAGCGCGGGTCAGGCTGTCGGTCTGCGTTGGTCTGACCAGGGATCGGTCGCTATGCACGATCAAGATCGTCTCCCGGATTTCTCCCCGGAGGGGAGGGCTGGAACAGGTGGGCGCCTCCCCCTCCCCTAGCCCAATAGCCCCCCTCTGTTTCAGCCGAAGTGACGCGGTGACAGAGAATTAGAGAGGGCAAGTACAGGGAACAATGCTCCGTCACCCCGGCGCTCACCGGGCTGTCCCCATCTCTGAGCAGGATTAGCGCAGGTAAGCGAGCTGCAGTGACGGCGGTGACAGCGGTGACAATTCGGCTACGGCGCCGGTGTGCTGGCGCCGAGCGATGTCCTGGACCTTGTCGATGAACTGCGGATCAGTCGACGGCTCCACGTCTCTACCAAATGCGGCTTGAGCCCAAACGCCCGCCAGATCCGCCAGATCCGCGAGATCGCCGACTGCGACATCCCCGGCCCGCGGGGGCCGAGCGACCTGCAGCTGCGCGACCAGGATGGGCACCGAGCACACCGGCCGGTAGTCGGTACCCTTTCCGCATGGCTGCACCGAACGAGCTGGAGGCGCGCGTGGCCGCGTTGGAAACGCAGGTCGCCGAGCTGGCCGAGCAGGTGCGCACCAGCAAGCAGGACGCCGCCGCGGCGCGGGTACTGGCTGGCGGAGCCGACCGCGACGTTACCGAGATTCGCGGAGAGATTCGAGACCTCCGCCAGGCCACCACGTCTAGTTTCAACGCCATGCGGGACGACCTGCGTGACCTTCGGCGGGACACCGCGGACGGGTTCACCGAGATGCGCGGCAAGCTCGACGCCGCCGCGGCCGGGCAGCAGCAGATCGTTGCCCTGCTGAACCGGGTTCTCGGCGAACAGGACAAGCCGGGCGGCCAGTAGTCACGCCGGCCAAACCGTCAGAACAGCGCGGTCTGAGCCGGGTCGATGCGCACTAGCACGGCGCGCACCTGTACCGTGTCAAAATTTGGTATAGATCCTTGACCAGGTGTTTTGTGGGTTGGCTAGGCTACTCGCCGGTATTCGTTGATGATTCCGCTGAGGACTTGTTGCCGCCGGATTGGCGCCGCGAGCTATGTAGATCCATAGAGCGCGCTTGACGGTGGCGTAGGAGACCGGGTCGACCCCCGTCTCGGCCAGCACTCGCAGCGAGTCCAACTTGCTGGTCGGCTCGATGATGTGCGCCAACACCAGTTGCCGGCACGCCTCATCTCCGCCGGTCGCCTTCGCGAACCCGAGCGCGTCGTAGGCGGCGCACAACCCGTCCCACAGCTGCCCCATCCGCGAGGACACGATCCGCAACGGGCCCGACCCGGACGCCGCGCCAGGCACCGCGCCTAGACCCAGATCGAGCTCGCCCTGCCCCTCGGCCAGCCGCTGCTTGGCCACGGCCTTAAGCGCCTCCAACTCCTCCTCGTCATGGGCCGACCCTAGGTGCTCGATGTCGCGCGCCCCGGTGGCATAGACAGTTGTCGATCTCGATTCGCAAGCTTAGGGGTGCAGGGCGCTGCCGGTGCTCCATTGGTTCCAGGGCAGTTCCCAGTCGCCGTAGGTGTCCCACACTGGCAGGGGTGGTCCGCCGGAGTTGGTGATCTCCACGACGTCGCCGAGGCCGAAGTGGTCATAGAACCATTGGGCGTTATCCGGGGACAGGTTGACACAGCCGTGGGAGACGTTGCTGCTGCCCTGCTGACCGACTGACCAGGGCGCGGAGTGCACGAACTCGCCGTCGTTGGAAATCCGCTCATCCAGGTCGACCCGCTCCCGGTAGTAGCCCGGTTGACCCGGACACACCCCGAAGGTGCAGGAGTCCATGATGATGCTGGGTCGCTTGTCGGAGATGACATGCGGACCGGAGTGCGAGGGGTATCCCGGCGCGCCCAGGCTCATCGGCATGGTCTGGACCAGTGCACCGTCGTGGAAAATCTGGACCTGTTCGGTGGTGCCGTCGGCCTTGGCGATCCAGGAATCGTGCACCTGATAAGTGGCAGTCCGGTCGGCCTGGCCGTACACCCCATGACCCAACGCGACCCCGTAGAGGTTGGCGTGCACCGTGATGGTGGTGCCGGGCTGCCAGTAGCTCTGCGGCCGATAGTGCACCGTGCGCTTGTCGAGCCAGTACCAGCTGCCGGGCTGCGGCGGGTTCGTGGTGACCGACAGCGCCTTTTCCGCCGCCGCCTTGTCGATGATGCTGTGGTCGAAGGACACCCCGATGATCTGGCCGACGCCAAAGGTGAGGTTGGTGGTGGGGGCCGGGATCAGCGACGGGTAGGCCTGAGCGGCCGGGGACAGCGTGCGCACGCTACCGACTTGCTGGCCGAGCGTGCCGTTGGCGCCGACTGCGGTGGCGCGGATTCGATAGGTCGCTGCATAACCCAGCACCTCGGTGGACCTCCAGGTCGTGGCATCAGGGGACAGCGCCCCGGTGACCACCGCCCCGGTGGCGGAGTTGGTCACCGCCACCGAGCGCACGGTGCCGCCGTCCAGCGCCTGCACCACGATCGGGGTCCTCGGATTGACCGCCGGGCCGCCTGAGGGAGTGATGCGGACCACCGATCGGGTGGCCGTGATCACCCCCGACACAGAGCCGGACGGCGCAGCCCCGGCTAAGTGAACCGCCACCACGAGGACCAGGCCCAATGCCCCAGCCACCGCGACAACCAGCGCCAACGCGCCCCACCGCCGGACACTCCCCACTCGGCCGGCCCAGCTGCTCAGCTCCTTCCCCACAATTCCCCTTCATCACCTAAGTCATTCGAGCAAAAATCGCGACTGGCGCGGATAAATTTTCTCGCATTCGGACGGTGTGCGGGGTGGGCTATATTTTCGACCTGCCACAAAACCAGTGGACCATATGCCTTTAAAGTGATACCGCTACACAACACCAACGCCATCACACCCGGAAAATCACACCCATCGCCATGGACTGACGTGAACTCCGCCAACCGCAGCGAATATCTCACGCTGCAACCCGTCCCACGGCTCCGTCGGGTTCTTCCTCCCCTGGCGGGGCCATGGCCGATCGGCACAGTCACTCCAGGCGGCCACCCGGCGCCGATACAACACCGTCCGAACACCGTCATGGAGAGCGGACAAGTTGGAGCAGGATCGTCCACTGAGGAGCTATTTTGCGGTGGTGTCGGCAACGTTGACGTGCAGCACCTGCCCGGGCACCTGCTCCACGCGGAAGGTGTAGAGACCGCTGTCGTTGAACAGCAGCGTTTGGTGCTCACCGGGGTGGTAGATCTGATGGCCCATCCCCACACCCAGATCCGGGGTGCTGTCGACGGTGAAGTTTTGTTGGGTGTCGTTGTCGATTTGGATGCTCTGGCCCTTGTCGACGTTGACGGCCTGGGGGACGAAGGCGTGGTGCGCCCCAAAGTGAATCTCCGCTACCGGTTGCTCACCGCAGGTATAACGCCGCGTCGGGGAGACGTGGACGGTCAGCGCGGTGGCCGGGTGCTCCGTGCTGGACAGTACGTAAATGCCGGGCAGGGTGAAAGGAACGTGTTCCATTTCCTGGGGATCGAGCACCATGTAGCGCAACCCGTCATCGGGTTTGGTCACCAATGTGAAGGTGTCGTTGGTGGTGTTGGTGACTAACAAGGTGTTGCCCGCATTGAGATTGACGTTGGCCTGGTCATAGCGGTCGTTGACGACATTGACCATCTGAGCCGGATCGCAGTTGGCCGACCTGGCCTGGGTCGGGGCGGAGGTCGATCCGCTCGGCGCCGAGTTCGATGCCGCGCCGGCGCAGCCGGCCAGTAGCATGCTCGCGCCGACGAGCGCACCGGTACTCCACCCGCGGGCGACGTTTGGGGGCATGGCTGTTTCTTCCTGGGCGCATCGGTTCGTCGACGGAGCGTTCTGACAGCGAGTCTGGACACTAGGAACCGGAGTCGATACCTGCGCTAGATCTGAGAGGGTTGGTTGCCCGACGGCGCCCAGTGGCCAGCTAGCAGCGCCGAACAACAGGCGGCTACGCCATCCGTAGCAGCGGCTGGCCCCCATTCAACGCATCTCCACCTCAGCTTCGTGCTGATTGGTCAAAGAGGTGATGCCCAACCGGATCGCGGACCCCTTGGCCCGCAACCACGCGGCAGTCACCAACCAGACCAGCGAGCGCTGGTAAGACGACCGTGAACGGATCGCCGCCGTGTGCTGCGGCCGTTCTCCAGATCCAACGGGACTGTTGCATTGAGCCGAAGGGCGTCCTCGCCACGGCTCACAGCAGCAAAGCGGGCTCTACAATCCCCGTCGCGAACCAGGATAAACCGGGCATTTGAGTCCTGCCTCGAGGTGTCTGGCCGGGTAGATGACGCCAGCTCGAGTGGGCCGATCGCTGAATGCAACTGTGCCCAGTTGACCGCTGTTGACCCACCGTAACAGCACGCGGACAGCACGAACCAGGTTCAGCGGCTTCGCTCAAATATTAAAGCCTTCGCTGTCGCGAGCCACTGGTAAGGGATTTGGTATGATCTGTGGTAAGTGCACCTCTACGACGTAGACGTGACCAGAAAAGCATCGGGTTACTCGAAGCCGAGCCCGCCATGCCTGGTCGAGGGTCGTGACGAGCGCTATCGATATCCATTGATACTGCGCCGCAAGTTGAGTGATGTAGCGGGCCTCGCCTTGAGTGGTCAGTGGGTCAGCCTGGAAACAAAACATCGTCACGCCCGGCGTCGGCGGTAAGCAGCGGTCAGTTCGCGCTTCGGCGCCGACGGTGGATTAAACCAGCAAAGACGTCCTGTGTGCCCGCCCGAGCGCAAGCGCGGACTAACGTGGTCACCGACAACCGCCAAGGCTAATGACGGCGTCCACACGTGGCGGTAGAGCAGGCAAGTCAGGCCAGATGAACAGATGGGCTGTGGTGCCGACCACGAACGCAACGAGGATGCCGATTACGAGCCACCAACGCCGATGCGACGGTGACCTCGCTGCTCCGGCTTTCCAGGTTCCTCGTAGTACGGCTTCGGCGAAGTATCTTCCCGAAGCTAGATGCGCGTGGCTGCAGGAGCTAGCGTATGTTTGGCCAGGCAGACAGTCATGGATACCGGTGTCGTCGCACCAGATAGATTAATGACACCGCCCATGGCGGCCGCATCTATCCCGATAGGATCCGTATCTGCAACACACGGTTTAGAGTGGTCGTTGCTGTGCGAGGTTGCGGACGTCCTCAGATGGCGTGCGTGAGCTCGGCGACGAGCCACGGGTTAACCGGTGAGGCGGCCAGCGGTGGGAACCAGTCCATCAGACGAAAGAGGCCGCGCATCCCGGCGGACAGCGCTCTGCCGCAGGCGTGATACCGAATGCGCTGAAACGCGAGGTAGCCGCGCGGCGAGAGGAACCGCACCGTGCCCGGCACGGGGCTGCTGCGAACCCATGTCCGAATCGCTGACGGCGTCGGCATCCACTTCTCCCTCGGTATCTGTACGCGGAGAAATTTGCCGTACGTGTGCCAGTAGTCGAAGGGATGGATGCCATTGGGAGCTGCGAGGAGCGCGCGCCCACCGGGTTTGAGGACCCGTAGCACCTCGTGCACGTACTCGGCGCAGGGGCCGTCTCGTTCGCCCTGCGGGAGGTGCTCAGCCACGTGCTCGAGGACTCCAGAGGAGATCACGGCGTCGAAGCTCGCGTCCTGGAATGGGAGCGCGCGACCATTTGCCGAGAACAAACGACCGCGCAGCCCCAAGGTCTCCCATTGGTCGCGACGGCACCCGGGATCGATGCCGTACGCATCCACGCCACGGCGCACGAGACCGTCAACAGTGTGCCCGTACCCGGTTCCGTCGTCGAGCACACGGATGTCGTCCCCGAGATAGCCGCGCAGGTAGGGGAGGAGGTAGTTGTCAAGGCGGTGGGCAATCCCCAACGCCTCCACCAGGTGCTGGTCAGCCGGTGCAACCGCATGCCACTCCGCGTCCAAGACTGCGCCGACCATGAAGTCGACGTACCCGTCATTGTTCGGGAAGGCGTGGCCGGCGGGGCACGTCACACACGTGCCCGCGACGTCGAGGCTTCCGTGGCAACGCGGGCAGGCCAGGAACGAGGGAAGCGTGTGCTGGGAGGGATCCACAATGGAGTGGGTCGTACACGCGCTAGATCGCGTTACCCTCGCCAAGCGCACGGCCTTGCTCAGGCGGGCTCACTGTGGATCGGGCGGATCGTCGCAAGCGGCAAGCTGGGACATGACTTGATCAGGGCGGCAATAGGTGGAATAACCCGGCGGGTACCGCGGACCGCAGCAGTTCCACCGCTGCGGCTGCGTGAGGTGACCAGCATGCCCCCACCGGACGGATACTCCGCCAAAACCGCAGGATCGCTGACATTCTTATAGATCACCAACCATCGCCCCCGGCCACGCAGCACTTCCATCAATCGGAACACCGCCATCGTCACCGGTTCCTGGGCATCGGCCAGACCTAACGGGCCAGCTCCGCCAAGCGGTCCCCGATCAGCGCTGGCTCCTTGGCCGGCACCCACCACACTAGGTCGACGTCGGCCCGAACCGACGGGCGAACTCAATCACGACCGCCGTAGTTGAGTTCGAATCAACTCGCAGTTCATCGATCTTGTTGGGCGTGAACTCATCCGCACGCCGCCGAAGGGGACTGTTGCATTAAGCGATCGGTCCACCCGAGCTGGTCCCCTTGCCCGCACAGAAGCCAGGGAGCAGGCCTTCGAATGCCCGGTTTGTCGTAGTTTTCTAAGCATCTGAGGAGCCTGCCTTGCCGCATTGGACCATGGCAAGGACGCCCTTCGCCTTAATGCAACAGTGCAGTTTGAACTACCGCTGGAGGTGAGACGATCGCTGGAGGTGGGACGATCGCTGGAGGTGGGACTAGCGCTGGAGCTGGGACTAGCGCTGGAGCCGGCACTGACCCCGAAGCTGGGCCTCCCCCTGGGGCTGAAGCTACCGCTGGAGCTGAGCCCGCCCCTGGGGCTGAAGCTACCGCTGGAGCTGAGCCCGCCCCTGGGGCTGAAACTACCGCTGGAGCTGAGCCCGCCCCTGAAGCTGGTGGTGCTGTTAGAGATGGCGATGTCTCTGTAACCGCTCCCTCCGGCATCGGCATGCCAACGACTGAGGATGTCCCCATAGCCCGGGAGGTGCCTGGGCCCGGGCTACCACCGCCGCCGCAGCCGGAAAGCGTGAAAGTGAGGCCTAATATGCCAACGAGGACGATCGCCTTGGCGACCGTCAACGCTGATTGCCTGGTATACATCTGCACCCTGTGTCGTTCAAAAGGTTCAGCATAAAGTAGCAGATTGCGGCAAACCTAATAAGATGCGGGATAACTGAACAATGTGAAATGAACTAAAGAGATACCCCGCCGCGTTGCAAGTTGAACTTTTGATTGCACACGGAAGGGAAAGAGTTCAGTCATCTGCGTCAGACCTCGGCCTGATGGACTAGCCGATCGAGGAGTCGCAGGCACCTGGGGTGGGCGAGCGACACGACTCGTGACCTCCTGGACCACAACTGGGGGCAACGTGGTGCGATGGAGGTGGATGCGCTGGTCAAGAAGTCTGGTGAGGTCACATCGGGTGCGATGTGGGTTGTACGGTTGCGGTACTTTGCTGCTGTACCGGCGTCCTGGCATGTAAAGATCGGGCGGTGCGCATTGCTGCCCGATTGATTGCAAAACTACCACCAAGGCGGTGCTACACGACGACTGCCACATGATGGAACTCTCCTGGCCCTGATTGGGTCTACTCGCGCTGAGATTGCCTCGGGCGAACATACCAATAATGAGCGATAGCAAATATTATACCCGAAATTAACCAGGCCCAAGCTACCCATGGGGCTGCTGCATCGCCCGCGCACTCATCAATCTGTGAGGTAATTTGCGTCGGGCTTTGACCTGAGGGAGTCGCAGTTACCTGACAGTTGGGCGGCGTTCCTATAATAATGTCCTGAATGGGCCACGATAAGATCGTTGAGGCCAAAAGGCCAGCAGTTGCTCCAAAAGCACATGCGCGGGTTACGGCGTCTACGAGGTTGGCTGGAGCTGGGCGAAGGGGCCTGTAATATGCCGCCACGATGGTTGCCAGCGTAAGGCCTACTCCGAAGGTGATCGAGTCGTACCGTCCAGGCGTCAGTATAAGGGCAAGGATTGCCCCAACGCTTGCTGATCCTAAAGCAGCTGGATCAACTCCAGGTCCAGACCAATCCCCACTGTTTCCCATCGCCATAAATCGGTATCTTACGAGACTGAGGTTTGGTAACACAACATATGACATATAGACATATGTTCAGGGATGCTTATGGATCAAACGTTACGACCTCTTCGTCCCGAATCCGGATCAGTTCTCCTGTTTAACAGGGTTGAACGCGATTCTTGCTGGTAGACAGGAGGCGCAATGATCGCTAGACACGGTTGAACATGGGCCAGTGGTATTGCGTGCGCTTCCATTTCGCTACCGCCGCAGATCAACTACGTCCCGCGAGCTGCGCCCGGCCGGAGTCGGGATGTCCTCTAGGTGATCTCATGGCTGTCAGGTACCGGACCTGGGTCAAGCCATCACCATCAACCCGCAGCTTGGGAGCAAGTGCAGCTTCACCGCCCTAATGACTGCTCGGGCATCTGGGTCTTGTTCTGAATCGACAACCAGGTGAAGCTTGAGGAGACGGTCAGCGCCCGTCGGCGCGACATCACAGATGAGGGAGCAACAGATGGCGGATGAGACACCGAACCCAACAGCGGATACTCCAGACGAACAGCAAAACCCAGGGGTGACTGATACCACTGACACCACTGACGTCCGAAAGCCACCACCAGTCCGCAGCGAGGGTCAAGAGCAGGTTGTCTTCGTCCAGCCCCCGTCGTATCACTAGTAGCGAGCAGCAGCTTACTACTGCAGGAGAGGACGTAGGACTGGTGCCCGAGTGCTTTCTTGCAAGCGGAGAGCTGTCGTGCCATCCCGTCGACCTGGCGTAGCCCGATCACGTGGGCCGGCGGGGGCAACGCCCCGCCGAACCGCCTAGCCGATGATCCCAACTTTGCCCCCGCCGGTCCACGTGATAGCCCTTGTGGAGGTCGGCGGGATGGCACGGTGGTCAACACCCCCATTGCTACCTCGGCGTTGCTCCGTTTGGGCTATCCCGGAGACCTGCCTAGCGGCGAGCGCCTGCTTTTGATCTTTAAGCTGATCCCCTGTCACGCGCGAGCCGCCCGGCGCGCTCGCGGAGCCGGAGGCGGGAGCGAGCGCTGGCCGGAGCAAGCGGCGGCGCGTCCGGGCCGTGTCGGCCCGGCTTGACCCAGAGGAAGGAAATTCATGACAGTTCGCACATGCGTGGTCACGGGTAGCGGTCGGCTAGATAGTTCAGGTCGCGGCGTCGTTCGGGGTGGGCTTACCGGAACGCGACCGTCGCGGGACCCGGCGACTGAGGGCAACACCGTGGTCTTGTTGGATCATGGGCGTATCTAGTGCCTTGCGAAGCGAATGATGCATCGCATATCTCGCTCAGGCTCACCCGTGGATCTTTTTCCTGGCTCTAGATGGTATTAGTAACAAATTTTACATGCCGGTTGTACTTGAGCGGTCGTGTAGCCAAGAATCTACCACGGTGGTGGGATCTATCACTGCCCATGGTCTTGCTCGATACGCTCGAAAATATCTGCGTCGGTTTCTTGCTGCCAGGGTGGTAAATCATCCCAATCCGTCACATAGGATGGTTTCGGAGCTGGGAAGTGTTTAAAGATTTGCCCGATCCAGCACAGAGCGACGAAGCGTCCCTTTTGTGAGCGGGTGAGCTTGGCGGTGCTGCCGTCGGTAGCCTCGATGAACGCACGTACCTGATCGTAGACGGCAGCAGCACTCTCGCGTTCCCAGTCCGGTGTCTGTTCCCAGGGTGTGATGTAGCTAGGCTTCGGGTCACCGGGGTAGTGCCGCATGACGCCGGAAATCCACGCTTCCCGGAAGACACGTCCCTGTCTGGCTGACAATTTAGCTCCCTCGCAACATCTGCCTAATCGCCGAGGCTTCATCAATTTCTTGAGATGGCCATGATTTGCTGATCGAGTTCCCGAACTCGACTGTTGCCAATTAATGATGTCAGATGGACTTGAAGCTCTTGCAATTTGTGACCAACGAAACCCGATCCCGTCCGCGCGGCAATGTCTAAGGCTGCTTGCGCATGGCTGGTCAGCTGATCGACATCGCCCCGTTGCAGCCCCACCATGGCTAGATCAGTCAAGACACTGGCACGACGGCGTACGGACAAGTCGGGGCGCAAGGCGTCACTGAGGGCGATTTCGGCGAGATCAGGACGTCGAAGCGCAACATAACAGCCACCACGTTCTTCGGCCAGCCGGGAACCATCAAACCGCAGCCATCCGCCATTGCTTGAACCATCCGACAATTCATGAACCTGCTCAGCGGCGTCCAGGGCGCGCTGACACGCGGCTAATCGCCCGAGGCCAGCCAACGCCTGTGCTTGAACCGAGAAAACCCAGTATCGCGTGGACAGCGCCCCGTCTCCTCGTCGTGCCAGACGTGCAGCCAACTCCAACATTGGGGCCGCTTTATCGAAACGATGTTCATACATCTCGATAAACGCATGACGCGTCATCGCGCACGCCCACAGGTCGAACGCGTCAGCTTCCTTGCTGGAGGTGGCTGCCAGGTTGTAACAGTAGGACGCGTCACTGTACATGTTGGCGTCAAAGAAAATTTCACCAGCCAACTGCAATAGTTCACTGGCAAGCGCGCACAGCCGCCGATGTTCAGAAGTCCCTGGTGATCGGCTGAGGCGAATGATGAGCACGTCAAGCTGATCGCGCACGAGTGGAAGCACAGCTTTCTTGGACTGAGACAGCACGAATACCCGCCACAGATGGTCGTTCAGTGCCGCATAGTCGTCGATAGATAGGTCATCAAGTCGGCCCGCAGAAAGGGAAGGGTGATCCGAAGGGTTGAGCTGCTCGTCGTCAAAAGACGTCACGATGAGCACCCCGATCATGCTCAGGACACGGAGCAGCTCACGACGCCTCATCTCGTCTAACCCCCCACCCGATGCCCGCGCCGCCAAGCTTCCCTATGGGTAATCCCCCGCGGGAAACACCGGCGCTGCCCGGTCAGGACCCACCGAGGAATCGGCTTTTAGTTGTTGGGCAGTGACTTGTGCTTGGGCTCGTCGATGGGCTTGCTGCTGGGCACGGTGAGCCGATTTCGCGTCAATGAACTGGTCGTAGCAAGCGATCAGGCCACCCTGTGCGCCCACGACTCGATCAGCTACCTCCCAGAAAACGGCATCCGGTAACTGGGAACCTGCTTCGGCATGGGCCACGGTCGTGCGGTGGCACGGCACCGCACGAGCAATATCTGTCTGGTACAGCCCGGCCGCTTCCCGAAGGGCCGCCAGATACCGGCCCAACCTTTGTTGCGCTTCAGCTAGGTGTCCCGGTTGACGCGCCATCCGGTTGTACCCACCTCCGCTGTCCCCGCAGCCACCACACCACCAACCAGCCGCCAGCGTAACGCCGACGAGGTGCGCGCTATCCCACCCGCTACCCCACCTGCCAGCCCACGGCTTTTTCTCGTTGTGCAAACCGCGACAGCCGCTGATCCGTACAGTTTCTTGCCACCCCAGGGCGCGCGCCGGATCTCGGTCGACATAAAGGACGACCCCGAAAGGTCACCACCGTGCCACCCACGCAGCTCCCGGCGGGCCATCGCCGCGTGCTCATGACCACCTGCCAGGCACACGGCGCTGCCGGGTTCACCAATGTGCTCTTGACCAAAGAAGACGGGGTGATCGTGGTGAACCCCCACGTGGCGAACTGCTGCGTGCTGCGCCTTGATGAGCAGGCCGCAACAGCGCTACACGCAATCCTCACAGAGTGGCTGGGCTAAGCCGTCGGCCTGCCTAATTCCCCGGTCGGCCGTCGGTCGAGCCAGCGGCCCCGACGCTGCGCTCCCGGCGACCGGCCGGTTCCACACCAGCGCACTCGGCATGAAGGTTACGCGAGCACCCACACCGAATCCGCCCGCCCGCTTGGTTCGCCTGAAATTGTTCACGGCCCGCGGTTCGAAAGCGACTCGAGGCAGAAGCGGGTACCCCACCAAGGCCACTGAATTGCTACTGTTTGACGCGGGAGAATACCAGTCTGCCTCACTGAATTGTCTGCCTCGCCGCAGGCCAACCGTAGGGCAATGGTCCGGCGAGAGGGTGAGGCACGTGCCCTAGCGCAGTGGTGGTGCCTCACCGTCTGCCCTGTCGGATCGGGTCGACGCTCGAACCTTGCCTCTTCCCCGGCACAGGACCGGTACGGGCAACTACTCTAAGTAATAGATGGATCTTGGCGGTATCACTACTGAGGATGCTGCGGTGCTGTCGTCTAACCTGTCACAACGCTGCCGGGTGTGGCAGTCCGCTGAGCAGTGAAAACGTGTCCTGTGACGGGTGTGACGGGTACGGCGCAACCCG
>Ga0213881_10001044_pt1 | contig 14236 bp, 16 predicted proteins | sample BarmaccoBMER_R08_FD_160104 | JGI IMG/M metagenome (GOLD analysis project Ga0213881, IMG submission 160104) | Barbacenia macrantha exposed rock microbial communities from rupestrian grasslands, the National Park of Serra do Cipo, Brazil - ER_R08 ... | reverse complement strand
CGCAGCGTCTCACACAGGTCAACAATGTGCTCTCGGCGGATGTAGAGGGTGATCTCGCCTCGCTCCACCGTGACCTGCCGGATCGCGGTATCGGGGATACCGCGATCGGCCATCGCCGCGCGCAGCTGGTCAACGAACTCGTCGAACCAGCCTCCGTAGGGACGCTCGGCCGGCACCGGAGCGTAGGCCGGCAGCCGCAGCCCGCCAAAGCCTGAGGTGTCCCCCGTGTCATGCACGCCGAACATGCCGGCCCTTGCCCGGCCGACGACTACCTGGCTCGGCTCAGTCCGGCCGCCGGGCTCGCGAGCGGCCAGGCCGTTCGGGCCATGGTCCCCAGGCCGGTCCGCCGAGGACCCCTCGCCACCGGATAGGGGTTTCGTCATCTCGCTCACCGACTCACTTCTTTTTGGCGTACTTCACCGACGAGGGCAGCAGCTCCAAGCGCTCACCACGCTGCGCTTTCAGCGCGGCCCGCCTCGGACCCAGGGGCTCATCCATGATCTTCTGGTGAAGCTTGAGAATGGCGTCCATCAACATCTCGGGGCGTGGAGGGCAACCAGGCAGGTACATGTCCACCGGAACGATGTGGTCCACGCCCTGCACAATCGCGTAGTTATTGAACATCCCACCAGATGACGCGCATACGCCCATCGCCAGAACCCAGCGCGGCTCAGGCATTTGGTCGTAGATCTGACGCAAAACCGGGGCCATCTTGTTGCTCACCCGACCGGCCACAATCATCAAATCGGCTTGCCTCGGCGAAGCGCGGAACACCTCCATCCCGAAGCGGGCCAGGTCATAGCGCGGCGCACCGGTGGTCATCATCTCGATCGCGCAACAAGCCAGGCCAAAAGTGGCCGGCCAGAGTGACGACTTACGAGTCCAGTTGACCAGCTTCTCGACGCTGGCCAGCAGCACTCCGCTCGGCAGCTTTTCTTCGAGTCCCATCGGATGCTCCTAGTTCCAGTCCAGGCCGCCTCGGCGCCACACGTAGACGTAGGCGAAACCTACGGTGGCGATGAACAGCACGATCTCGACGAGTCCGAACAAACCGAGCGAATCGGCGGTCACCGCGAAGGGGTAGAGGAACACCATCTCGATGTCGAACAGGATGAACAACATCGCGGTGAGATAGTAGGCGACCGGCATTCGGCCCGCGCCGACCACCGGTTGCGGTGACGGTTCAATTCCGCACTCGTAGGCGTCGAGCTTGGCTCTGTTGTATCTGCGCGGCCCGATCAACGGAGCGACGGCCACCGAGAACACCGCGAACGCGCCGGCCAGCGCGAACATCAACACCAGCGGGAGGTAAGGCTCGAGCATCGTGTCCTCCGGTACTTCCGTCTGTGGCCGCGTCGACCCTAATCACACACTCACCCCGAGAATGAGTGAGGTGATCCTTACTTCAAACTCGGGGTAAGCCTGGTCATTGCATGGATGACCCGGTCGGTGGCATCGCCGCCCCTCGGGTCGTAGAGGTTGGCTAATACTTTCAGTAAGAACGCCATCAACGTCTTGCGCGGCAGGCCGTGTCGGGTGGCCAATCGCATCACGGTCGGGTTTCCGATCGCCCGGGAGAACAAGTTGCCCAACCGGTAGTAGCCGCCCAGAGCCGACCGCATGGCGAGCGGATAGTTGCGCAGGGCATGCTCGGCGGCCGGTCCAGACCGGGCTAGCGCCTGAATCGCGCAACCGGCCGCGATCGACGACGACTCCATCGCATAGGCGATGCCTTCACCATTGAACGGATTCACTGTGCCAGCGGAGTCACCAACCAGCAACAAACCCGGCCGGTAATGCGGAGTGCGGTTGAAACCCATCGGGAGCGCCGCGCCACCGATCGGTCCCACCGCGTTTTCCTCGCGGTAACCCCACTCGCCCGGCGTACTGTTCAACCAGGACGACAACAGGGCCCGATAGTCGGTGGAACCGAACGCGCGGCTGGTGGATAAAATGCCGAGGCCCACATTCGACGTGCCGTCGCCCATCCCGAATATCCAGCCGTACCCTGGCAGCAACTTGGGATTGTCAGGATCGGACCGGTCCCACAGCTCCAGGTGCGACTCCAGGTAATCGTCGTTCGTGCGCGGGCTGGTGTAGTAACGGCGTACCGCCACCCCCATGGGGCGGTCGTCCCGCTTGACCATGCCCAGGCTCAGCGCCACCCTGGCCGACACCCCGTCGCACGCGAACGTCAGCGGCGCACGGAAACTGACCGGCCGTTTGTCCTTGCCCCGACCGACGTGGCCGCGGACCCCGGTGATCCGACCGGTCCGCTCGTCCAGCGTCGCCGCCGTGACCGTGGTGTCCTCCCGCAGCCGAGCGCCGGACTTCTGCGCGTGCCGCACCAACAGCTCGTCGAAGTCCCGCCGGCGTCGCACCGCGCCGAAGTCGGGGAAGCTCCCCAGCTCGGGCCAATCGAGCTCGAGGCTGACCCCACCACCGAGCACCCGCAGGCCACGGTTGTGCAGCCAGCCGCCTGCCTGCGAACAGTCGACGCCGAGGTCGATGATCTGCTTCATCCCGCGCGGGGTGAACCCGTCTCCGCAGACCTTGGGCCGGGGGAACGTGGCCTTCTCCAGCAGGAGCACGTCCAGCCCGCCCCTGGCCAGATAAGCCGCGGCGGTGGAGCCGGCCGGACCGGCGCCGACCACGATCACGTCGGCTTGGGATTCAAGGTCTGCCATCGGACTCCCAGTGCTGCGCGGTCGTGGTGGAAGCCACTGGCGCGCTTGTGAACGGATTCACGAAGTCGGTCGCGAGTGTACGGCCCCGCCGCCCGGCGTGCGCGGCGGAACACGCGGCTCCAATTCTAGGCTGACGGACGTCGGGCTCGGTGCAGTGCCACTATCCCACCAGTGAGGTTGCGCCATGCTATGTTCACCCAACCGGCTGAGGCAATCCACTCGGCTAGCAGGCGCTGGTCGGGCCAGGCTTGAATGGACTCGGCCAGGTAAACGTAGGCGTCGGGGTTGCTACTGACCTTTTCAGCGATCTTCGGCAACCCCCGCGTCAAGTATTTGCGATAGACATGCGCCAACGGAGCCCAGGTCGGCGTGGAAAACTCACAGACCACCAGCCGCCCGCCAGGTCGAGTCACCCTCGCCAGTTCGGCCAGCCCCGCTTGCGGATCGGCCAGGTTGCGCAACCCGAACGAAATAGTTGCCGCATCGAAGCTGGCGTCAGCGAACGGCAGGTGCAGCGCGTCGGCGGCGACCATCGAGACGGTGCGGTGCCGGCCCCGCCGTTGACCGGAGCGCAACATGCCGAGCGAGAAGTCGACCGCCAGGCACCAGGCGCCGGTTCTCGCTAGTCCCACGGTAGATACCCCGGTGCCGGCGGCCAGGTCGAGCACCCGCTCCCCAGCGATCGGGTTCAGTGCGCGGCGAGTGGCGATTCGCCATAACCGGTCCTGCCCACCGGAGAGCAGCGTGTTTGTCACGTCGTAGCGGCGGGCCACGGCGTCGAACATCCGCGCCACGTCGCGGGGGTTCTTGTCTAGGCCAGCGCGCTGCCGCCGCGTGGCCTGTGAGTGGTGAGTATGGCTATAGCCATACTCACCACTCACAGGCCACCGCCGAAGGCGGCAAGCATGCCACTGACGGCGGACGGCCAGGTGAACTCCTCGGCGCGCGCCCTGGCCGCCGCCCTTCGCCCCGCTTCCTCAATGGCGAGCAGGACCCGCACCGCATCAGCGAACTTAACCGGATCGTCGGCCACCGCGGCGCCGCAGGACGGCCGGATGATCTCCGCCAGCGCGGAGGACCGCGAAACCACCACCGGGGTGCCGCTGGCCAGCGCTTCTAAGGCAGCCAGCCCGAACGTCTCGTGCGGGCCCGGCGCGAGCGAAACATCCGCCGAGGCCAGCAGCCGGGCTACCAAGGCTCGTTCACGCACGAACCCCAAGAAGGTGACCGGCAGCCCGCGTGCCCGTCGCTGCAGCGCCGCCCGCCGGGGTCCGTCCCCGGCCACCACCAGCCGCACCCGCCGGCCCGCCTCGTGCAGCGCGGCTACAGTGTCCACGCTGCGCTCGACGTGCTTCTCCACCGACAGCCGCCCACAGTGCACCAACAACGCCGCGTCCCGGCCGGACTGGCCGACCAGCTGTCCGCGCAGCCCGTCATCCCGGTTGGCCGGGGAGAACGCGGCGAGATCAACCCCGAGCGGGACCTGCAGCACGTTGGTCGCCCCGATCCGGTCGAACTCGGCACGGGCGAAACCGGTGGTGCACACCACGGTGTCGTAGTGCGCGGCCATCCGGGCGTTGGCGTAGTCAGCCACCCGCCGAGCCGCTGGTCCGGGCAACAGAAACTGCTCAAGCAGCCGGTCCAGCCGTTCGTGCGAGATCACCACGCTGGGCACGCCCCGGCGAGCTGCCCAGGTACCCAGGCCGCGCAGGGTCAGCCGGTCGGACACCTCGATGGCATCCGGACGCAGCCAGTCGAGCAACCGATGTACCCGCCACGGGTCCACCGCGCGGTAGCCACCGGTGCCTGGCAACCGAGGAGCCGGCAGTGTCAATCGACGCACCCCTGTGGGCAACGTCTCATCGGCGGGTCTTGGACCGGGCACCACCAGTACGACCTGATGACCGCGCGCGGCGTAGCCCGCGCCGAGGTGGTGCAATGCGGTACGCAAACCGCCAGAACGCGGGCCATAGAAATTGGCCAGCTGGACGATCAGCACCGAGCTGTCTCCCGGGGCTTAGGCCGCTCTAGGCCGCTCGAGGGGAAATACCGTTGTTTCCGGCGAGCTCAGCGTAGTGGGCGACCAGTTGATCGCAGACGGACCCCCAGTCCCGGCGCAGCACCGACCGGCGTGCCGCCAGGCCGCACGCACGTCTCCGTTCGGGGTCAGCGAGCGCGTCGACCGCGGCGCGCAACGCCGAGGCGGATGCCGGGTCGGAGGGATCGGAACCCGGTGGTATGAGGTAGCCGGTGCGTCCCGGGGCGACCAGATCTCTCGGGCCGCCGGCGTCCAGAGCCACTACCGGAACGCCGCTGGCCAGCGCCTCTTGCACCGCTTGACAAAACGTTTCCGAAGGGCCGGTGTGCACGAACACGTCAAGCGAGGCGTAGATCTCGGCCAGCTCCTCGCCGTCGCGGAAACCGAGGAAGGTCGCGCCAGGCAACGACTCACGCAGCTTCGACTTACTCGGCCCGTCGCCCACCACCACCAGCTTCTTCCGCCGGTCCCCGGTCAGCGCGGCCAGGCGCTCCACTTGCTTCTCCGGGGCCAACCGGCCGACGTAGCCGACCACCAGCTCTCCGCGCGGGGCGAGCAGCCGCCGCAGGCTCTCCGATCGGCGAGACGGACGGAACCGGCTGATGTCCACCCCGCGCACCCACTGGTACACCCTGGGCACACCCCGCGAGCGCAACGCGTCGGCGGCCCAGCTGGACGGGGCAAGCGTCCGATCGGCCAACGAGTGCAACCGGCAGGTCCAGCGCCACGCGGCCCGCGCGGTCAACCCGAGCCCGTAGGATGCCGCGAACCCCGCCACATCAGTCTGATACACCGCCACCGTAGGGATCTTGAGCCGGCGGGCGGCCGCCAAGCCCCGGGCGCCTACCACGAACGGCGCGGCCAGATGCACCACATCTGGCACGAACTCTCGCAGCGCGGTGAGCACCCGCCGGGTCGGCAGCCCCACCGGCATGGAGTTCACCACAGGCAGGTTCAGCGCCGGTACCCGGACCACCGGGGTCCCCTGGTAGCTGGTCGGCTCCCCGATCCTAGGGGCGATCACCAGCACCTTATGCCCACCCCTGCGCAGGTGCTCGATCACCCTCAACACCGAGTTGGTCACCCCATTGATGGTGGGCAGGAAACACTCCGACACAATTGCCACGCGCACATGTTGGACAATGCCCCCACAATCCCCCTGTTGGAAGGCCTCGGCATGACCCTGGGCCGAACTCGCCGCCAACATCTCACCCCATTTGCCCCGAACCTGTGCGCAGCTGTCGTTGGCGGTCACGGTAAGCCCTCGGGCGCGCCTGGGCCACCAACCGGACGGTGTTGCGCTGGTAATTGGCGACACGTCACCCACTGGACGCACCTGGGTCACCCATCACAGCCACGCTTGAGGCGATATGACCGTGCTGTTCTCTCCCCCCACCGAGCCAGTGGACCCCGGGTTGCTCTCGCGCGCACTCGAGGTCGGCGGCAGGCTGGCCAACGACGCGGCCGAGGTCATCGCGGCCACCGCGCAGCGCGGCGGCCGGCTCGACGCCGGCATCGGAACGCACCCGTACGACTGGGTCACCGATACGTACCGCACCCTGGAACGGCATACCCGCCGGGTACTGGCCTCCGAGTTCCCGGACATCCCACTGGTCGGCGGCGCCTACAGCGGTGCCGCCGATACCCCACCGGCCCGGTACCGGTGGGTGGTTGACCCGGTGGGCGGCAGCGCCAACTACGTCGCCGGATTGCCGTGGTATGCCTTCAGCCTGGCTTTGCTGGACGCCTCCGGCCCGGTGGTCGGGGTGCTTTCCGACCCGAGCCGCGCGGAGATCTACGCGGCGGCCAGGGGAAGGGGGATGCGAGCCAACGGGGTACCGGTACGGCTGTCCGACCAGGCGGCCGTACCGGGATGTCCGGTGTGCACGGAGCTGACCGGGGACGGCGGGTGGCCTGGCCTATCGATATTCCTAGCCAGGGCCGCGCACGGGCGCAGGGGCGTGCGGGTGCTCGGCTCGGCCGCGCTGGCCGTCGCCCAGGTCGCGCTCGGCCACGCGGTGGCCACGGTGCTGGACAGCTACCAGGAATGGGACGTCGCGGCCAGTCTCGCGCTGGCGGTCGAGGCCGGCGCGGTCGTGCTGGACCGGCACGGGCGACCCAGCCAGCTACCCAAGGACGGCATGCTCGTCGCCGCGCCGCCGGTGGTCGACGACGTGCTGGAGTGGTGGCGCTGTGCCCAGCAAGCGGGCCGGAACGGGACGAGCGCCCAGCGCTGAATACTACCCAGCACTGAATACTACCCAGCGCTGAATACTGCCCAGCGCTGAATACTTCAGCCCGCGAGTATCCTAGGGGCCGACCAACGGCACATCGTCTATAATCTGTCTATAAAATCTGCAACGATGAAGTTGTGACGGCGCCGAGTGTAGATCGCCGTCGATCATACTCCGAGGGGTGAAACGGCTCGAAACCGTGGACAGGTTCGACGGGTGGATCGCCGGGCTGGGCACCGAAGCTGGGCTCCGGGTGGTCGTCGGCCGCTGGGCGAGCTCGCCGCTGGGCGGGTTCACCGATGTGATGCTGGAACAGCCGGATGGGCACCGAATACTGCTGGCCCCCGGCGACGTCGTCGCCACGTACGTCGCGGCCACCTACAGGTTCGACGACGTCATGATTACCGGCGTACGCGCCGAGGTCCGCTCCAACAGCTGGCTGGTGACGGCAGGCCCGTTGCGGATGGAACTGGAGATCGGCCACCGACCCGCGCTGGGGTGGTTGCTGCGGGCGGTGCCCCGGGCGCTGGCCACCGCGCCCGCCTGGATCCAACTGACCGACGCGGTAGCCCAGCAAGCGCTGCCAGGAGTACGGACTCGGGGCAGCGCTGGCGGCGGCCGCGAGGAGTTCTACGCCGCGCTCGACCTACACCGCATTGTGGTAGCGAGCGTCCGTTGGCGTGGCGCCGACCAGGGGTCTCTCGTCCCGGTGACACCGCCTGTACGGTTCGGCTTCGGATCCACGCCGGCCACCCCGTCGCTGGTACGCGTGGTCAGCTTGGTGGCCAGGCCCTAACGGGCCCCTAACGGGCTCAGCAGCCATCGAGCTCTCGACCACTCGCGCGGAGAAGGCGCTGGGCGTGTTCGGCGATTACGTACAGTGAGCATGGCCATACTGATCCTCGACAGTGTCGGCAATGTCCGGTGCCGTCGTCGTTGTGCTCGACTAGTAGCCGAGGCCAACGTTCGTGACCGAACTGGACGAGGAAGTCCGCCACGACCGCGATCAGCCCCGGCTCCTGGTCCTCGTCTGGGCTCGGGCTCGTCCGGGACGCGGCGTTCCGGTGTCTGTACCGGTTTTGAGCGGCGACAACACCATCATGATCCGGGTCCCACGCACGGCCATCGCCGCGGTCGGGTAGTGGCGCTTGGGGAATCGCTCGGGGAATCCCGCGGGGGGAAGGCGTCGCGGTCATGCCAGTCACGGTAGTACAAATATTCCGCCATCCATATGTCTTGATCGCAGCTGTCGGTCATAGGTAGTAGGCAGGCACACTGACCCTCTCGTGGAGATGTCGATCGCGGGGGTGGGGTGGTGTCGACACAGCGTCAGCTGGCCGTTCTGCTGGTGCCCGGCCAAGACACTGGCCGATAGCTACCACAGCCAGCTGTCCGGGATGACCAAGGGCAAGCTGGCCAACCTGGAGACCGGGCGGCAAACGCAAAGCGCCGCAGACATCGCCGGGCTTCTGGAGGTTTACGGCGCCGAGCAACGCAGCATCATCCGACTCACCGCGTTGGCCGAACGGACCGCCGAGGCCACCCGGTGGACACCATGGGCCGGCGCCATCCCGCCATGGTTCACGGTGTTCGTGGGGCTGGAGCGGCTGGCGGATCGCGCGTTCGTCTGATGTGCACTCCGGCCAGCTTGAGCACCTCACAAAGCTCGCCGAGCTGCCCACGGTCACGATTCAGGTGTTGCGCCCAGAGGAAGGCGTCCACGCTGTCCAGGCCACCGGCGGGTTCACGCTGCTCAGCCTGGACGCGGTCAGCCAGGTCGGGTATGTCGAACCACTCGACGACGCGGTCTACCTGTACGATCGGGACCAGATCCAGGCCTTGGCGGCCCCCACCACCGCGGTGGAGGAGACCAAGCCGTTTCCTGGGCGTCGTACTTCGGCCAGGACTAGGAAGCCTGGATAACCACCGACATGCAGTTCGTGTCCGGCTCCGGTGGGACGGGTCGGCTGGGCCACCGGGCAAGGGTCTCGACGAACATGTTCCGCGCGTCCGCCCCGTGCTCCGCCAGTGTGTCGGTCCACCAGGTCCGCCTCGCGGCGGCCCAATGCTCGTGCCGACCAGGAGAGCCGCCGGTCCGCATGAGTACTCCATTTTGACGATGAAGATCGCAGTGTACGGCTAAGACAATCCTCTCAGGCCTAGACACTGAATGACCGAAGTCAAAGGAGACAAAATGCCAGAGACGATCTCAGAACGGGATGCAGCGAGCTACAAACAGCGGTTGCACAGTCGAGCCGCGGCAAAGACCTGGCACTTTTTGAACTTCGCTAGCGTGCAAGCCGCGCTTGACTTCGTGAACGCTCCGCCAGCCCAGGTTGCCGGAGAGATCAGCGCCACCGCCCGCAACGATGGCACCGTCGGGATGTTCTATTTCCTCTAACAGCTGATCTTGTGACATCTCGGTCCTCGGTCCGGCTGACGTATCAGTCCCGAGTTAATCGGTGAGCGTACGGTTTGATCCCGGGATGGCCAGGGTGGAGGAGTTGCAACTACCTCGCCACTGTGCTTCGCCACGCATCCAGGGCCGTCTCCCGCTGCGCGGGAGACGGCCGCCGCGAGGAAGGTCGCTGGCGGCCAGCAGCCACCGGGCGCAGACAGCACCGCCCGGCCGCACCGCACGCGGGGCAGGAAAGGTAGCGTGCCGGCCGCGCCGAAATCGAACGGGCCGTAGACGCCTCAGCACGCCGAGAACAGTTCAAGCGAGGAACCGCGCCAGCGGCGGGATCCGCACCGATGCTTCCAGCGCGTGCAGCACCTGGGGCCGGACCAGCCGCCCGGTCGAGAGCCACACCAGGTACAGCCGAGTGACGTCGGCGGCGACCGACCCCGGTCTCCCTCAACGAGCTCCCCGAGGTTCACGCCATAGCGCTACGGCTCCGCAACGGCGGACACGACAACGCCGCGATCGCCGCGGCGCTCGGCATCGAGCAAGAAGCGGTCCCACCGCTGCTGCGGGTCGCCGAGGCCAAACTCGCCCGTCTCCTGGAAACGGACAACTGACAGCCAACAAGAAAGCAACAGCCGAAAGGGATCCCGCCTCGGGCTGTACCGAACGAACCGCACCAAGATTCCATCGAGGTCGTAGCGTGATCGTCAAGGGGGTTTGCCATGACAGCACCGGGTTTGTCCGCAGTGGACCACATCGTTGTGTTGATGTTGGAGAATCGCTCGTTTGACCACATGCTGGGCTTCCTCTACAACGACAGCGACAACAGATCACCACTCGGTCATCCCTACGACGGGCTCACCGGTACGGAGAGCTGCCCCAACGACGCGGGCGAGCAGATCACCGTCTACAAGATCACTCCGGAAACCCCGGATGCGTATCTGACGCCGGGCGCCGACCCCGGTGAGGGATTCGCGGCCACCAACGCACAGCTGTTTGGCACTGAAACCCCACCGCGCGCCGCAGCCGCGACCAACCAGGGGTTCGTCACCAACTACGCCAAAGCCATCCTGGCGAACCGGGCCAAACACTGGCACGTGGTACCCGGCACCACCGCAGAAATGATCATGGGTTGTTACGCGCCCGAAGCGCTGCCTGTGCTCAGCGCGCTGGCCCGCAGTTACGCGGTGTGCGATCAATGGTTCTGCTCGGTACCGACGATGACCATGCCGAACCGGGCCTTCGCCTGCGCGGCGACGAGCCAGGGCCATCTCGACGACCACACAAAGATCTTCACCACGCCGTCGATCTTCGGGCTGCTCAACCGCCAGGGCATCGACTGGAAAATCTACGGCTACACCAACCCGCCGCTGACCCGGATGGACTTCCCCGACACCGCTGAAGCATCGGACGCGCACTTCGGGCTGTTCACCGACTTCCAGCGCGACACCGCGAACGGGACCCTACCGGGATATGCGTTCCTGGAGCCCAGCTGGAACTCCACCGGCAACAGCCAACACCCCAACTACAACGTCGCCGCCGGCGAACAGCTGCTTCTCGATACCTACCGGGCGCTGCGTCAAGGATTGCAGTGGTCGAAGACTCTGCTGATCATCACCTACGACGAACACGGCGGCTGCTACGACCACGTCGCCCCACCCACCGGGGTCATCCCGCCCGATGACTCGGTCGGCGAATTTGGTTTCGACTTCACCCGCCTTGGGCTACGCGTGCCCACCGTGCTGGTCAGCCCCTTGATCGAAGCCGGCACCGTGTTCCGGGTACCACCGGACAGCACGCCGCTAGACCACACCAGCATCCTGGCCACCATCGAGCACCGCTTCCGCCTGGACCCGCTCACCGCCCGTGACGCCGCCGCCCCCAACATCGCGACCGTCCTCACCCGACAAACCCCGCGCACCGACGACCCCCTGGCCACCGTCCGTGCCCCCGAATCGCCGCAGCTTCCGCAATCCCTGCGACAGACCCCGTCGCACTTGCAAAAGGTCCACGCTGACCTTGCCGCCCGACTGATCACCGAAGGACACACCGACGGCGAACCCCCCATCGACCTGCGCACCAGCGACGACTACGACCAATACATCCGCGCACGTACCCGCGCCTGGCAGGCACACCGCCCCGACCAGAAGCCGGCCGCCACGACCCAGTCGGGGCCACCGAACCCGTCGACGAGCGGGCGGGGGCACGGTCACGAACCACACGCCTGACGCGCCCCCGCCACGCCAAATCCTCATCATCCGCCATGCCGAGAAATCACCCGAGGACACCGACAACGGTCCGCCCACTGATATCGACATCAACGGTGCGCCCAACCCGCACTCGCTGATCTCGCGTGGTTGGCAACGCAGTGGGCGCTCGCCGCGCTATTCGCCCCCGCGAACGGTGTACCCCCGAACGGTCTGTCGCAACTCGACTACCTGATGTGCCCAGCCGGCCACGACGAGGCCAAGACAGAAGACCGCCGCACCTACCAAACCATCCTCGGAATCATCGAACGCACTTGGGCTGCGACCCGACACCACCTACGCCAAAGGCAAAGAGCGGCAACTCATCCAGTCCGTACGCGACAACCAATCGGGAACCGTTCTGATCTGCTGGGAGGACCAACACATTCCCGACCTCGCCGCCAGCATACCCACCGCGAACTGGGACGCAGTGCCCACAGAGTGGCCGGGCGACCGATTTGACTTGATCTGGGCATTCACCCTTTACCCAAGCGGACAAATGCAATACAGATTCAACGAACTATACCAAGACCTGCTCGGCGGCGATCACAAAAAGAGCAGGCGCGAACGAGGAAATCCAGGAAATAACAATGCCCAACCAAATTAGAGGCCTTAACTATTACAGGGTGACACTCAAAACTGAAACCGCGCCACCAACGGTCGATGACGGTGGACTAGCCCACGATCTGGAGGCCGGTGGCATTCAAAATCTGTTTGTGCTCGCGCACGGGTGGAATGCCACCCTCCAATACGCGGAATCGCTGTACCAGGATATGTTCGGGAGACTCGCCGGCCAGCTCGGCACACACCTGGGCACCTCGGCAGCGGTCGGAGTGTTCTGGCCCGCCGCCGTGTTCCCCGAGGACGACCCCGCCACCCCACAGGGCGCGGCAGGTACGCCACCGACCGGCACTGAACTGGCCGACACACTCGCCATCATCTTTCCTCACCCGGATCAGCAGGCCGACCTGAAACGGCTCGGGTACCTGCTCGACAAGCAACCGCATGACCCCGCCAGGCTGAGCGAGTTCTATTCCATCATGGCGAGGCTCGTCAACGGGCAACTCGGTGCCGATGACGACAGCGGCCAACCCATCACCGGCGGGTTCGATCCCGTCGCGGTGTTCGGGCTCTACCCGGCGGCGAACCGGCAGCCACCAGCGCCGCATGAGCTGCACGGGCTACCGGACCCGTTCGTCACACTGTGGCACTGGGCCCGCGAGGTCCTGCGGATCCTCAGCTACTACGTGATCAAAGCCCGGGCCGGTGACCTCGGGGAACACCTCCTCGGCTCGTTCATCGCGAACCTGCCCACCAGCGTGCGGGTCCATCTGATGGGTCACAGCTTCGGTGCCCGGCTGGTCTCCTTCGCGCTGCGCCCGCAAGCTCCCGGCTCCGACTCTCGGGTGAAATCGCTGCTGCTCATCCAGGGCGCGTTCTCCCACTTCGCCTTCGCTAAACCCTCACCCATCGACACCGAGCACGATGGTGGACTCGCCGATTGCCGTGACCGGGTGGACGGGCCATTCCTCGCCACGTTCTCCGCGGCCGACCGCGCACTGTCCTGGTGGTACCCCCTGGCGACCTCCCTGGCCCACCACGACACCCCGCTGGGAGCCGAGCGCACCTACCAATGGGGCGCCGTGGGCCACGACGGCTACCAGCAGGCAGGGGCCATCGAGCAACCACTGCTCGACCGTGGCTCCCGTTACACCTTCGGCAACGACCAGTTCTACCGGCTCAACGCCAACGCCGTCATCGCCGACATCAAGAAACACCCGCTCTTCGGCGCGCACAGCGATATCTGTCACGACCAGATCCTCTGGGCGGCGATCAACGCGGCAGGACTGCAAACCGCGCAGCCATAGTCAGTTTCCTAGGAGATGCTCCGCGTTTGCTAAGCAAAGCGAACAGAAAGCCGTCCAAGAACAGGAGTTCCACCAACTATGAACATAAGCATTGACTATGACGTCCCGTTGATTCCTCAACCCGACAAACTATCGTGCTGGGCAGCGTCAATGGCGATGCTGGTGAGCTACCAGAGATCCGCCACCGTGACCGCGGAAAACCTCGCCAGTGAAGTTGGTGAGAGCCTGCGCACCTCGTACAGCTGGGAGATGCTTAAGGCGGTCAAGGACCACTTCGGATTCGCTGATATCGAATTACCGTCCAATGTGTCACTATATGTCGATCCCAACCAATGGGCGACATGGCTCCACGACAGTGGACCACTTTGGGTCACAGTGACCGGTGCGCCCTCGCATGCGATCGTCGTGCACGCAATTGATGGCGACGCAACCCCGCAAGGATCAATGCCGTTAAGTTAGGCACGGGACCTTGAAGATGTGGATCTTGGGTGGGGTGTAGTGGCGTTGGCCGCAGTCGGTGCAATGCCGTTTAGTTAAGCATTTGGCCTGGTCAGGGCAGATGTAGACGCCTTGACCAGGAGTGATGCATGACCAAGCTGATCCCTTCGGGAGCACAAGATCAACGAAACCCTAAGTAGCGCCAGTGCGGCGCGTGACGTGAGGCTGCGGATCATGCCATCTTCGACACCGAAAACCGCTCCCGACCCGCGGAAACGATCCTTAACTTAGCGGCATTGCCGCCTGGGCAGTAAACAG
>Ga0213881_10001043_pt1 | contig 14246 bp, 10 predicted proteins | sample BarmaccoBMER_R08_FD_160104 | JGI IMG/M metagenome (GOLD analysis project Ga0213881, IMG submission 160104) | Barbacenia macrantha exposed rock microbial communities from rupestrian grasslands, the National Park of Serra do Cipo, Brazil - ER_R08 ... | reverse complement strand
ACCGCCTGTGGCAGCGGCTACATGAGTGCGGTCTGCCCAGAAGGCGTATGCACGTAACCCGGCACGGCAGGGCACTCAGTCGGCATCCGGTCGCATTTCTACGACCACCGGTGCGAGGTACCAGTATCGCTCGGATAGCTGGCCTTTACAGCGACAGCAGTCAACCGCGGTCCGGCGAGAAGCGCCAACCGCTAATCATTGTTCATTTAGTCTGCGACGCTCCTTGGCCTGCCGGCGAAGCCCGGGGTGCTTGGGCCTAGGTGGTCTAGCTAGTTCCGAGTAGAAGGCCCAACCAGGCCAGCAGCATCCAGCTCAATACCAGCAGATTCACCGCGCTCTGCGGTGTATTCAGCCACGACGTGCTGTCGCGCTCCGAAGCGCCATTAGGTACCAAGCCCGGGGGCGGGAATGTCTACGGGAATTTATCAGCATCAGCCAGCCGGAAACGGCGAATGAAATTGTCCTAGTATCCATGCAATGAGTTGTTGGGCGAACGTAAGCGGCAAGCCGGTGAGCCCAGGTGGCGTCGGCAGTGATGGCAACGGCGACGGTGTTCCCGTGGGAGTATTGATCGTATAGGAGAGCGCGTCGGATGTCGATGAGTCGAAGGCCGTTGGATCGGCGGGAGTGAACACTGCGGTCAGCGAGTGAGTTCCTGGCGGCAGGGTCGTCGTGCTCGATGCCGAACCGTTGGTCACAGTCATTGGGCTGCCGATAAGGATGGGAAACCCAATGAAGCTGCCTTCGGTGAACTGGACTTTGCCTGTTGCTGTAGCCGGCGTGATCGTCGCCATCAGCGTTTCCGTGGTGCCCGCAGCGGCAGGGGAGGGCGGAGTAACGCTGAGCCGTGTCGATGTCGATGTCGGCGCTGCCCGCGGTGTGGGTATCGGTTTGGATGTCGTGATTGCAATTTCGGTTGGATTCTCACCGGCGGGAACGGGCGTGCCAGTGGTGTTAGTAGTCAAGTTGATCGGCGTCACTGTGTTGTCGTAGGCCTTTGTGATGTAGGCGGTGGCACCGTCAGGAGTAATCGCAATTCCTAATGGATTTTTGCCCACAGTGATCGGGCTGCTGGGGGTATTAGTGGCCAGATCAATCGGCGTCACCGTGTTGCCGTTGAAGTCAGTGACGTAGGCCGTCTTGCCATTGGGGGTGATTGCGATCTCGAATGGGCCGCTACCGGCGGGGATCGGGTTGCCGGCCGTGCTTGTGGCCAAGTCGATCGGCGTAACCGTGTTGCCACCATTGCCGGTGACGTAGGCCGTCTTACCATCGGGGGTGATCGCGATCCCGGCAGAGACTCCGCCCGAGCCGACAGAGATGGGATTACCAGGGGTATCGGTGGCCACATCGATCGGCGTCACCGTACCGTCGCCGTTGTTCGCGACGTAGGCGGTTTTGCCGTCCGGAGTGATCGCGACTGCGCGTGGGTTGTAACCGACGGTGATGGGATTGCCGGCGGTCCCGGTGGTCAGGTTGATCGGCGTCACTTTATTGCGTTCATCGCTGTCGGCGACATAGGCGGTCTTGCCGTCTGGAGTAATCGCTATCTCGGTCGCAAAATTACCGGCGGGGATTAGGATTGGAGCACTAGGGGTGTCGGTGGTTAGGTTGATCGGCGTCACCGTGCCGTCGTTGTTGCTGTTGACGACGTAGGCGGTCGAACCGTCAGGAGTGATCGCGATCCCGTACGGTGCGTTGCCCGCGGGGATCGGGGTGCCGGGTGTGTTGGTGGCCACATCAATTGGCGTCACCGTGTTGGTACTTGGGTTGGTCACATAGGCAATCATCGGCGCGGAGACCGCGTTAGCAGTGGCCGGCACGAACACGAGCGCCGTGCACTCCACAACAACCGCCGTAGTCACTAACACCAGCAGCATCAGCCGTGATGTCATTCTCCGGCGGAGGGATTTCACACCAGGACGTTGCACCTTGAAGGTGAACAGCAGGACCCTGACAGTCGACCCAAAGACTACAACAAACCCTACTACGGATGGCAAGCCTCGAACGGACGTAGTGACTTTTTGGCAACTTTAGATTTTGGCTAGCCGAAAGCCATGGCGCTATGAGCGTACCGCAATAACCACAGCTTCGGGACGGGTCGGCCAGGTATTCCTGCCGACCAAGACATCGACCAGGTAATCGAGCCCGAACAGGTGCCCTGAGTCCATCCCACTTACTTAGTGGTGATCTGCTAACCACCATCGCACGAAAGAGTCGTCCCACCGCGCGGTTGTATGTGGCCCGAAAGAACTCGATCACAACCTTCTGACGCTTCTATGTGTTGTCAAGCCGTGAGCGGCGTGTTGAGGCTGCGGTAGAGCTCGCGGGCGATGTAGCGCTTGAGCTGTCGGCGGATTTCGTTGTCGGTTTTGCCCTGTGCTCGCCGTTTGGCGATGTAGGCATGGGTGCGGGGACATATTCGCCAGCGGGTGAGCACGATGTCGTGCAGGGCCCGGTTGAGCTGGCGGTCCCCGCCGCGGTTAAGTCGGTAGCGGATGGTCCGGCCGCTGCTGGCTGGGATGGGGCTGGCTCCGGCGAGTGCGGCGAAGGCGGCGTCGTTGCGGCAGCGCCCGGGGTGTGACCAGGACACGAGGGCCTGCGCGGCACTGACTGGGCCGATGCCCTCCTTGGTCAGCAGGTTGGGTGCAAGCTCGGTGACCAGTGTGGCCAACTGCTTTTTATTCTCGACCAGCACCCGATCTGTCTCGCGGATGCCCAGCGCCAGGCGGCGTGCTTCGGCCCGGCGAATGGCCTGCTCGCGGGTGTCGTCGGGGCGTCCACGACGGCGAATGATCTTTGTCAAAGTCGGGATGCTCATCGATCCGCGGGCCAACTCCCGGTCGGCGTCGTGGCCGGTGAGCAGCAACGCGCGCAGCCGGTTGACCATCCGAGTCTTGTCGCTGGTCAACTCCCGGCGAGCGCCCAGCAAAATGCGCAGCGCTTCCCGGTCACCGTCAGCGCGCGGGGTGGGCAACCGGTCGGCATCCAGCCGCAGTGCGTGCAATGCGGCCAGCCGGGCGTCGATCGGATCAGACTTGCCCCCTCGTCGCTGGCGCCGGCGGGGACGTTCACTTTCCACCACGGGCAGTCCCGCCGCCTGCAGCGCCCGGGCTAACCCCACGCCATAACTGCGCGTGCCTTCCAGCGCGACCACAATCCGGGGACCCGGCGCGTGCTCTGCGATCCAGGCCAGTGCGGCAGCAAAACCACGCTCATCGTTGCTAATGGTCACCGTGGCCAGGCTCACGCCGCTGGGCGCGACCAGCTCCAGGGCGTGGGTGTCGCGGTGGGTGTCACCGCCGACCACGGCATCAACAACATCTGCCAGCATGGGCATACGGCCTCGGGTCTCCTTCCAGGCATGGGGTCGTCGTCGGTACCGGCCTGGGTGGAGTCACCGAGCGGCAGATCTGTGACGGGTCACGCGCGTGGCACGGACAGGCTTCTCATCAAGCCAACCGGTGGGCCAGGCCGGTGCCGGCACTGCCAGGGACAAGTCAAATGCAAAAGCACGCGCATCCGCGGCCAGATCCGTAGCGAGTCACCCAGCAACACCGGCGCCGATCCTGGCGGCAGTCCACCCAGAACTGCTGGAACGACACTCACAGATCCGTAGTCGCGACGCTCCCCGCTCATAGCAGGTATCCAGCGCATCGATGGGCATCACAATCAGCAAACCGGGCATCGCATGTAGCAGTGTGCGACAGTTCGTGGCCAAGAACGTGGCCAAAGATCATTATCTGGGGCGACAGTAAAGCTTGTCCCGTAACGGCGTGTTGATTCGTCGGGCGCAGACCACCGGACGATCATGCGCTGGTGCAGGTGATCAGTAGGCAGCGCCCGGAGTGGGTGCCGGAATTCAAGGGTTTGACGGTGCGCCAGTTCGACAAGCTGGTGGGAGTGGTGGCGGCTCACGGTGGTGAGCAGACCGGGACGGGGCGGCGGTGGGGGTTGTCGCTGGCTGATCGGGTGTTGTTGGTGGCGGTTTACTACCGCACGAATGTGACCTATCGGCAGGTTGCGCTGCTGTTCGGGATTTCGAAGTCGGCTGCGGGGCGAGTGGTGGATCATCTCGCGCCGCTGCTGGCCCTGGCGCCGATCAAGCGGGCGCACGGGCCAGACACGGTGCTGATCGTGGGCGGGACATTGGTGCCCACGACCGCAGCGTGTCGGCCTCCTCAAAAAACTACCGGTACTCGGTGAATATGCAGGTCGTCATCAACGCCAACACCCGGCTGACCGTTGCCGTCGGTCGCCCCACACCAGGTAACCGCCATGACTGCCGGGCCTACCGTGATTCCGGGGTCGACCGCGAATGTGACGGCGCCACCGTCATGGCCGACGGTGGCTACCAGGGCAATCCCGAGGTGATCATGCCCTATCGCACCCCGGCCGATGGCAGCCCGCTACCGGGCTGGAAACACGACCTGGAACACCATCCACAAACGACTTCGTGCCCGCGTCGAACACGCACTAGCGCACATGAAGACCTGGAATGTCCTGCGCAACTGCCGACGCAAACGTGACGGCGTGTGGTACGCCACCCGGGGCGTGGCTCAGATGCGAAACCTCGCGATGACCAACTGACCATTCCTGCCTAACAGAACAGCCACCCTCGTCAACCAAACCAGCCCAGTTGATCATTACGGGACAGGCTTTAGTAGCGACCATTGGCATTTCCCGCGCTGTGCAGACCGACTCGCACGCGGACAAGCCCAGACGTGGTGGGTAACGCCGCAGCGGCTTGTCCGTGGGCGACCGGTCACTTCTCCCGCATACCGTCAGTCTCGTGTCGTTGCACGATGTGCGCCGCCCGCTTACTGGGTGCTGACGGGTGCGCTGGGTCACCGACGCGTGCCTCCTGCCGCATCCGACCCGACATGTGGGGGTAGCGCAGTTCGAAAGCGGGTCGCTCGGAACAGATGCGCGGCAGCTCGGTGAAGTTGTGCCGAGGTGGCGGACAGGAAGTGGCCCACTCCAGGGAGTTTGCCGTAGCCCAGGGGTCGTCGACGGTGATCGGCTCGTCATAGCGGTAGCTAGGGAACACGTTCCACAAAAGGGCAGTGTGAACGCTCCCAGGACGAAGGCACCGACTCACAACACCATGTTCAGTGTGGTGAAGCCGTCGTTGGGCAGGTAGTCGGCGTAGCGGCGGGGCATGCCTTCGTTACCGCAGCCCGACCGAATCCTCTACTGCCTCTACTGGCCAAGCAAAGCCATCCGTGACGTCGGCGACACCCACGGCGATCGTCCCGTCCGGGCGGACCGGGCTAGCAAAAGCGTGCGCGGTGCGCTGAGCGAGCGGGCGCTAGCATCGGGGCGTCTGTTAATCTTCGGAGCTTTTTGCTGATGACTGAGGTCATCAGCGCCTCTTCCCAGTCGAAGTGTTCACGAAGTTGTCCGCCCCACGGTCGCGACGGTTGTAATTGGAGACCGGGACGAACTCAGGTGGCGAACCCTGGGTCGATGAGTCGTTGCAGGCACGCAGGGACTACCGCCGGGTTGGCCAGCAATTCCCATGAGCCCTCCGGCGTCTGCTGCCACAATCGCTGCAGCATGGCCCGAACCAGTAGCAACTCTGCAGCCAACTGAGCGTGCTCGCTGAGGGTATGCCGGTGGTGCCGCAGCGCCACCACCAGAAATAAGCGAGCCCCTAAGGCGGCGGCGAGAAACCAGGCGAGCGTGGCTTCGCCCGGTTCGCGCGCATCGAGCTCGGCTTCCACAGCGATGTACAGGTTCTCTGCCCAGGCGCAGAGGCCATCGACGGTCTGCCAGGCTAATTGCAGAATCTCCAGCGGCGCGTTGGCCGTCAGCTGACGCAGAGCGTCGCGCAGGTCTCCGACTGGGACGACACCGTCCATTTCCTGCACCGAGACACTTGACGGGTCCTCACTTAGATGCTCGATCATCGAGGCCAGCGGGCTAGCGGCATCAGCCGGTAACAATGCGCGGGCCACATCGCCGAGATCCTGGTTCCAGATCGCCGGAGCGCCAAGGCGGAGCACGGTCAGCGCCATGGTGGCGAAGTCCTGGGTTGTCATGGGCTCTGATGAGCTTGATCCCCAGTCCATCCGCTTCACCGATGCGGGTGCCCAGCTCAGGCCCATGTCGCGCAGCCGACCATCGATATGTCGGATCCGGCGGGGAACCAACGCTCCCAGCTGTCCCGCCCTGGCCGCGCTGTCCGCGATCACAGCGGCTCGATCCTCAGCGTTGTCTTCGGTGACCCCGACGTGGTCGTCCTCCGCACGGAGAATCAAACGATCAATGGCTGTGTGGAACGCGGCCCGCACCGTCTCCTCCGGCACCGGGAGCCCGCCAGCGAAGGCTAACAGCGCCAGATCGGCCGGGCGGCCTCCTCTGCGTGAGTGGCGGGCCAGCCAGAGCACCAGCTCCTTCGCGTCCTGATGTACCTCCGAGGTGCTGCCCCGCCCTCGACCCAAACCGCGAGGGATGTTGCCCGGCATCAACCCCGCGCGTCGCCAGAGCTCCAGTCGACGAGCCGTCACTACCAACCCGTGCTGGTCTGCATGGCAGATGAGGCTCTGATCGGCCGGACTCGGCTCAGGCTTGCGCGGCACAGCCGCTGACGCTACCGCAGCGCCACAGGCCCCGGAACTTACAGACCCACCATCTTTGCCAGAATCCGCGGCATCTGTTGTGGTGCTCTAGGGAAGCGCCGGACGCTCATGCCCGGTCCCTAGTCTGTTGGGTTGGTATCCCTGTGATGGCCGTCGAGTCTTCTTCCATGCTCCAGGTGGCTGCCCATGCCGTTCCCTGGCTGGCGGCTATGTACTGCGTGATCCGGTTCCTGCCCCGCGTGGCACTCGCCGCTACCCACGTGATGGCCGTTACGGTGGCGCTGTTTCACCACGCGCCCCAGCGTCGCCGAAACGCCCGAGCGATCCTGGCTCGACACCCATTTACCCGTCGACGATGAGCTACCGCTCCCGAAGCTCCCCCGTGTGCTGACTGTCAACCGTCGGTGAAGATCTTGGACGGACGGCGGCGTGGAACCTGGCGAAAACGTTCGTATTCACAAAGATCATCACAGGTGTCGACACGCCACCCGAGGAGGCGGCGCCGTCCACCGGGCCATCTGTTCTCTTAGCTGGAACTCGTCGAAGGCTGCCACCGTTGAGACCAACAGACCTCGGTTCGGGAAATCTAGTCCTGTTCGGCATACTGCCCGAATGCAAGGACGCAACCAGAGCCTGCTCACCGAGGTCGAACGCGGCGCATTGGACGACGATGTACCATTGGCCGCGACGCTACGCAAATGTGTGGCCCTTGGGGGGCAGGCGAAGTCCGCTGAGCTTCGCACCTGGGCTCGTCAAGAACTGAACGGGTACGAGAACGGGAACGACCTGCCTGAATGGCGGATCGTCGGCGCTGTGCTCAAAATCGATGGTCAAACTGTAGGTGGCAGCATAGTGGGACAGCAAATCGGATCGATGTTCCTGCCCGAGTTCGCGCGAGATGTGATCAAGGAAGAGTGTCCCCTCCCTATGGGAGTTGTTGCGCTCGAGTCCATGCTTTCTGGAGACGATGAATTCGTGCACTTGGGACCGCCGGGAGCATCTGATCTGGTTGGTTTAATGAATCATCAGAACAGCAACCATTTCGAACATATCGAGCGTTTGTATTGGTCGGTAAGCAAGGCTTCCATCCGTGGTGTGCTCGACCGAATTCGAACGACCCTTGTCACGTTAGTTGCGGAGCTACGTGCTGGCATGCCCGACGACGAGGATATGCCTAACGCGGAGCTGGCATCCCAAGCGGTCAATGTTGCGGTACACGGTAAGGGACATACTGTAACAGTCGCTACTGCCCAGTCCGGAGCCTACGGGAATAGTGACGCAACGCAACCGGTGGAGAAGAGTGAATCGCGAAGGTGGAAACGATGGGCAAAGGTTGGCGGCTTTGTAGTAGGTGTGGCAACGATTATAGCAACCGTGATCACATTAGCTGAGTTTTTCAACAAACCGGCAGACCTGCCACGGCGAACGAACATTCCTCCATCTGTCGTTGTCACATCTAGTCACAATCCTTGATAGAATAACGTGACCCATCAGAATTGCAAAGTGAAGGGGTGTTCTACTTTCGCCTCTCATCCTACGGCAAGCCAACACACGACGTGTGCCATTAGCACCGGTCAACCATGGTCAACAGCGGATCTCCTGACCGTCAAGGCCTCTGGCGGCGCAGTGGGCTCAGAGTTGCTACCAGGCAGCTGCTTGGAAGGTGGCATACCGTAACTACGGCGACACAGATCCAGTATTTGCTGGAGGAGTTGGGGCCAGACGCTCTCAGCAAAGGTCACGTTCGGGCGCCGGCACCTTGGCTCACCGGCCACCGGGCTTCTCTGCGGCGAGGTTGCTCTGCTTTGCTGCGCGGATTCCTAACCCCGCAGAGCCTCCTCGACGCGGGCTCGGGCCGTCTACTCGCCGCCGTCGACGAACTTGCCGTAGACGCACCAAGAGCTTTTATTTAAAGGCGTATTCGGCAGCACAACGCCCTAATCGCACTTATCGGGTTGGTCGGTGATCTGGCAGACTCCGGTGCCCGGTGGCCGCCGGAAGGCCGACTCCATAACCCCCATTAGGGCGATGCCGTCGGCATTTTCTCCGGCGCGAAGGCCTGCGCAAACAATGGCCCTGAGGTAGGAGGCGGGTCCGTTTGGGCACACATTCGGCGCAGCGGTACGACACGAGCTGTGCTGGGCGCTCTTCAGATCATGACGCGGATAGCTTTCAGGCCGCAGCAACGCTAGGCCGACGCGCGGCACAGTCCTAGGCAGCCATACGGTGGCGGGGTTGGCGACGATCTTGCACGCTGGTGTGGCATTCCGTCGATTGTGCAGCCCGACCGCACCGAACCCCTGCCGCAGCCTTTCTTAATGAGAGCGGTGGGTGCGGCGCAGGGCTGCGACCGGCGTGTCGTAGTTGTGCGGGGCTGCCTCGGCGATCCGCAACATCGGCACACACACAGAAGGGTGAACGGGTAAATCACTGGCCGCGCACGCTGCCCCGAGTGCACGTCGTGCCAAGACGCCGATCCGTCAGCGGACATCCGCCTATCCGAACGGTGACCATCTTAGTCGTAAACATCCGAATAACACGATCACATATCTTGCAGTAGCAGCACTTAACGAGTTTCTTTATAAAACTTCTTGAAGTCCCCTGATCTGCCTCCGGACGTTTTCTGTTCATTTTGAAGCCGCAGTGTCTCCTCGATGGAATCGGCGTTTAGGAGTATCCGTTCCTAGACTCCGCTCCACGAACTCGCTGCGAGAAAGACGAGGCATCAACGACGGAGTTGGTTTGCTGGCTGCCAGTCACTGACGTATCTGCGAGACCATGCCCCGTGCAACCTGTGCACAAAGGAGGATAATTGCGACGAAAAAACCCGCTTATAGCCGCGATCTGACGAATTTGCTCAAGCGCCTAGCTGGACGGGATCGGGTTCGGACCGAGGCCGATGTTCAATCAGATGTTAAGATGCTACTGGCGGCTGCTAATCTCAACATATCGCAAGATGACATCGTGAGCCTTGAGGTGCCAGTTGGCGATGGCTCTCGGCGTCGGGTCGATATTGAAGTCGGAAACCTAGCGATCGAAGTAAAGCGAGATTTAAGGAAGCCCGGAGTATTTGACGAAGCCATTCCCCAGCTAGCCGCTTATGTTCAGGCGAGAGCTAAGCTGACGTCGTGCCGTTACATTGGATTGGTGACCGACGGAGCAGATTGGCGTGTTTACCATTTGGCTAATGGCTCCCTCGAGCCGGTGACAAGTCTACTGATAGATTCGCAAGACCCGGATGTCGATAAACTGACCGTCTGGCTAGAAGCGATCCTGGCTACCCAAGAAAATCTTGCTCCCTCACCCTTTGAGATAGAGCGTCGACTTGGCTCCACATCGCCATCTTATGAGCTCGATCATGCTTCACTCGTCGAGCTATACCGGATGGCCGACGGTAACCCAGAAGTCGAGCTTAAACGCGAGTTGTGGGCTAAGCTACTACGAACAGCACTTGGGTCTGCTTTCGTCGACAATGAGTCTTTGTTTGTCGACCATACACTGCTTGTGTTATCAGCTGAACTTGTCGCCCACGCTGTTCTCGGTTATAACATCATCGACCCCGCTTTGTCGGCGGCAACGCTCGTCCGCGGTGAAGCTTTTTCGGCGGCTCAAATTTATGGAGTCGTGGAAGCCGATTTTTTCGATTGGGTCCTCGACATCGCGGGAGGAAAAGAGTTCGTCACTTCGCTGGCTCGCAGACTCGCGCGGTTCCGATGGAAAGACGTTGAGCACGATGTATTAAAAGTCCTCTATCAATCAATTATTGATGCGAAAACGCGCCACGACCTAGGAGAGTACTTCACTCCTGACTGGCTTGCTGAAAAGATCATTGAAGACACAGTGAGCAATCCGTTAGAAGAACGAATCCTAGATCCGGCGTGCGGTTCTGGCACCTTTCTTTTTCACGCCATACGAAGGTTCCTTAGTTTCGCCGATTCTGCCAAATTGAGCAACGGCAAGGCGTTGCAACTTCTAACTCGCCGTGTCATTGGCGTGGATGTCCATCCAGTTTCTGTGACTCTAGCTCGGGTAACGTATCTTCTTGCGATCGGAACCGATCGTTTGACGGCCGCAGATCGAGGGCCACTTCCTGTGCCAGTCTATCTCGGTGATTCAATTCAGTGGGATCAGCATCCGGAGTATCTATCTCAAAGGGAAGTGCGCATTCCAACATCAGGCACGGATCTGGCTGAGAGTCGGGAATCGACGTTATTTAGCGATGATCTGATATTTCCTTCTGCCGTATTGCGAGATGCTGGAGACTTCGACAGGCTTGTTTCCTCGCTGGCCGATAGGGCTATCACTCATCGTCTTGGCAGGCCTTATCCGAGCGTTAAGTCTATTCTCAACAGATTTGCGATACCAGAAAGTGATCGCCCGGTACTTGAAGAGACGTTCCGAACAATGTGTCGGCTACATGCGGGTGGTCGCAACCATATTTGGGGTTATTACGTCAGGAATTTGATTCGGCCTCTTTGGCTTGCACAAGCAGAACACACAGTAGACGTTTTAGTTGGTAACCCGCCATGGTTAGCATATAACTATATGACTCCAGCCATGCAGCGCCGCTTTACTCAGTTGGCAAGGGAGAGAGGGTTGATCAAGGGTAGGTTGGCCGCAGCAACTCGTGACCTGGCAGCTCTGTTTGTGTGTCGTACGGTCGAGCTTTACCTGAGAGTTAATGGACGATTCGGGTTCGTCATGCCTCGTGCCGCACTTTCTCGAAGACAATACCAAGGATTCAGGACAGGACGATGGTCTTCTTCAGGAATTGCCCACCTGAATGTCACGTTTGTGGGTGCGTGGGATTTAGACGGCGTGCGTCCACACCTTTTCCGGGTGCCCGCTTCTGTAGTAATTGGGAGCCTTTCACCCAGGAAGCCTCTAGCGCTAGGTGAGCATGTGAAAGTTGTCCACGGAAGGCTGCCTAAGACCACTGTTGGTCTTGCGGTTGCGTCACAAAAACTTTCTTGGACAGACGGCGTCGTACGGCAGATTTCGCCGGACGCGAAGATTAAGACATCGCCATACAAGGCTCGCTTCCGCCAAGGCGCAGTTCTGGCTCCGCAATTTTTGGTGTTGGCTGTCGATGGGCCTGCGAACCCGCTAGGAGCCGGCGCCGGTCGTGTCTCGTTGAAGTCGCGACGGTCCATTTTTGAGGGCAAGCGATGGTGTAACCTAACTGGACTGTCACACAACGTCGAATCACAATTTATACGGCCGACCTACTTAGGACAGTCGATACTGCCGTATTATGTTGGGGCCCCAACGCGTTCAGTGTTGCCAATATCCGGACCTAAACTAATGTCCCATGTAGAAATCGAAGAATATGATGGGCTTAATGATTGGTGGACCGATGCGGAACGCCTTTGGGACGAAAACAAGGTAGAAAGCGATAAATCGACACTCTTGGAGAGAATAAATTTTCACCAGCAGCTGACAAGTCAGCTCGAAGCCAACAGCCATCGGGTTGTTTATACGAAGGCAGGCAATCGGTTGGCGGCTGCTCGGATCTCCGATCACACGGCAATCATAGATTTTTCGTTGTATTGGGGAGCTGCCGTCAGCTCCGATGAGGCGCTATACCTCACGGCGCTGTTAAATTGTGAGACAGTCCTCGGAGTTGTGGCTGAGTACCAAGCGCGCGGCTTATTTGGAGCAAGGCATTTCGATAAATATGTATGGAATCTACCTATCCCAGAGTTTAATAGAGGCGATAGGACGCATGTTGCCATATCGCAGCTGACTTTCGAGGCTGAACAGGCGGTGGCAGCGCTAAGAATCCCGCCAAAAGTAGGCTTTCAGCGTGCCAGGAAACTGGTTAGAGAAGAACTTCAGCGATTGGGAATTGCGCAGCAGGTTGAAACGCAGTGTGAGCATCTCTTGGATCGGATATAAATTGTAGTAGTAATTTTGCGGGCAGGAGAGTGTCGTCATGTTGACGGAGGACGACGTGATCAATGCCGTTCGTGATCATCTAATAGGGCAGGGATGGATTGTGCTCTCCTGAGCAACCACGACGCAACGAGGGGAACTTGTTGCTGAACGCGATCACATACGTTTCCAAGTCGAGGCCAAGGGAGCACGTAGCTCCAAGCCGGGAACGAGACGTTACGGCATGCCCTTCATTAAGGTACAGGTTTTCGATCATGCCGCCGATCGCGATCCTTGCCGTGATCGCTGGCGACCCCCGAATAGTACGGAGTTTCATAACCTCTCCTGGATTGAGAATGAATTTTACCGGCGCTCCTGACTATCGGTGTGTTAGGAGCGCCGAGAACGCGAGCTAGGGAGGTTGCCCCTGGGCAGCCGGTGCTATCACCTAATCTAAGAGTAACTTACAGCGAACGAGTTCCCTTTTTGATAAGAATTTTCCACCTGAACAGCCTATAGACACGGTAGCTACATGTCCTGCGGTTAATTACCATATGTAGTAAAATTACGTCAAACTGGTCGTCTTCCCGGTTTTTAGGTTAGCCACAGCCTCGCGCCGCACGACACACGCACCGTCCGATCGAGGAGGGCTGCCGCCGGGCTGCGGGTACGATCGGGCCGCACGATCGACGGAATGCCAGTGTGCAAGGTCGGCGGCAGGCAACCCCGTCACCGCGCGGCTGGGTAGTACCGCGCCGCGCGTCCAGTACAGCCGGTGCGTACCGCTATGCCCAATATGTGCCCAAACGGCGCCGACTTCCCATCCTTAGGTGCTGTTTCCGCCGGTTGTAATGCCAGAGGAGGTGCCGATCGCGCCGCCCTCTCAAGTCGGTAGCGCGGCTTCATCAGATCCCCTCGGGGCTGGACGCCCCATTAAGCCAATCTCGAACTCGATATGGAAAAAGATCGCACTGTTTAGAGGTGCATTCGGCGGCGCAACACCCTACGATAAATCCCCCGCGAGTGCGGTGTGGTTTACATTTCTTCCAACGTTAGACCAGCACAAATGGGCTTTAGGAGCACGATGCTCGCGCCGGTTGGGCATATATTCGGCATAGCGGTACTGCACAACCGCACAGACCGATACGAGGATATTGACGAATCCCTAGCCTTCTGACTCGTAGTCGCGACGCTCCCCTGCTCATAACCGGTATCCAGCGCATTGATGGGCATCACAATCATCAAACCGGGCATCGTAGGTAAGAGTGTGCAATAGTTCGTGGCCAAGAACGTGGCCAAAGATCATTATTCGGCGGCAAAAAACCTCTGGCTGTCTCCGCACCCTCACCGGAGCCAAACAGTTCTGCGCGATCCGCAGCTATCTCTCTACCGCCACCAAACACGGCAAACACTTCTTCGAGGTCCTCGTCATGCTCGCCGAAAACCACCCCTGGCTACCCGCAACTTACTGAACAGCGCTCACCCGACCTGACCAGTCACGCCCGGCTTTGCCCACCCATGACCATGCCTCCTGCGGCCACACTGCGACCACACGCAGCCCCGCAAGCTGTGGGTGCATAGCTGGCTGTGACAGCGTTGACTGGCCCCACCGTGACGGAGGTAGTTGGACCCACTTCGCGACACGCCGGGCGGTTGTGACAAGGCGGATTCCAGTGATCGTCGCAACACCGGAGGTATTCGGGAGTTGCGATGGCTGGCAGGGGTCGGCCGGGTTCGGCGCCGCAGACGGAAAAGCGTGAGCAGTTCGCTCGGTTGATTGCTCAGGGT